>Ga0307990_1003938_pt1 | contig 11086 bp, 3 predicted proteins | sample EllFjometagen129_FD_203168 | JGI IMG/M metagenome (GOLD analysis project Ga0307990, IMG submission 203168) | Marine microbial communities from Ellis Fjord, Antarctic Ocean - #129 | ecosystem: Environmental > Aquatic > Marine > Unclassified | place: Southern Ocean | collected 2014-10-08
TCTTCAGTAACGATGTTCGCTCCGATACGTGAGACGGCCGAATGGAACACCGAGCACTATCTCGGTTTGTCATTCACCGGAACCGGCGGAACCGCGCCGGAGATGAGCGGCGCCGGATGGCACGATCTCGGCGAATGGGCATCGATTACCACATCGTCCTCGGTCGTCGATCCGGTTACTTCGACTTCTTATGCCTTTAGCCACTGGACCGGCGGCGTTTTCGCCGATTCGACCGATCCATCGACCTCTATCCTGATAAGTTCTTCGACAGTGGCAATCGCAATTTACACCGGTGCCGGCATCGACGCCGCCGATTCGCTATGGACAACGGTCGGTGAGACGGTCTCGATTCCGATCTATGCCATCTCGAGCGCGCCGGTCGATCTCGACACAATCGAGTTATCGATTACGTTCGGCGGCGGAATTCTCGAACTTGGCGATGTTATGCCATGCGGAATCGCATGGGATTTTTTGGATGCGACCTCGATCGATCTCGGAGGCGGAGTCGTTCGCGTCGATATCGAGGCTTATCGCTCGACCCCGTTTGCGGTCGATGGCATCGACCGACTTTTCTGCATCGAAATGACTTCGACAGCTACCGGCGAAGCGCCGTTCGATGTCGAGGTGAACCGCGTTCACTCGCACGATTTCGCAGCCATCGGAGGCGACCGCGTTGTTGTCGTTTCCGGCGTCGCGGATATCACGCTCGCGAGTGCGGTCGCGGAAAACATCTCCCTCGATGGAACGATTTATCTGGCGGGAAGCGTCGTTCCGGTACCTGCGGGAAGCCCGCATATTGCGGTCGCGCCGCTTATCGTCCCGGACGCGCCGGGTGATCGTTTCCGATTCGATTCATGGAACGATAGACCGGAACGTGAGCGCGAGATCCGCCCGATTGCGGACTCGACTATTACGGCGCTTTATTCGGCGCAGCACTCGGTTTCGATTTATAGCGAGTTCGGCGAAACATTCGGCGGAGAATGGTTCTTCGATGGCGATACGGCGATTTGCTCGATCGCGCCGGATTCGATTTCCGTAGGCGACTCGATAATATACATCTTCAGAGAATGGTCTGGCGATTATTCCGGCGATGAGAATCCATGCACCCTCGTTATCGATGCGGCAAAGGATATCGTCGCGGTTTGGGACACGCTATATCGTGTTCGGGTCGAGAGCGAATACGGAACGTCGGAGACGAACGGCTGGTGCGCCGCAGGCGATTCTATAATGCTGCGCGTTAGGCCCACGACCGTTGTCGATGGCGGATCGCGCCATCTCTTCACGAACTGGATCGGAGAGGGCGGCGGCTCGTATTCCGGCCCGGACGATTCGCTATGGCTGCATCCGGCATCGCCGATTTTCGAGACGGCGGAGTGGCAGACGCAGCATATGGTTATGGTTTTTAATGGCGGTCGCGGAACGATTTCCGGCGGCGGCTGGTTCGACGAAGGAGATACCGCGTGGTTCGGCATCACTCCGACGACGATAGATTCGATTACAGGCATCCGATGGGTATTCGACGGCTGGTCAGGCGACGGCGACGATTCATATAGTGGCGAGGAGATCGATACATTCTGCACCGTGAACGAGCCGATCACCGAGACCGCCGCGTGGATGCTGGAGTTCCAACTCACCGTGACCGACGGCGGTCATGGCATCGCTTATGGCTCCGGATGGTTTGCTTCGGGAGACTCTGCGGAGTTTTATATCGAGCCGGACAGCGAGATGATCCATGACGGCGTGGCGTGGCGCTTCATCGGCTGGACGGGCGATGGCGTGGGTTCATATTCCGGCGACGACAATCCGGCGCAATGTCTTATGGATGCGCCGATTACCGAGGAAGCCGGTTGGGGAATCCGTTATCATATAACGATCGTCGATTCCGGCGCATCGGGGATTCCAGAGTTCGATGGCGAGGGCTGGTTTGCGAGAGGTTCGTGGCAGCCGATCTCGGCACCGCCGATCGTTATCTCCGGCAGCAGTCGATTCTCATTCATGCGATGGAGCGGGGGCACATTCGACGATCCAAGCTCGCCGACCACGCTCGTCGAAATCGACACGACCCGCGTTCTCACGGCGCATTACTCCAATTTCGAGATTTCTCCGCCGGAAACGACGATCGTCGCCGCCGGGGATACCTTCTATGTGCCGATAACCCTTTATTACCCATTCTATTATTCACTGATGAACATCCAGTTCAACCTCCACTTTCCACATGCGCTGGTCGATTTCATAAACGTCATGGAAAGCCCCGACATGAGCTGGAGCACGTTGACGCCATTCCCGATGGGCGACGGCCTTATTACGATCTACGGAAACCGCAGCCCGATCTACGTTACGCCGCCCACGGTTCTATGCATAGCGAGGTTCGTTTCGACAGGTAGCGAGGCGAGTATCGATTCGATTTATCTTTCCGATTTTGCATACGATATTTCCGGCGCGAATTCCAACACCGGAACGCTTATAATCGGCGCGCCCATCGATGTTATCGTTCGCACCGATTATGCCGGTGCGGATGCAAAGGTGCTTATCGGCGGCGTTCAGAATTCTTCGCCGTTCGAGGCAACATGGCTTGCCGGAGAGCCTCATTCCATCGGCGCATTGAGATACTACAACTCCGGCGCAACCCGCGCAGCGTGGCGAAGCTGGTCGGATGGCGGCGCAATTCAGCATACTATAGCACCGATGCTCGACGACACATTTACCGCGAATTACGGCACAGAGCACTGCCTGACAGTCGAAGCGCCGCACGGATCACAATTCGGACAGGGCTTTTATCCCGAAGGCGACAGCGCCGAATTCGGGCTTCTCGATAGAACGGTTATCGAGGGCCAAACCGAATACACGCTTTCGGCATGGAGCGGTGCTGGAACCGGGCATTATAGCGGCCCCGACAACCCGGCTCGATGCCGGATAGATGCACCGATTACGGAAACAGCTTTATACGATATTCGTCATTATCTCACCGTCGATGGTGTATATTCCGACGCGACCGGAGAGGGATGGTTCGACGAGGGTTGGCCGACGGAGTTCGCGGTCGATGAGACGATTATAGATGTTTCCGATGGGACGCGGCGCGTCTTCGACGGATGGAGCGGCGCTTATTCCGGGCCGGATAATCCGGCGACATGGAACGTAATTTCGCCTAATACCGAGACCGCCGAATGGAGTCTCGAACATCTTTTAACTATCGAAACCGTTCGCGCAGCAGCGACCGGCGGCGGATGGCATACATCCGGCGACTCATTCGAGATATCCATCGATGATGCGGTCGATTCGATCACCGGCGTTCGATGGGAATTCGCGGGATGGATAATCGGAGGCGACACTATCGTCGATAATCCTGTGGAAATCGCTATCGCCGGGCCGGAAACGGCGCGGGTAATTTGGGAGCTTCGTTTCGAGCTTGAAGTCATATCCGACCACGGTTTGACAGACGGCGGCGGATGGTTTGCCGATGGCGAATCGACAGAATTCTCGGTCGATCCGGAAACGGTAACCGTCGGCGATTCGAGGTTCGTTTTCCTCGGATGGATCGGAACCGGAGACGGTTCATACGACGGCATCGAGAATCCGCATTCCTTGTCCATTATCGGCCCGATGACCGAGACGGCGCTTTGGCGAACCCAGCATTATCTCCACGTCGATGGTGGGCCTTCTTCGGCAACCGGAGAGGGCTGGCATAATCGAGCTTCGAACGCCTCGTTCTCGGTGACCGATCCGGTTATCGAGAGCGAAGGGATTCGTCGGGTATTCGAGTGGTGGTTCGGTTTCGGCGATGGAAGCTATACCGGCGCGGGAAATCCAGCCGGATGCACGATGAACGGCCCGATTTTGGAGAGCGCGCAATTCGGAACATTCTATCGTATGGATGTTCACAGCGATCACGGCACGACATTCGGTGGCGGCTATATCCGCGACGGCGAATCGGAATTCTTCTCCGTAGCGCCGGAATCGGTCGAGATCGACGGGAGATTATTTGTATTTAATCTATGGGTCGGAGATGGCCCGGGTTCGTATTCTGGGGAAAACATCGCGGCGATCGCATATCCGGATAGCGCTATCGAAGAGGTCGCGCATTGGGATACGCTTTTCGGCCTCGAACTCGCTTCGGATAGCTGCGGAGCCGCCGATCCGCTCCTCGAATCGGAGGGCTATTTTGCCGCCGGTTGGATCGATATCTCTGCCGAAAATCCCGTTTTCGACGGCGAAGATCGCTATCATTTCCGCGCGTGGCGCGGCGGAGTTTTCACAGACAGCCTTTCCGCCGATGCACGGATCGATCTCAGCTCGCCCGATACGGCGATAGCGATTTACGGTTCGTTCGAGTTCAGCCCGGCAGACACAACCATTTGTTCCGCGAACGACACGATTTGGGTTTCGATGATCCTTCACGAAAATCTGCCGCTCCATTGGATCGATTCGATAGGCTTCGATATTTATTACGACGGCGATTTGCTCACCTATTACGACATTTCCGAAGACGTGGATGTCGATTGGGACACGAAGCTCGCCGTGCCTATCGCACGCGCGACCGACACAGGAATGCGGATTCGCGCCTACTCCCCCATTCCGATCGGGATTACGCCACCCGAGACGCTGCTTTCCGTCGGTTTCATCGTATCCGCCGGAGCGATTTCGACGAGTCCTATCGAGATCGAATCGCCGGTTTTGGATATCGCCAGTTCGGGCACCATCGACGGCGTAGTTTTGAGGGATAATCTCGTTACGGTCATCGTCGAAAATGTCGGTTTCGGAGATTCCGTCGAGGTCGATGGGACGATGTTACTTTCGCCGTATTCCGCCGATTGGATTCCGGGCGATCTTCATACGATCTCCGCCGGGGAATATATCGATTCCGGCGAGGGTTCACGCGTGAGGTTCGATTTCTGGTCGGACGGCGATACCCGCGAACGCACGGTTTGGGCGGAAAGCGAGACGACTTTCTCGGCGAATTTCGAACAGCAATATCTGTTCACGGTATTTAATTCCGGCGGCGATTCACCGACACCGCCGGTCGGCGGTCATTGGTTCGATACCGGCGAGACCGTCGCGGCGTTCGTTCGCAATCCCGATCCGATAACGCATTGGTCTTGCGATGGTTACATCGGAACCGGCGACATATTCCCCGGCGGCTCGGAGGACTCGGTCAGCTTCGAGATAACCCAACCGACGATTATTTCGTGGGAGTGGATCGAAATGCTCCCGCTCGTTGTAACATCCGCGCATGGCGACCCGTGGCCGCCGGCAGGAACGACATGGTTCGCGCCCGGAACACCGATAGACGCATTCAACGACAGCATCGATATCTATGCGCCGGGCGAGGCGTGGATTTGCACAGGCTATTCCGGCGGCGGAAGCGTTGGGTCCGGCACGGAGAGCAGCGTTAGCTTCACCATCGACGAGGCTTCCTCGATCGATTGGAGCTTCGACGGCCCGGCATATAAACTCGAACTTGCCTCCGATGGTTGCGGCGGAGCATCCCCCGCAATTCTTGGCGTCGAGGATTTCTATATCGGCGATGGCGATGTCGTTGCGTCTTTTGCCGTCGAGCACGGCGGAATCGGCTACTTCTTCGATAGATGGGAATCGATCCCCGACGGCGCGCTTTTCATTTCGCCGGGCGATACGGCCACGACGGTCGATCTGGCCGGATTGCCGAGAATTGCCGTAGCGAGATACTCGCGTGGCGTTCGAATCGACCTGTTCAAATCTCCCGCCGAGGATTTCGGAGGGTTTATCGCGGCTGGAAATATCTTCGAGGACACCGATCACGCCATCGCGTGGGTGCCGGAATGCTGGATCGGCGAGATCGCATCGACAATCGAGGACACCGCCGACTGCGGAGACTCGATGTTCGTTTTCGATAGCTGGTCGGATGGCGGTGCGGCGGCGCATGTCGTCGGCCCGATATGCGAGGACACCGAGTTCACGGCCAATATGGATAAGCGCTATCGCGTTCGGATCGTGAAGGACCCGGCGTGGGACGTCTTCGGCACTATTCGCGTGGATGGAACTACATATTCCGGCGCATCGAGCGCCGACGCCACGTTCTGGATGACCTGTGGCAGCAGTCACGAAATATTCGCCAGCGAGTTCGATATCGATGAGATCGACCGCCGTCTTCGATGGAATTCATGGTCGGACGGCGGCGCACGCACGCACACTATCGGCCCGATCGACGAACCGGACAGCATCGTCGCCTTTTACGGTCGCCAGTTCCTCGTGACGGTGGAAAAATCCCCCGCCGAGGAGGCCGGTTGGATCAAATTCGAATCGACATATTATACCGGAGTATCGAGCGCGAGTCGCTGGTTCGATTCCGGCGCTACGGCCAATATCGAGGTCTCGACGCCGGATGGGTTCGCCGACACGCTTTGGGTATTCGACAATTGGGATGGCGCCGGAACAGACCCGGCATGGGCGTTCGGTCCGGTGGATACGTCCTACGTTCTCACGGCAAATTATAGCGAGGAGATCGTCGTGCTCGCGTTTTCGCTGGATACGGCGGCATGGCGTATCGGAGAGGTCGGCCTCGATTACACCGTTACGATGTTACCCTCTGAGAATATCAGCCTTCGGAATATCGGCAGCCACTCGCTGATCTTCGGATTGAACGTAACCGATCCCGGAACATGGTCTGCGGGGTATGGTTCCGGAATCGACCGATTCGCACTGCACGCACAATTCAACGACTCGCCGACGGCACCAGCAACATGGGAGATGGTAAGCGATGCCGTTATCGAAGATCTGAAATGGGCTGACGAGGACATATTTGGAGAAGGTGGATTCGGGATCGAAATCGGCTCGGAGGAGAATCTTTGGCTGAAACTCGAGACGCCATATTCAAGCTCGACATTCGGCGCTCATATGGTGGAGCTTTCGCTGATCGGACATGTTTATCTACCATAAGAGATAGATATAATTATAATGTTGTAAAGAATTGATGGAGTAGAACGGATTTAAACGGTGGAATAGGCATTTCATACAAACCACGCGGGTTTGCATGTTTGGCTTCAAGAAGGACAGACAAGAATGTCAGTCATACCAAGTATTTTAAAGGGGAAGCTGTTTCATTCGGGTCTCGAAAGGAGTATTTTCAATATTTAAATATCTTAATCGGTGCTTAAATCGTTTGACAAAAATAATATTAGTCATTAGATTAGTAGATTGAGATTGCTGATTTTTGACAGAAAACAATAAATTTGCCTGTCATTGCGAGGAGCGGAGAGACGCGGCAATCTCCCGCAAACGTCGAGATTGCTTCGTTTCACTCGCAATGATATGTTTTATCATTTTATCACTTTGTAAAGGTTCACACTCGTTTTTCAGCAATCTCAGATTAGGGTAAGATTATCTTTATGATGTCAGATATGAATCTAAAATCGTCGATCCTCGTTGTTGCCGGCATATTTTTTGTCGGTATCGTGCTATCGGTTATCCTCTACCCGATGGAACAAAATAATATTCTCCCGACGATAAATTTCCCCGTTCTTTTAAAAATTCTTTTCGAGCTTATCGTTTATCTTATCTCGCTTTTCCTTTTCTCCAACCACAAAATCAAACCTGCCCTTTGGTTGAAGGGTCTTCTCATAATCCTCTTCTTCCGGGTTCTTTTTTCGATAGCCAACGGCATTTTCTTTTTCATGTTTTTTGCACAGCCTCCTCAGACATTCGGGAATATGTATTTTGAAGCTCTATATAAGTGTAATTATTCCTTTATTATTCAGGTCTTGCTTTCTCCCGCTCTCGCGTATCCTCTTCTCGTGGCGGTAATTACGGATCATATCGAGTTCGAGAAAAAAGATGTTAAAGAAGAGAATCCAATTCCCACAATTCCGCCTCCACCATCTATCGCCCCACCTTCGGATTGGGCGGATGAGCCGGCTCCTTCGGAAGAACCCGATAAGAAGGAGGATTCAGTGGAATCCGGCGATGTTTCTGCCGAGCTTCTCAAAGAATTGGGTCTGTCGGAATTGGCCGAATCGGAGGGGGAAACCGTCGAGCCGAAAGAGGCTGCGAAGGTGGAGAAACCGGTTGAAAAGAAAGAACCGGAGGAAAAAACCGACCAATCGGATATCGAACAGCTTTTAGCTGAGTTCGATGGAACGGGATTTTTCAAGGAGGAAGGTTCGCCGGGCGCCGACGAAAAAGCTAAACAAGAGTCGGCGATAGACGATATTTTGAAAGAGCTTACTTCCACCGAAGAACCGAAAGAGACTCCCCCACCAACGGCCGAATCCATCGGCGAACCGCCTCGGAATGAGACCCCAATCGAGATAGAACCTCCGGTCATCGAGGCAGAGAAGAAACCGCCACTACAAAAGCCCGAAAAGAAACCACAGCCGGAGGAAGAACCACCGTCTTTTGACATCGAGCTTCCGGGTTTCGAGATGCCCGGAGATGAAAAGCCCGAAAAGACCGCAGAACCAGAGGAAATAGAATTTGATATACCGAATCTCGATATTGGTATGATCGATTCCTCCGCAGGTGAGGAGCCTATCCACGAACCGGAGAAGATTGGCGAAATTCCGCCTATTCCCAAGATTGAAGCACGGAAACCGGAAACCGAGAAAATAGAACCCGCCCCTATCGAGACGGAAGAAAAGCCAAAGCCTGTCGAGGAGTATCCGCAGGGAGATTTATTGGAAGGAATCGGCCTTCCCCCGCCACTCGATATTTCCAATTTTATAGAGGAAAAGCCACCGGAGCCAAAAGCGGAGCCTTCTGCCGAAATGGAAAAACTCGAAGTTGTGGCCGATAAAGATCAAATCGAAGCAGAATCCGAAAAAGCTCCACCTCCGGATATGGAAGAATTTCCCGACCTGGACGAATTACTATCTGTCTTATCGGAAAGCGATCTGCCGGATATGTCATTCGATGAGAAGCCAGCTATCTCCCTGGATGATCTGCCTCCACTTCCAGATTACCCTGAACTTGGCATATTCGAGGACGAGCCTTCCGAAGAAGTCGGAGAACAAGAACCCGTCGCCGAAGAGGAAGCATTCGAGGAAAAAATCGACGGAACCACAAAAACCCTCTTCACAACAATTGGCCACGAGACCAACCGATTCGATTACAATATCGGTTCGCAGGGTTATAGACTACGGAAAGAAAAGCGAGGCGGCTGCGGTTCTCGATAAGCTTCTTCGGCGCGGTTCAGATTATAAATTGCAGGTTCCGCTTTCGATGATTCTCGATCAATTGGAAAATGGACATATCGTGCTCACAGCCGATTATATCTACAATCAGGTTCCTATCGAATTGGTGAATTTTATATCCGCCGAGCAGGGAAGAGACCTTCAGCAATTGGAGCTTATGATCCCTCTGGCCGATGTCATGAAACAGGTATCTCCTTCTCTGATTGCCGCGCACATGCCCAAAGATCAGGAGGATTCTCATTGGGCAAGTGAGGCCGCAGCTATCGGATCAGAGGTTACATTCGAAGAGTCAAATATCGACAAAAAAACGAAAGAGAAGGAAGAGCAATAACGGATAGCAAGGCTATCGAGCTTTACTATTCAAAGGTAAATAATGGCACAAATAAATATTGCGGAAAAAGAAATTACAGTCAAGATTGTCTATTATGGACCGGGAATGTCCGGGAAAACGACGAACTTACTTTACGTTCATCAGAAGATATCGAAAAATACGATCACCGATATGGTTTCCATAGCCACCGAGGGCGACCGAACATTATATTTCGATTTTCTTCCCATCGAAACCGATATCATCCCTGGATTTAAGGCGAAATTTCAGCTATATACCGTCCCTGGACAAGTTCAATACGATGCCACGCGTAATCTGGTCCTCAATGGCGCGGACGGCGTGGTTTTCGTGGCGGATTCGCAATGGTCGAGGCAAAAGGATAATGTCGAGTCCTTCGAGAACCTTAAGGAAAACCTTGCCAAACAGGGATTCACAATTAACGATATTCCATATGTTCTCGAGTATAACAAACGCGATATCGAGGATACCGCCAGGGTCGAATATATGGACTATCTGCTCAACCGCGAGGAGTTCAAGGTTCCGACATTCGAGTCCATCGCCACCGAAGGCAAGGGCGTTTTCGATGTTTTGAATGCGATTTGCCGGATGGTGGTGGCCAAGATACTCAAGGACGTAAAACGATAGTTATTAGGAAAGGAAAACCGTTGAATATCATAATATACGAAGGCGACAAAGCAAAACTGGAGGCAATTTTAACCGGTTTTATCGAGGAGAGCAGCGCGAGATTGGCGATGATCGTCGATAATGGAGGGATGATTCTCACGAGGATAGGCGATTTCAACGGAATCGATATCCAGCCGCTTGCAGCGCTGACCGCCGGTTCATATGCGAGCACGCAGGCTTTGGCAAAGGTAATCGGCGAAAATGAGTTCACGGGCGTTACACATCAAGGCAAAAGAAACAGCATATATATATCGATGGTGGCCAACTTCGGCCTCCTCGTCGTCGTGTTCGATGCCAATACAACCATCGGTATGGTTCGGCTTTCCGCGAGAGATACGGCAAAAAAACTCGGGCCGGTTATCGCGGGAATTATTAGCCGGAGCAGGTAGGGAGCGGGTTTTGTTGACTGAAAGAAAATTCCACGGATGCCCTCCCGTTATTCGGGAACACACGCCCGTGGGATTTCGCTCCGCTCAACAGGCGCTCCACTACGGGTAGGTCGGACATTCCTGTCCGACCGAGAATCGTATTAATCCAATAAAGGCTTTATAGCGAGGATGGCGATACGCCTTCTTAGTAATGGGACAAATTTTAAAAGCATCGATTCTATCGTTCTGAGAATCGGAACGTGCGATTCCGCATAATAGGATTTTTCGATCTCGAATCCACATTTTTCGAGATGTTCGATCAACCAACTCATCTTTTTATATCCGATGTGCGCCGGGTCTTTTTTAAAAAAAATGTTATTATTATATAGATGCTCGATGAAATGCCCTCGATGCGGTGTCCAGATGACAAACTTTCCGCCAGGCTCGAGCACCCGGAACGATTCGCGGATCGTTCCGATTGACACCTCCGGGTAAAGGTGCTCGAAAAGGTCGGCGGAGATAACGACATCGAAATAACCGTCGGC
>Ga0307990_1003939_pt1 | contig 11083 bp, 5 predicted proteins | sample EllFjometagen129_FD_203168 | JGI IMG/M metagenome (GOLD analysis project Ga0307990, IMG submission 203168) | Marine microbial communities from Ellis Fjord, Antarctic Ocean - #129 | ecosystem: Environmental > Aquatic > Marine > Unclassified | place: Southern Ocean | collected 2014-10-08
ACATTCTGTTTTTCTAATTTTGTGCCGGCATGAAAGAGTAAACTGTTTTCCACCTTGTCCAATCCGGAAATTTGTTTTTGCTTTTCATAAGCTTCGGGATAGCCTCCTGAGACTAGCATTACAGTAGCAGCAGTATGTTCATCGATTTCAATGGAAGCCGTATTGAGTGATTGTTCTGCAGTTGCAATGAGTAAGTCGATTAGGTCAGATTTTATGCGAGGAATTACCGATTCTGTTTCCGGGTCTCCCATTCTGACATTATATTCTATTACATAAGGTTCACCCTTTACATTAATCAATCCGAAAAAGACGAAGCCTTTATAATTCATTGCCTCATTTTCAATTCCGCGAATTGTCGGTTTGATAATGTTATTTTCAACTTTACGCATGAATTCATTATCCGCAAATGGCACAGGGGAAACCGAGCCCATGCCCCCTGTGTTAAGTCCGGTGTCTTTTTCTCCAATTCGCTTATAATCTTTAGCTTCAGGGAGTTTTATGTAGGATTTGCCGTCGGTTAGTGCAAAAACAGAAAGTTCAATCCCGTCAAGGAATTGCTCTATAATGACGGTTTTGGATGCATCGCCGAATTTTCCGGCTAACATTTCCTCTAAGGAGGCTTTGGCTTCGTTACGGTCTTCAATAATTAAAACGCCTTTTCCGGCTGCAAGCCCATCTGCTTTAAGTACAAATGGGGGATTTTGTTTGTTGAGAAACGCATTGGCTTTTTTTAGATTTACTTTGGTTGCAGAAAAGTATCCGGCAGTTGGAATCCGATATTTATTCATGAATTTCTTTGCAAACTGCTTGCTTCCTTCAAGTTGAGCTGCAAGTTTATCGGGGCCGATGATTAACACATTTTTCAGTTTTGCATCGTGCAGAAAGAAATCCACGATTCCTTTTACGAGTGGGTCTTCAGGACCAACCACAAGCATATGAATTTCATTTTTTATGCAGAGTATTTTGATTGCTTCAAAATCAGTTGGTTTTATTGGAATGTTCTTTCCTATTGTTTCTGTCCCGGCATTACCGGGAGCAATAAAAAGCGTTTCACATTTTGGGGATTGTGCGATTTTCCAAGCGATTGCATGCTCACGTCCACCTGAGCCTAAAACCAGAATATTCATGTTATTTTTTTTTGTAAAAATAGTATTTCATCATCAGATTACCTAACTGATGTCGGGAATATTCATTAACTATTATTGAATGTAAAGTACGAACATACTAATCATCATGCCAAATATCCCAAGTAAATAAGCAGGATAGAGTTCTTTTGGGTTGCAGGTTTTCAGAATGAGCATAATGCTACCGACAATTCCACTAATGAGCAGAATAATTGCAAAAACTAATCTTAATTCCAATCCAAAAAAAATACTTAAAAATAGTGTTAAGCCAATCATGCTACCCCAGCCTACAGCATGGAAATTTAATTTCGTGAAAAATTGTGCCACAATCAAAAGAGCGAGATTTAAGGAAAGGGCATAAAATAGTTTGATTATGATAATTGGAAATCCGTATCGTTGCATTAAGAACAGGCCGAGAATATAGGAGGTCAAAGTAATTGTTAGTGCAATGATGCGTGATTTTTTTGTTCCCATTTTTAGCTCTGGAATAATTGACTGAAGGTAAAAAAGCGGAATGACCAATACCGGCAAAACGATACTTAATGTAAAGACAATAAGTAAAATAAGTTTTATAATTTTAGTGTCAATGAACTGCAAGTAATGTCCGCTTGAAAAAACCAAGAGGCTTGCCAGCAGTGGAATTAGCAACGGATGAAATAGCCAGGTGATAGGTTTAAGAATTTTGGCTGTTGTCATAAGTTTAAAGTTCTTTACGCAATCTTCCGACAGGGATATTTAGTTGTTCACGGTATTTTGCAACAGTTCTTCGGGCAATTAAAAATCCTTGTTCTTTCAGTAAGCTGGCGAGTTTTTCATCAGTCAGAGGTTTTTTCTTGTCTTCATTCTCAATGAGTTGCATGAGAATTTGTTTTATTTGTCTGGTAGAAACCTCTTCGCCATCTTCTTTTTGCATGCTTTCCGAGAAGAAATATTTTAGCAAGTAATTTCCGTAAGGAGTTTGTACATATTTACTGTTTGCAACCCGTGAAATGGTTGAAATGTCAAGATTTGTGGCATCGGCAATGTCTTTTAAAATCATGGGTTTCAGCAGGGCTTCATCGCCTTCAAGGAAAAATTCTTCTTGGTAATCTATAATTGCCTGCATAGTAACAATGAGCGTGTTTTGCCGTTGTTTTATTGCTTCGATAAACCATTTTGCTGCATCCAGTTTTTGTCTTACAAACATCACAGCTTCTTTGTTTTCTCTGGTTTTCTTTTTTTGATGATGATAGGTTTTTAGCATATCAGCATAATTTCTGCTGACATGAAGCTCTGGTGCATTTCTTGATGTTAAACTCAATTCAATTTTTCCGTCTTTAATGTTAACAATGAAATCGGGAATTATTGTTTGCATGGAAACATTTTCAGATGCAGAGGCTCCCGGTTTCGGATTTAGTTTTACGATAACACCAAGCGCATCTTTAAGGTTATCGATTGTAATTTTTAATTTTGTGATGATGCGTTCGTAATGTTTTTTCGTAAATGATTCAAAATATTCATCGAGAATTCGATATGCAAGTTTAACGTTGTCTGTTTGATTTTCTTTCCGATTAAGCTGAATTAGCAGGCATTCCTGAAGATTGCGTGCGCCAACACCAGGAGGGTCAAGGCTTTGGATGGCACGCAAAGCAGTTTCAAGTTGTTCGATTTCTACCTGGATGTTTTGCGAAAATGCCAAATCATCCACGATATCTTCAAGGTCGCGTCGCAAATAGCCATCAACATCTAAACTGCCGAGCAAATATTTTGCTAGTAGAAAAGTTTCTTGTTTGATACTTTTGAGCTGAAGTTGTTCGGTTAACAGGTCGAGAAATGATTGCCCGTTACTGACAGGCGCGTGTTTTGGTTCGTCGTCTTTTGAATAATTATTTGTTGTCAGCCTGTAATCCGGCGTGTCGTCATCGGATATATAATCTTCCAATGAAAATTCATCTTGCTCGTCGTTTTCTTGTGATTCTTCCTGAGTATCCAGTTCGTCTTGTTCTGTGCCTTCTTCCAGCGCAGGATTTTCTTCCAGTTCTTTTTTCACACGCTGCTCAAGTTGTAAACTGGGTAGTTCCAGCAGCTTAATCATTTGGATTTGCTGCGGCGACAACTTTTGTTGCAATCTTTGTTGTAATCTTTGGTTAAGCATATGCGTATTTATTGTTTCTTCTAAAGATACAAAAAAAATCTTAAAACTCAACATTTTTTGGTGTACGCGGGAAAGGAATCACGTCACGGATGTTTGACATTCCGGTAACGAAAAGCATAAGTCGTTCAAATCCAAGGCCAAATCCGCTGTGTGGAACGGTTCCGAATTTTCGGGTATCCATATACCACCACATTTCATCTTCGGGCACATTCATTTCGCGCATGCGTTTTTGAAGCATTTCAAGGTCCTCTTCGCGCTGCGAACCGCCGATGATTTCTCCAATTTGCGGAAATAAAACATCCATTGCTCTAACTGTTTTATCGTCATCATTGAGTTTCATGTAAAACGCTTTGATGTCTTTGGGATAATCGGTTAGAATGACTGGTTTTTTGAAATGTTTCTCAACGAGATAGCGTTCGTGTTCACTCTGCAAGTCTGTCCCCCAGCCTTCAATCAGATATTGAAATTGCTTTTTCTTATTGGGTTTTGAGTTTTTTAGAATTTCGATTGCTTCGGTATAAGTCAGGCGTATAAATTTATTTTCAACCACAAAATTGAGGCGGTCTATGAGTTCCAATTCATCTCTTTCGTTTTGCGGTTTTTGAGCGTTTTCTTTCGCGCGTCTTTCGTGTAGAAACTGGAGATCATCCTCGCAATTATCTAAGGCATATTTTACAAGATATTGTAACATTTCTTCCGCTAAATCCATGTCATCGTGAATGTCGCAAAAAGCCATTTCCGGTTCAATCATCCAGAATTCAGCAAGGTGACGAACGGTATTTGAGTTTTCAGCGCGGAATGTTGGCCCGAAGGTGTAAACTTCAGACATTGCAAGTGCTGCCAGCTCTGCTTCCAGTTGTCCAGAAACGGTCAGGTGGCTGCTTCGACCGAAAAAATCTTGTTTAAAGTCGATTTCATTTTCATCATTGCGTGGTAGATTATCTAAATCTAGTGTTGTTAAGCGAAACATTTCACCTGCGCCTTCTGCATCAGAAGCAGTAATAATTGGCGTGTGAATGTTATAAAATCCTTTATCATTGAAGAATTTATGAACTGCAAAAATCATTGCATGGCGGATGCGTGTAATGGCGCCAAAAAGGTTTGTGCGGAAACGGAGATGTGCATTTTCCCGTAAAAATTCAAGACTGTGTTTTTTTGGTTGAATTGGGAAACTGTCCGGATCAGCTTTTCCGAGCAGTTCAAGTGTGTCGGCTTCAATTTCAACGCTTTGTCCTTGTCCTTGTGAGGGAACAAGTTTTCCAACCACTGCCACGGATGCGCCGCTGTGTACATTTTCCAATAAATCTGCAGAGATTTTATCAAAATCAATAACGACTTGAATGTTTTTTATGCTTGAACCATCGTTGAGGGCAAGAAAAGCAACGTTTTTACTTCCACGTTTCGTTCTAACCCAGCCCATGGCTTTTGCTTCCTGATTTTGTCCTTTTGTTTCAAGGAGTTCTCTGATTTTAATCCGTTTCATGTTCATGCTACTGTTTAATATTTATGCAAAAATAACATTAATCCTGCATAATGAAATTATTTTTTGCAGCTTTGAATCTGATAGGTTAAAAGTATGCCCGAACTTGTACTCCGCCGGAGTGAATAAATTTTCTGTCAGCCGGTTTGCGTCCCTGATAATTGAGATTAATCTGCAATCCGTTAGCTAAACGTTTTTGGAAATTGACAGAATATACCATGTTGTGTCCGGGTTTTAGTGCTTCCAACATTTGATATGCCAGAGACGAGTTGCTATCTCCGTTATAAGTCATCCAGGTGTATGCAATTTTAACACTGAGCATCCCATTAATGAAGGCATTATTTCGATATTGAAGCGCTGGACTAATTTGTCTTGAAAAAACCGGTGTGATTTTATTTTCTTTGTGTTTGAAGTTTCCCAAAATGCTAAAACGCATGTTCATATCCGGTTGGTATGATAAGTTTATTTCGGCCTGCTCATAATTAATTTGATAGTTTTTAGTCGCGAAAAATTCTGAATCGTAAAGTGATTCTCCGATTCCTCCCCGGGTTTCAAGTTGTATGTTTTTGAATAATTTGATTTTGCTGCGAATTTCCGTCAATTGATTTGCCTGAATGTCTAATCCGTTTATCATCAGGGTGTTTGATTGGTTATTGTGGTAAATTACATCCATTGAGAAATAGCGACTAAACCGGTTGAATGACAGTGTGTTGCGGATGGAGTTATTTAGCTTCACTAAACTACTGTCCGCCTGAAGAAGGGCAAGTGGCGTGTATTGCTCATACCATTGTGAAGCTGTGTTTTTATTTGATAAATTCAAGCTGAATTGATTATAAAAACGTTGCAAAAACGCCATGTTTTCCTCAGGAAAAAGTGCGTCAGGTTTGAGTTGAATGCTCATGCTTAACTGACTGTTAAATGTTTGTATGCCTTCTGTCCCGGGCGTGTATATTCGAATGTATTTTGCTTCATCGGTAAAATTTGCAATTTCAAATTCATCCAAATCTTCAACGCCGTTTCCGTTGTAATCACTCCATGTATATACGCCTTGTCCTGCAGGAACTTCGATATAAGTAAATTCTTTTTTAAGTTCTAGCCCGGCTCCTGATTCATAAAACATTCGGGTTGTCAGGAATCCGTTCCAGGCGCTTTGATTGTATCGTACTTGTGCTGTTAAATTGTCTTGCGCTGTTTGGTTGGTCTGAATTTCCTGATTGAGCAGGATGAGTTTTCGATATCCAAAGCTTGCATCTAATTGTGATCGTTTGTTGGAGATGAGATTTCCCGAGGCTTTAACATCGTGAGATTCACTAAAATCGGAAAATAAATTTTTGTAAGGAAGCTCATCTAATCGATATTTGTAGAATAATTTAAATTGATTTTTTGCTTTAGTTCCTTGTTGAATCCAAGCTTTAATTTCCTGAAATCGAAAACTGTCGCCAAGCAAGCTATCAGAAGCTTCCCATTGATTCCATTCCTGATATTCCTCTACGTAAAATGCAATTGCATTAAAATGTTTTCCGATGCGGAGTTTGTGTTTCAGAAATTGAGATTGGTCTGATGTGCGCTCTGTATTCAGCAAATGAAATTGTCCGGTAATATCCCAGTTGTTGTATTTATAGTTGCTGTTAAAATCTTGTCTGTATCCTTCATATGTGCCGGGTCTGATGATTGCGGATGAGCTTAATTCAGCATTTAATATGTCTTTCTGATTAAAATCAAACCCGACATTTGCATGATGTTCGTTTAAGTCAGGGAGGTTGTTATTCAGATTCCAATTTCGTTTGAACTCTTGTTCTCGAAAATTTTCTATGCTTTGAAAATGATTTCCGATAAAATTATACTCCAGATTTAAACCTAAGGATGTGTTTTGCTTTTCGATTAATGTCTGATTAATCCCCGAAGTCAGTGCCAGTCCTTTGTTGTCGCGTGAATCGAGATCAGAGTACATGTTCATGTCTTTATTTGATAAAGCCAGCTCATAATAAACTGCTGTTTTTTTGCTGATTTTATTTTTACCTCCCAGAGTTAGCATTTGTTGTTTTTTGGGAGTTACCAAAAGTGTTACCGGCTCATAATTTCCTTGCGGGATACCATTTTCGGGAGCCATCCATTGATATACCTTTCCGTTTGCCGAGTTGATTTGTTTGATGTAGTTCCCTTGGTTTTGTCCTACCTGAGAAAATCCTACCAGATAAACAGCTACTGCCGGATTCACGGAATAGACGAAGATTGAATCATAAGTTTGCCCGTTGATGATGGTGTCTGTCATGCGATATCGTACTTGTCCATTGTCAAAGACTAGGCTGTCAAAGGAAGGAAACATGGCCCGGTCTAGATTGTCTCCAATTTGGGAAAGAAAGATGCGCCTGTCGGCATCAATATTTTGATCCACCGGCTGATTTTTCGCATCAGCATCAGAAAAGTATCGGATATAGTATGATGAGTTTTTTGTGGTAATCTCATGATTAGTCGTCAGCATGAAACGGTTGTAGTTTCTGTCGGAATATTCAAATTCAACAATAATCCGTGAATCTTTACTGATTAATTGGTTTGCAGTAAACGTTAATTCTCCGGTGTTGTAGTCGATGATATAATCTTCAGATTGTCCGCGAGTTAATAATTCCCCATCGATAAAAATACGTTCAGATCCGGAAAGAACAACTATCCACGTTTCGTTATTTGCGCCGGTTAATTTGTAAGGACCTTGATTGCCTTCCTCACCGACAAATTCCATTCTGTGATGTTTTCCTCGTGCTGCTGCGCCTGCAAATTCAGAAGTGATATTCAGATTTTCATTTTGCATGGATTTAAATTGCAACATGGCGCCTTGCGTTTTGCGCTGATATCGTAAATATTTCCCTTTTTCGGCTTTAATGCTGAAGTCTCCTGCTGTGAGTTTAAAATTCGGATTATATACTTCAATAAATACTTGGTCAAAATCCTGAAGTTGCTGACTGGTTCCATCCGGTTGAATTGGGATATTTCTGTCAGAAATTGATGCGCTTACCATGAGTCCGTCGCCCAAATCACCTTCAATTTGCATGTTTAAGTTGGAATTTAACACTGCATTTTGATTATTTCCAACATTGACACCTCGGGCAATGCTTCCTCTCACATTTAAACGTGAATTATCTGTTGTGTTCGCTTTGTAATCATTTGGATGGAAAGTTTGAAATGGTGCTTTTTCGCTGCTGTCTGATAAAGAAAGTGCATTGTTCTGAGGGAAAAATCCTGAGTTGACTTTTGAGATGTCGTTACGAAAGCTTCTGTATGACAGTTGAATTGTCGTGTATTTATCTGGAGCCAAGCAGTTGATGATTCCTTTCATTGCATCAATTCTGAAATCAGAATGCTTAAAATTGTTTTCAGCATTAAGAAAGCGCAAACTACCAGGAATTACCGGATAATGGTTGAGTTGAATTATACTATCAACGACCGGATGTGATTCCAAGTGATAGTTTACCAGATTTTGTGCTTTTACAACTGAAAAAGAACCTAGCATTATTAGCAAGAACCCGATATGTTTTATCTTTAACATCAGATTACTAAAGTACAGTTTTATTCCTAAATTGCTGTATTTAGGTACTTAATTTGCTTTGTACTTAATCGCCATGTCCTTATAATAGCGGGCTTTTTCCGTATTGCCTTTTTCTTGATAAAAATCGCTTAGCGTAATTCCGATGTTATAATTGCCCGGGAAAATTTGGAATGCCTTTTCCCATGAACGAATTGCAGCAGTTGTATCTCCAAGTGTGAGTTCGAAATTTCCTTTGTTAACCCAAACCTTATCATTTTTCGGATTGGCAAGCGTTGTCATTTTCTCCTGATAATATAAGGCTTCTTTCCAGTTTTTCTGTGATATAGCGAGACTTACTTGGTTTTCTAGAATTCGTTTCTGATCAGGATTGAAATAAAAAGCAGAATCATAAGCCATTTTTGCCTGCGTTGTGTCGTGTAACTGTTCGTAAATTTGACCGAGATAATAAAAGGTTTTTCCCAATTCCGGCTCAAACCGAAAAGATTTGCTTTTTTCTAAATCTTTTTGTGCTGCCTGCAATTTGCCAAGGTAGAATCTGCTAACTCCACGGTTCATGTATGCTTCCGGGATGCTTGAATCAGCGCGAATGCATTTTGTAAAATAGGTTTCAGCGGTTTCATAATCTCGTCCGATTATCATGTAAATGTAACCCAGATTATGATAGGAGTTAGCATAAGTGCTGTCAATACTAATTGTTTGATTGAAATGTTTGATGGATAACTGTATAATTTCATCCATTTGTTGCAATGATACCCCACGTTTCATGCCTTCATAAACTTTGGCAATCAGATGGTTTGCATAAAGATTATTCGCTTTTGCTGATGCTTCAAGTTTTGGGATATCCGCTTGATACAATGTTTCCCGGTTTTCCCAGTCGGGAACTCTGAGAATTGTTAAAATAGAAAAGGGAACAATGATAAGCATACTCAAAGCAATCATTCCCGGTTGTTTGGATAATTTCACATTAGCTGTTGGATTCGTTTTAGTTATTTGGAAAAGAATGAAGGTAATGGCCAGAGAAAATGCAAAGGATGGAATGAATAGTAATCGTTCTGCAATAATTCCCGTTAATGGAAAAAATAAATTGGAAAACGGAATGATTGCAATAAAATACATCGCAATTGCAAATGACAAAATACTGCGTTTCTTAATTCCCTTGTACATAATATATATAAGCGCAAAATGAATAAGCACTGATAGAATTACAATAAAGTTAGCTGGTCCCACATCTGGGATCACCGCATAACCATAGTAAAATCGCAGGGGATGAGGTATAAACAGAAGTTTTAGATAGAAGGCCAGAGAGTAAAATACGACCCCAAACTGTGTTGCAAAACTTTTGTCTGCAAAAAGCGGATTTTGCCAATGAAACACTGGTGCGTTTTGTTTTGGCAGGATCATGTCAGGGATGAAATGGAGTAAGGCAATAAGCAGGCCGGCCGCTAAACTAATGGCTGCAAGATAAAAGTATAATTTGGGAATTTCTTTGATTTTTATGCGGGATAGGATATCGGGATGTTGATGCAATATTGTGTAGATAATAATTGAAATCAAAGCAAAAACAGTCAACACCTTACCCATTGAAATCAAAGCAAAAACAGTCAACACCTTACCCATTGAAATCAAAGCAAAAACAGTCAACACCTTACCCATTGAAATCACAATAAATGGTGAAATAATGGCGGCGACAAATAGCACAATGAAGCCCAGTAGAAATGGATTTTTAATATCGGGCTTTCCGGATTGCTTAAATCGTGTCGCCAAATAGGATAATGCAATAATTGTGAGACTTGCAGAGATTATTAAAACTACACGATTAATAAAAGCAACAATAAATTCAGGGTTCCACAAGATAACGAAAAGCAATAGTATTTGTAGCGGAATAATCCATGAAATCTTAAGTTTTTTATTGTTTTCGGGCTTGGGTTTATTTCTAAAGTAAAATAAACTCAAAGGGATGACAGCAACAAAAATCACAGCAGTTTCTTTCGCAAGAAAAGCGATGCCAAGAAAAACTAAGCTTAATAAAAAAGCTTTCCATTTTTTACTGTCATAAAATTTTAACATTTGCATCCACGATAGTGCGGCAAAAAGGAAACAAAAAATTTCCTCCCTGTTTTTTAAACTTGATACGACCTCCGTATGAATAGGATGTGCAGAAAAAATTAGCAAACTAATAACTATGAAGTTAGCTGATATTTCAGGGAATAGTTTTTTCAGTAAACGAAAAAGCACAATGATTAGCAAGGCGTATAATAGTATGTTAATAAAATGATGTACTGGCGGATTTTCACCGAAGATTGATGTTTCAATCGCAAATACTGCTACTGTTAGCGGTCTGTATCCAAAGTACAAATCACGTTCGTCATGATATCTGCTTGTAAATATTTCAGGAATCCCTTTAATTCCTTTTTCGACAAGTTTATGATTGTGAACCACATAATTATCATCAATATTAAACTGGTGTCCAATCGATTTACCATACAATATAAATGCGATAATTATAAAGAGCAGTAAGGTATATTTTGGTTTCACGGATATTGATTTTTTCATTTGGTTAAAGATACATACAATGCTTTTTTAAACCAATTGAAAATAATAAAAAATATTTTTTTCAACATAACCTGTTGAAATTTAGAGGAGAAGGAAAGAACTTTCAAAAAGGAAAAAAAAAATCACAAAAACATTTGGTGGTTAAAAATAAAGCATGTTTCTTTGCACTCCCAATCACAAAATAATGTTCTTATAAAGCACCAAAAAAAGGAGAAAACAGAAGCGTTGATGATGGTGCATAAATGGGAGCT
>Ga0307990_1003942_pt1 | contig 11079 bp, 6 predicted proteins | sample EllFjometagen129_FD_203168 | JGI IMG/M metagenome (GOLD analysis project Ga0307990, IMG submission 203168) | Marine microbial communities from Ellis Fjord, Antarctic Ocean - #129 | ecosystem: Environmental > Aquatic > Marine > Unclassified | place: Southern Ocean | collected 2014-10-08
CAAGTTTACTTGAGCTATGCCGAGTGTAGCCAAAATTATTAAAATATAATAAACAATCTGACTGCGTTAAAATTTTTCTAAATAGCTATGGCTATTCAAAAAATTTTATGCCTTGCATCTTATTCATTAAATTTGTTTCTTGAAAGAAAAGAATTATTAGAAGGCCCCTTAATATATTGACATATGCAAATACGCTTAATTTTGCGATGAATAATGCAGGCTAGTTCAAATTAGTATAAAATGAATTGTATCGGCTTTGATTCACAATCGGTATTAACATCTAACTATTTGCGGTGAATTTTTCGGGTTAAAGTAAATGGTTATGTTTTAAGATGATGTGGGTCATATAGTTTCAGATATACATCCTCAATTTCTCTAAAATATTTAATCGCACTCGTATTTGACATGACTGGTTTTGCCAAATTAACAATAGGATTCTTTTATGTTTAGATTGTCTGTTGTATTAATTTACAAGCTTTTCCTTTTTGATATTTTTCTCGATATGCTCGGCAATAGTTTTTATTAGATTTGTATCTATATTGTTAAATATGTCTTTTTTATTCTCTTCAAGAGCTTGATTGAATAATTCTAAAAATTTTGCTATTCTTATATCTATGAATTCTTGATTTGTAGAGTTATCATTGTTTGAATTGCTGTAATATTCAAGTAAAGCAGTAATGAGTTTTTTCTTTATCTGCTCTATGCTATTACTTGACATTTTTTTGTGTTGATTCACAGATTTATTTTGTACAATTAAACTTTTGATGAAAACAAATGGTAGCCAAAAATAAAATAGTAGATACGAAAAATAAAACAAGGCAAATCCTGATTTCTTTGTAGTCCATTTAAACAGCTGTTCCAAAATACTTTTATTTTCGTTTTCTGCAATATAGAGGTAGTGATTATGAAGTTTCAAAGGAATGAAGTATAAATTTAGTATTTTTGATTCATATATTTGTTTTGTGAGCCTATATCGTAAATTCCTTGTTTGTATTGTGTTTTTGCCATCATTGGTTTTCCATTCTTTTAGTTTTGGATTCGAAATGTTATAATCTTTATAATGATTTCTAATTCTTGAATTCTCAAGAATTTTGCATGTAGCAACTGATGGCTGAATGTCATATATTTGAAATCGTTTAACGAAAAATAGTGTTTCTGCAAAATTCCAAATACTTTCCCCTGGAAATCCTACAATAATATTAAATGTAAAACCTATTGAAGTTTCAGCATTGTTTTTTAAAATGGTTTTTGCCTCTTTTGCGGTATATCTTTTGTCCATTAGTCTCAGCACTTTGTTGCTCCCACTTTCAATACCATAAATAAGCTGTTTGCATCCTGATTCTTGGAACAAGTAAAAAAGATCTTTTGTTAAATTTCTATTAATTGAAAGTTGAGATACCCATGAGATATTGAGTTTTTTGTCAATTATTAAATTGCATAGTTTTTTTAATTTTTGAATGTCTCCAATAATATTAGAGCCAGTAAACCAGATAGATCTTATTTTGTGATTTCTGTTTCTTTGTAGAATTAATTCAGCAATAATTTGTTCGGGTTCTCGAAATTGGTATTTTAAATGTGCCAAATGCTCATTGCAAAAAGTGCATCGGTTAAAGCACCCTTTGCTAACAATTATGGGGAGAAAATCCCAAGAGTATGAGTCCTTATCGAAAATGTTTATGTCTGCAAAAGGTATTTTGTTAATATCTGAAATAGCAACCCCAATGTCTAAATTTTCCGTATCTGTTTTTTTTCTTATGAAGTAGCCTTCCGTTTCCGTGAACTCTCTGTTTTTTTCGTATTGTAAAATAAGATTTCCAATATCTTTGTCTCCATCACCGTTACATATTACATCTACTTCATCAATGTAAATTACGGTTTCTTTCCATTTACCATAAGATTCAAAACAATAAGGTCCACCCCAAATGATTTTGCATTTGGGAATGTGTGTTTTGATTAAAATAGATAATTTACGGGAGAAAATGTATGATGTATAATAAACAGAAAAGCAGATTATTTCAGGATCAAATTGTGTTAAATCATTGATTGTTTCATTGATAGAGACACTTGAATCTTTGATAATCATCTTTACATTTTCTTCACAAGTCCAGAAATCGTCAATGTTTTCTGTGTTCCACATATTCGCAATATCTCGTCTTGAGTTATTTGCAAATTTATTGTATAGCATTATGTTAATATCGAAACATTTAATCGAATGATTGTCTTTTTTTAATTCTGAGGATATTACTGCCAATCCGTATGGTGGAGAGTGTGTAACCCACGCAGGACATTGTATAAGTGCGATTCTCATTTTATGTTTTTCTTAATTATTGTTATGCCCTCTTTAACTAGATTTGTTACTTCATAAATTGTTGATACGCTAGATATCCTTCTTATAATGTATTTTGGTCGCAAATAAAACTTTCTGACAGCTTTTCTTTTGAGTGATAGAAGTGTTTTGTTGCTGATTTTCTGATGTTTCCATATTGGCATACTTTCAGATGACTCTGCTTCAAAATTTTCAGAATCAATTAAACCTGCATCAATCGCATTATTGCGAAATGTTGTTCCAAAACGTGGTGACACAATATTGAAGGAAGCAAAATCTAATGGGAGTTCACATGCGAGTTTTGATGTTTTTATGATTGACTCCTCGGTTTCGCCGGGAAATCCAAGCATGAAAAAACCTCCGACTTTTATACCTGCCTTTTTAATTTTTTTTATCGCATGATAGGTTTCTGAAGTTTTGATTGCTTTCTTGTGTTTCTGCAATATTTCGTCATTTGCTGATTCAATACCAATCATTACAGTATGACATCCGGTCTTTTTCATTTTGTTTAATAATGCATCGTCCAAAACATCGGTTCGGGATAATACAGTAAATGAAAACTTAAAATCGGAATCACAAATTGCATCCAGCAGTTGATGTGTGCGGGTTTTATTGGCCCCAAAAGTTTGGTCTCGGATGTATAATTCTTTAACTCCCAGACTATTTAATATTTTTAACTCTGAGATGACATCCGTCACTGGTCGGAGTTTAAAACCAAGCGTGCTAACTGGGCAAAAATCACATGAGTACGGACACCCAAAATCTGTAAGAATACTTGCAAAAGGCTTTCGCTGTGCAAATGGAAAGTGGTAAGCTTTTAAATTGAAATTTTCCCATAGTGGTAAAGGAACATCCCATTCACCATTGCCATGTTTTTCTTTCCCTCCAATAATTTTGTTGCTAGTTCGGTAGATAATATTAGGAATAATTTCATTTGATGGGTTTTTCAAATAGGTTAAAATGTCATCAGTTGAAAAATCAAGAAGAATTGCATCCAAAAATGGATTTTCAGTTAATGCGTTTTCTCTAAAATCTCTGAAAATATCTCCCGTAGCAATGATTTTGCAATAGGGTAAGGTTTTTTTTAGCCCCCCGATAAATGTCATGTCTTCGGCATAGGAGGGAGCTGAGCTTAAAAAAACGATGACATTTGGTTTTAGATTTGTGATTTGTTTGGTACAAATTTCTGTTGAGATGTTTTCAGCGATTGCATCAATGACAAATACTTCTCCGAATTCAGCTAGTGTGCCGCTCAGATACACAAGATCAACCGGATGATAATAATAATTTGCTTTGGATACTTTTGCACAATAGTAGTCCCGGAAATACATTTTAATTCCCGGTGGATTTAAAAGCAATATTTGATTTGTCTTAGTGCGTGTCATTTATACCTGTCGAAGTTGTGTCTTCATTCTCTGGATTATTAATATTATGCATTTCTTTAATGTAGTATTGTTTTGCATTGCCTTGTTTATGATAGATGCGAATTAACACTTCGCTTTGGATACCCATTAATGCTAAAATTACTGTAATTAAAATAAATAAAACAGTTAATAAAAGCATTGGATTCCCTGTCATATCTGTTCCCCAGAAAATCTTCATTAAGATCACTGAAAGTCCGGATAATCCACCCAAAAGCAAGCTGACTAGTGCAAATCCGCCATAGAGATAAATCGGTTTTGTACTGAACGATCTCATAAATTGCACTGTAATTAAATCAAGCAGGACTTTAAAAGTACGGTTTAAACCATAATGGGATTTGCCATGTTTGCGTGGATTATGATTTACCGGTATTTCCGTAATTTTCGCTCCGATACGTGCTGCAAGGACAGGTATAAATCGATGCATTTCTCCATATAAACTGACATCCTTTAGGATTACTCTGCGATATGCTTTTAGTGAACAACCTAGGTCGTGAATTTTTACTTTGCTGATTTTTCGAATTAATGAATTTGCAAGTGCCGATGGAATTTTTTTTAAAAACAATTTGTCTTTTCTGTTTTTGCGCCAGCCGCTTACAACATCATAGCCTTCGTTTAGCTTATCAATTAGTGCCGGGATGTCAGCGGGGTCGTTTTGCAAATCAGCATCCATGAAAATCAGAATATCTCCTGTGGAATACTCAATTCCTGCTGCCATTGCAGCGGTTTGACCAAAATTTCGGCGAAACCTGATAATTTTTACATTTGATTTTTCTTCACATAGCTCCTTTAATAAATCGTAAGAGCCGTCTGTGCTGCCATCGTCAACAAAAACAATCTCCATCCTTTCTGCAATTGATTGCGTGTTGCTTTCAATCGCATCAAGCAATGGCCTTAAGCTTTCCGTTTCATTATAAACGGGAATGAGAATAGAAATGCTATTGTCTGGGCTTACCGGTTTCATTAATATTAATCGACTTTAACAGAGTAAGTAAATATATAAAATAAATTCATGCAAACTGCTATCTCCGATTTGTATTTATCATAATGCATTGCTAAATCACTTCTTGTTAGTTTGTTTCGTTGTTTAATCTGAATAAATATAAGACATTGTTGAAGGTGTACTCCCCATAAGGATTGGGATGTTGGTAACTTGCTTTTTGTGAAATGCTATCAAGAATTACTGCGGAGTTTGGGATGTGATTTTTTGTCGATAAGTAATGGTGATTCTGATTTTTTAAGATACTATCAATTGGTATAATTGCTTGATTATGGTAGGTTAAATAAAACATACTGGCGTAATTAACCGATTGATTATTAGGGTATAGGTGGACTTGGTCGTTTCCAGTTTTCTCTTTTATGCGTTTTGCATCGGCTTTGATGTTTGCATATTCATCTTTGTCTTTAATGATAGGAGTGAAAATGAAAATCTGTCGAATGATTAAAAAAAGCATCATGCTTGAAAGTACAGTATAGTACGTACCACGCTTAAAAATGATGAATCCAGAGAAAAGGATAAATAGTATTATGGATAAGCACCCATATACGAATAAATTTGCTTGATTAATCAAGGTGGCAAGCAACAAAAATCCACCACTAAGAACAATTAGAAAAAACTTTTGGGTAAGTGTGAAATTGAAAATAAGCGTGTGATATCTGATAAGGGGAATTGTGATAAATGGAATCAGCATGAGTATGTATTGTGGGTAATAATCGCCGGTTAAAAATGGAAGGCATCCACCAACAAAAAGTAGTATGCTATAAAAATCAAATTTGTTTCTTATTAAGTGATAACGGATTTTTTTGAGAAATAAGAGCGGAAAAAGAAAGAGAATGGGATATGCAATTATGGATTTCCCCCAAAATGTCAAAAGATTTTCTGTTTTATTTTGAAGCCCAATGTCCAATTTGTAATTGACATCACTAAACAGCTCAAACAGCCAAAAAGAATCGTTGTTTATGGATTGATAGAGCAATACATAAGTTCCAATAACTGCGGCAAAAACAGTGATTCCTAGTAAGTGTTTCCATGAAAATAATAGCTTTACTTTTTTGAAAACAAATGCCAGTGAAATAAGAGAAATGAATTGAAAGTAAATGGCAGGATATGCTTTAGTCAAGAATGCAATTGCCGTAATAAAGTATCCAAAAATAAAAAGGTTAAGCGTTTTTGATTTCTTAAACCAGTGGTAGTTACCATAAAATAGGCTTACAAGTAAAACTGCAAAAAACGGATCAATTGATATGCGCAATGATTGGACGAAAATTATAAGTGGTGAAAATGCGAAAATAAAGCTTGAAATCAGAGCATACCTTTGTGGTAATTGAGCTTTCGCAATCAGAAAACTAAGAAAAATTAATGCCAAAATAAAAATTAAATTTACGCTTCTTAATTTGAATTCAAGCATTTCCTCGGAGTCCACAAAAGGAACTAAAAAATAATTAAATAATGGTGGCTTATTGTAATAATATTCGCCATTTAATGTGGGTGTAATATAATTGTCTGAGTATTTCATTTCAAGTGCAACCAATGCCCGCCATTTGCCACTTTCATCTTGTTGAATATTGTATGAGCCAACGCCAAAAAATAGGGAGGCGCAATAAAGCGTAAGCCCTATTTTTAAGATGAGATTTTGTTTTGGGTTTCCCCCGGATTCATTTAGCAATTTCACATAATGCTTGCTAGCGCTTTTATTGATGATTTTTTTGAAATATCTGTATTTGTGTTTTTGATAGGCTTTTTTTATTTCCTTTTGATTGACAAAGTACATTAAGACAACAAATAGTCCTAAAAAACTTAACCAAATAAAATGAAGATTTAATGCGTTAACGAATTGACATAAACCCCAAATTGATTTCTCTTTTTTAAAGTTTACTCCTGAAGTTTGTTTCGTTTTATTGTCTTGCAATAAGTCAATCTTTTTGTGATTATTTTCAGCATTAATAAGGTAGATTGATTTAATGGGACGTTTATGAATTATCAGTATCTCATCTGTATTGTTCGAAATGTGAATCTCATTATTGAGTGGTGTCTTTATTGAAAATTGATTGTTGTTATTTGCAGTAATGGTAATTTCTGAGATGAAGCCTGTGTTTTTGTAATATAGAATCACTCCTGTCAGACCAAGCAGATGAAGCCCGATAAAGCCCAATATGATGATTTTTGTTATGTGTTTTATTTTTTTCATCGAAAAAATACAAATAAAATCCTGCGTTTATGCTTGCTTTTTTATAAAGTTTCCGGTTTTAAGAAAATTATTGAATGCATGTAATAACTCAGACTCGGTATGTGTTTGTACGAATTCCTTGATTTTATGAGCAGGCACTGAGCCTAATTGCTCTACTTGTTCTGCATTTAATGTAAAGTCTTCCGGGAGGCTTGGGTTTACACTTTTTAGTTTTTGAACTGCTGCTTTATCTGTTTTAGAGTTCAGTTTTTCAAGCAATACATTAATGAAGCTTTCATTGCTGAATTGATGATGGGTATTTCGTTTCTTTTCTTGTAGTTCAATGGTGTTTAAAGTACTTTCAAGTGATTTAATGAGTGCTTGATACCGTTCATAATTAATGCGTCCTATTCTTGTTTTGTCATCAATTGTTTGACTTGCAAGCTTTTTTATATGTTGTCTTAGTTCATTTTTATTAAGCTCCGAAATTCTAAAGCCTTCAGTATCCACTGAATTGAAGTAAATTAAAGTATTATGTTTGTTTGCAAACTCAACCAAGTCGCCCATCTCATTCAAGTTTTGCTTCATCGGACAAACAGCAATGGATTGTATCAGCTTATTTTTTTGAGAGATTTTATTAATAATCCGGAAGTTTTTCATCACTTGATCAAAATCTGCTTTATCTCGAATAAATTCAAATCGATCTTTTTGTAAAGAATCAATGGAAAAATTAATTTGAAATTTCCCTTTTTCCAAATAGTTTAAAATTTTATCATTTAATATACTCCCATTACTTTGAACGGTAATAAATGCTTTGGGATTTATGGATTGAATTTTATCCCATATTTTGTAATAAATCGGAATTAAGAATGGCTCCCCACCATAAAAGCCGGCTAATTTTACCTGTTTTAAAAAAGGCCTTAATTTCTGGATGAACTTATCATCAAATCTGCATGTTGAGTGTGGTTTTTTCCCCTGATTTTGATGCGATGAAAACATGCACATTCGACAATCAAAATTACAGGCAAGGCTTAGCTCAAAATCAATGCGCTGTGGATATTTATGTTTAGTGCGATATTGATCATACAGGATTGCCGTGCTGTTTGCCGCATTTCCGTTTTCAAAATTTTCAATACAAACTTGACATCCTGACGGCAAATTGTATTGCTCTGAAGCTTTGCAAAGCGATTTGCGGGTTTCAGAACTCCAAATTTTATTCAAGCTTTGATTTTTTAAGTTCCCGTAAATCTGTTCTGTATTCATGCAACAAGCTCTTACATCACCATTTGATGCTATGTACATGCTGCTGAATGGAGCGTAACAAGCAGCTTTCCCTGGCCCTAAAGGTCGTGTTTTGTTAAAATCAGTATATTGCTGGGGATGATTTCGCAATTGATTGAAAAATCGAATTCCCCGCGCAAGCTGATTGCGAAATTTATTTCTGGTTAGTAGCTCCATCCTCCAATTGATTAGTGAGTGAGTCCCAAATTGACCATCCTTCATGTCCCCAATGATGATAAATATGAAGAAATGCGGGTGCAAACTTGGTTTTAAACCGGTCGTACGTGTATCCTTTCTCTGCATGCCATGCTACTGCCGGATTGTTGTATTCTGTTATGAAATTAAATTTTACTGCTAAGGTTTTCATGTTTTGAATGCCAAATTTCCACGCTGTCACGGCTAGCATCGCTTGATCGCGGGTTTTTGTGTATGGTTTGTTGAATTCGTCGATAGTCAATTTATGCCAAGTGTCTAAAAAATCAGCTGATTTTTGATTAAAACGAAATACACCACCGTTCCAGTGTCGCCATTTTGCAGGGATTTTAATGACATATTTATTTTTAATGTATTCCCGTAAATGCGGACAGGATATTGTTTTAGTGAAGAAATGTTTGCCGGTTTGGTTTTTCCAGTTTTGTGTTGTTTTGTCGTACGCTATACCATGAGTTTTGGCAAGTTTTTCACTTAGTCGGGGATAATCAAAACTGATGATTTTTCCTGCCTTATTATACCAGGCTAGGTTGTCTTTTTGAAAGCGAAATGATTTTGCAAATTGGAAACTTTTTCTTGGTAAAATAAAGCGATTTAATCCGTATTGTAGGAGTTGAAAACAATGCTTAGCCGGCTGTTTTTTCATGCGGTCAAAAGCATCCATTAACTCGCGTTCTGCCTCTTGACGATAAGGGTCTTGATGCTTAAAATCAGGCGATAAACTGTCCAACTTTTTACTTAAATTCTGAATTGACGCATTAAATTTTTCTAAGCATCCGCAATTTAAAGCATAGGGACTAAAACTGTCAAAATGGTCATGATCTTGAGCAAATAACACGGGGGCAGGTTTCAACTTAAATATTTCATCCACAGCATTTGCAACTGCTACAACATCAGAATCCAGATAACAAAATTCATCCTCAGCTGTCATGTCAAGATAACGATGCAAGGATGTTTTTAAAAAGATAGATGCTTCGTGATGTGAATAATGCTCCGGCGTTTTTACATCAATAATAGTATCATGTTCAATCTTTGCTTCATTTCTGCTGTTATCCGTGATGACAAGGATATTAGCACGACTGAAATGTTTCAGATAGTTTAAACTAAAATTCAGCGTGTCGGTATGCTCCCGACTACCACAAACAACAAACACAAAATAATTCATTCAACTGATTTTAAGGAATAAAAATACAAAATTTTGATGGAAAATAAGGTTAAGATGAATTAATTTAGTTTCTTATTCGTTTCTTAATCGTATTTCATCACAGCAACCTAAGTGCTGCATCATAATACTCAACCGGCAGAAAATAAATTAAGTAACTTACTTTAATACAATTGTTTGGTTTACCTTTGAGTTTGTTTCGGAATTTGTTTTCCAGCCCGTTCTGTTCCAGAAGATCAAAAAAATGGGTCAGCTTGGTATTTATGCTGTCAGGCATTGTGCTGCTGTCAATTTGCATGATTTCGTTAAAACAAGCAGTGAAATCTGCATTGCTTTGAATTTGAAAAAGCTCAGGCTTAGTGAAATCATTCACAATTGGCGGGTTTTGGGCGTAAATTTTCTGGATACGTAGCAAGGCTTCTCTCAAATGAATAGCAGAGATGTCTGTGAGTGGGTCATGAGCTGTTTCTATGCTGAGTTTCGTTGATTTATCTTTCTTTATGCGTAGGCTTTGCACCGGATCAGCAAAAATTACCGGATTGATGAGGAATTCAATACGGATATTTTCCCCTTCAATGAAATAATTTCCTGGCGGATTGATTTGGTTTTGCACGAATTGGAAATTCTCATGATAAATTGTATCGCATTGGCATGAAAAGATGGCAAAAGGAGTAATTATTGACCCTGAATAATAATTCGGGATATGCATTTCTCCCAGTTGATAATGTCCGTATTGCGGATGCTTATCGGATGGAATCCTAATTGTTGCTTTCACTGGTACTGATAAATATAGCTCAATTTCCGGAATGTCTTCGATAAACCATGGTTCAATGCGGTTTTCATGATCGCCTTTATAATGCTGATAGTAGCCTTCGGGCTCAAACCGGCTCAAAGCGCACATCAAAGAAGCAATTTCCGGATTAGTTTGCATTTCAAATGTTTCTATTCGATTTCCCAAAATGGTAAAATCGGTGATTTGTCCCGTTTCAGTTAAAAACCAGGTGTTGTAATCAGCATCCAGCATCATCCAATTTTCATCATAAAATATTTCAGGAACAACATGTGCATTTAACTGTATGCATCTCGCCTCGTATCCCTGCCATTTCCAGATTTGTGCCAGCGCTGAATTTCGATGAGAGCATAATGCCCCGCCCCAGGAATTCAGCAAATACAGAGGCTGATAAGCATATATTTTATCTAAATGTATTTCCTGATAGTGAAATGTGTTTTGCATCACAAATGCCATGGCTTTAGCTGCATCCACGGGTAGGCCGGGCAAACTGTCGGTTTCAATTTTTTCAACCGCAGAAAGAATGTCCTCTTTCGAGTACCAGAATTTGTCATTGAGGTAGAGTTGGATATTTATCAGGCTGTCAGTAGGATTTTTGATGATGACTTGATTGACTGCAGAGCCAAACTCTATTTCCTGAACATAAGAAAACTCGATGTTCTCTGTTTGCGGTTTGTTAGTACAGGAAAGTGTTACTGCCAAATGGAAAATCAAGATACCAA
>Ga0307990_1003943_pt1 | contig 11079 bp, 11 predicted proteins | sample EllFjometagen129_FD_203168 | JGI IMG/M metagenome (GOLD analysis project Ga0307990, IMG submission 203168) | Marine microbial communities from Ellis Fjord, Antarctic Ocean - #129 | ecosystem: Environmental > Aquatic > Marine > Unclassified | place: Southern Ocean | collected 2014-10-08
GTAAACTTTCGAACTTTTGAGATGTAAAAGTAATATCAGCACTGTAGATCCCGATTTTATCGGGATTGTCCGGTTGAAAACCGGACCTGCTTTTACGAACAATATCTTTACTCCCTTATTTCCAAAACACACAGTGTTTTTTTCTAAAGCTGCCACTTCGACAAGCCCAGGACAGGCGGTGCTTAACACACAACGGGACATTTAGAGAAAATGGGCTCGTACATCACAAGAGCTTAGTTCCTACGCCAAGGCTACGGAGGGACAAGTTGGTTGCGGCGGAAAGCAGCTTTAGATTAATGGAATTGCATTCCTCCGTCTACGACCAGTGTCTGACCTGTCATATAGTTGGAGTCCTGACCGGCCAGGAAGGATACGGCAGCAGCTACTTCTTCCGGTTCTGACAAGCGACCTAGAGTGATGTCTTTAGCTTTCGAGGTTTAAATCGGTAATCGATATGGCGAATCCATCTTTTGCTAATCTCTTACAGATGGCTTCTCCGATTCCTTGTCCACCTCCGGTGACCATGGCAACTTTGTTTACTTTTTCACTCATTGTTGTAGTCTCCTTCATTATTGGGGTTATTTTACTCATACTCTGAAGAATATGTTTCTGTTTCTCCGAATTAGTTTGCGTGACATCAAAGCTATCGCCGCATGCTGGCTTCCAGCTGGGCGATCTTTTCCAGCAGATGGAGTGTCAGTGCAACACCTGCGAGATTAATACGCAGGTCGTGCTGGAGGCGTATCACCTTTCTGATTCTCTCAATAGAGGAAAATGGAAAGCGCCAGCCATGTATCCGCATACCGTCCGGTTCGAGAATGCCTTCGTCCGCCATCTCAATGATGCGCTCCGGCTGCAGTTGGCAGATGTGGGATAATTGCATCAGGGTCACTCTTTCCTGTTCATCAATGATGCGGCCTCGATGGACTCTTACGATGTTGTATTTAACGTTCATGATTCCAGCCCTTCCTTAGATTGCTACACCCCAAAGTGGTGTCGGGGATAAAAGTTCAGTTTGCTCATCTCTTCGTAGAGTTTTTTTGCCTTCTCGTTGTCCGCAGGCGGCAAAACGATTTGAAGTATCACATACAGATCGCCGGGCTGTTTGGAGGGAATCCCTTTGCCCTTAACCCGAAGCTTTTTCCCGCTTACAGATCCTTTTGGAATATTCAGTTTTAGGGTTCCAGCAGGCGAGGGCACATTCACCTGACCGCCCAGAGCTGCTTCCCAGGGAGCAACGGGCAGGGGCAGATAGACATCGGCCCCTTCGATATCAAACAGCTTATGTTTGTTGATATTGATCCTGATACACATGTCGCCCGCTTTGCCGCCGTTGTCGCCAGGGGAACCTTGCCCCTTTAACCGAATCCTGCCACCCTTTTTAATGCCTTTTGGAATCTTGATGTTGAGGGTCTTCTTTTTGTATTCAACGGCTCCGTTCGGTGAAAGTTCGGGGGTTTCAAATGTGATGGTGCGAGTGGTTCCTGTGTAGGCCTCTTCCAGCGGGATCGAAATGGATGCATCCACATCGTTGCCCTTTTGCTGGTAGGATGCTCGTCCGGCACCATGTCCAAACATGGCTTCAAAGAAATCGCTATAGTCCCTGCCGTCACCGGAAAAATCGCCACCGAAATTAAATCCAGCACCATTTCCGCCGCGCGATTTACCCCCGCGGGAATGTTGAGCCTGTTGATAATATTGTCGTTGCCCTTTCTGCTGGTGCCCGGCTTTCCAGTCGGCACCATACTGATCGTAGGCCTTTCGCTTTTCGGGATCTTTGAGCACTGCATAGGCCTCGCCGATATCTTTGAATTTTTGCTCGGAAGCAGGGTCCGTGTTTACATCAGGGTGGTATTTTCGGGCAAGCTTGCGGTATTGCTTCTTCAGCTCCGCCGCATTGTCGTTCTTTTTAACACCTAAAATTGAATAGTAATCCTTGTAGTCCATAATATATCCTTCAACTGCTGGTCTGGGGGCCATCGCCGGAAACCAATACTTTCGCTGGCCGGATCAGGCGTCCGCTCAACAGTTAGCCTTTTTCAAATACAGAAAGTACGGTCCCGGGTTCCGAACCCAGCACGTTGCGCACCGCTACGGCTTCATGAAATTCAGGGTTGAATCGCTCGCTGCCGGGATTGATTTCCCGAATGCCATAATCAGAAAATGCCTTGTCCAGCATGTCGAGTGTGGAACCCACCCCCTCCATCAGTGTAGCGGAGCCGATCTCATTATAAGTGCGCGCCATATTTATCCCCCGTTCCAGAGCGTCCTTCGCCGGGAGCAGTTTGAGGGTGAAGTCCCTGATCGCTTCCAGCCGGGCAGAATCCTGATCCCGAACCACCCTCTTGCGCAGGTTTTCCAGATCTGCGCGAATGCGGAGATACTGTTCATTCATATCACATAGGCTCCTTTGTTTACACTGAATACTAAGCTCTAGTAGATATTTTAAAGGGCAGGATCAGGAAAGTATAGTATATTATTACTCCATGCGGCCTTTTGTATCCTTTTATGGTCGCAGGTTCTATTGCTTTAAGTATTGTTATAATCTGATTTGACCGAGGCCTGGCTTTTCTGAAGGTATAAGAATACCACCTTTTAAATGAAATAAATTAGTAAAAGGATCATCTTTCAGATCAAGATGCCCATCAAGATCAGCAAATTCGATATTGGCACGACTGAGGGCAAAATGAAGTCCTGCTGATATGCCAAGGGCAGATTCATCCAGACACCCAACCATGACTTCAAGGCCTGCAGCTTTTGCAACAGAATTAATATGAAGAGATTCGAAAATTCCACCCATTTTCATCAGCTTTATATTCATCATGTCTATATGTTCATTGCTGGCCAGTCTGTAAGCATCTTTAAGGGTTTTTATACTTTCATCGGCCATCACTGGAACGGATATCGCCTCTCTGACCTTTCCCAGCTGTTCATCTTTTTTTTTGCTGGTCGGCTGTTCAATGATTTCAAGATTGGCAGATTTAATACTGTCAATAAATGTCACAGATTCTTCAAAGGTATACCCTTGGTTTGCATCAAAACGCAAAATGAAATCATTGCCCAAATTTTCCCTAAGCTTGATCACTTTTTCAATATCTTCAGATAAATTGAGACCACCTTTAAGTTTGAGGATGGTAAACCCGTTTTTTAAATGCTTTATTGCCTGCTGTAGAGTTTCATCCATTGGAAGGATACCAATTGTGATACTGGTAGCGATTTGCCTTCTGAAACCACCTAGTAATTGATAGAGGGGGAGATCAGCTTTTCTTGCCATGAGATCATACAGTGCCATATCCACCATGGCAATTGCAGAGGATGATTTTGGAATAAGTTTTTTTAATTCATGGGTTATCCGTGCAATTCGAAATGGATTACATCCTAAAAGCCTGTCCTGAATAACCCTTTCAATAGATTGGATTACATCCTCCACTGTTTCACCGGTCACAGAAACGTCAGGAGCTGCGCACCCCCAGCCTGTCAATCCTGTATCTGTGATCAGTTTTAAGATGATGTTTGAGGCATGACTCACGGTTTCATAGGCAATGGTGTAAGGAACCGATAAGGGCATGTCTAAACGGAAAAATTCAATCTTTTTAATTTTCATATCAATATCTGTTCTGGTAGAGTTTATCAGAAGGTGTATTTTTTATGGTTTCTACAAATTCGGTCATATTGCGAATCATGATTTCCCACATTTTTCTGCCCTTCTCTGCGGTACCAAGGGTAGCATTTCCCATGACACCTGATTTTGAAAGGCGTTCGGTATGCACATACCAGCTCACCCCTCGGTCCGATGTGAAATCCAGATACTCGTTATCCAGATCCAGGGTATGATCTTCTGCTTTTTTCATGTCCACAAGTTCGGGACGAATAGCCAGTGCAGTGCTGGTTTCAATTTCCCCTGCATGAATATCATTCTTTGTGGTGGTCAGATTGTAGATATCTATATCACTGGTTTCTCCGGTTTCCACACATACAAAAATTTTGGCATCCCTGTTGATCATCTGGGCGGCATTATTTAATGTGGGGGCATTGTCGCCATGTCCGTTTAAAATCACAATTTTTTTAATGCCGTTATGAGCAAGGCTCATTCCTATGTCATATACCATGGAGGAAAGTGAATGGTTGGTAACACCGATGGTTCCCCTGAAATCACTGTGATGATAAGATACGCCATAGGGAAGTGGCGGGAGTACAAACGGTTTGGGATCTTTGCAGGCCTTGGCCACCTCCTTTGCCATATATACTACATCAAAATAATCCAGATCCAGAGGTAGGTGCGGACCATGCTGTTCTATGGCACCACAGGGAAGGATGGCTGTATCTACAATTTTCAGCCGCTCAGTGATCTCCGGCCACTTCATAGTTTCCCACATGTAGTCCGGGGCATTTTGCTTATGTTTCATTTCTTATCCAGTTTATAGGGGTGTGATGTTAAAAAATTGTTATCAATCTCAATATTTTCCCAAAGATGTCCTTTCCTTTGAACAGCCCCATCTGCATATTTTCCGAAAATTTCAAATAAGGTTTTACGGATATGAACCGGCATATCGGAAAGTGTACTTCTCTCTTTATCAAATCTCAATTTTGTTATTTCATCATGTTGTCTGGCAAGCCTTTTTGTGTGATCATTTTTTGCAATCAGATTTTTTGAGAGCAAAAGATAGTAAAGATGGGAAGCATCACTTCCAATCTGTTTCACGGATTGCCGCTCCAGGGCAGCCAGACCTCCGATGATCTGATTCTCGGTATATCCACAGCGACAGGGATCTTCATCCATGGCTTTGAGCATCCCGATAATTCGTCGACATTTCTCGCATTTACCACACGGGACCATTCTATCCCCTTGTTTATGGGCGGCATGACAAGATACCTGGTGCATTTGAAGGTCTGGATACCTTTTGGTCAATATTTTCATAATGAGCAGCTCAGACAGACTTCTTAAAATTGAAAACTGTTTGATCTGCCAGCCTTTGCTCCGGTAATAGCGCGTGAGGGCATTGTCAAAAAACTTGCTCTGATCATAAAGACCATTGTAATGGGTAATTCCAGCTGTTTCGCCCTTTACCGTTGTATCATATTCATTTCCAATCAAAACGTTTCCAATTCCCTTTTTCCTGACAACCGGCAGCACCCCGAATAGAAACACAGCAACCGTCCAAAGACGGATTGGATATATGTCAGCCCGGATGCCGGCATAGTTTTCCCTGATAAATGGCAATCGCTTGAGCATCCAGTTAAAAACCCGGTCACTGTTGCACCAGGGTTTTTCAATATTGGGTTCAATCTGTTTAAAGTGCTTGTATGTGTTCACTGCTGTAAACCAGTGACGACCGGCTTCATTAATAAATACCGGATATGCCTGCCCTATCTCATTGATGATACCATAAGTTAAAAGACTGTCTTTTCCGCCGCTACTTAGAATTGCATATTTTTCAGGATCAGTTGTCTCTTCTGGTTTATTGAATGTCATTCCCCTGAATCTCGTGTTGACAAAACTCACTCTTGAATTGGTATATCTGGTCCTTTTCTCAGGTTTCAATTTATCAAAGGGAGATTTAATAAACTCGTTTTTAATCAACAGTTTATTGGTAATGATTTCACGTGAGGTGTTTTCCATCATATTTGAAAGAAATTTTTGATCCGTTTTATCATAAAGGCCATCAAATTCTATGGTTTCAAAAAACAGTCCGTAATTCAATGCCACCTGAGCCAGCATCATAGAAGCAAGATTAATATCTTCAGGATTTTTTCTGTTAAAATATGCATTGTCATAGGAATAAATCAATTCATAAGAATCGGTTTCACCTGAAAAGTTTTCAACACAATATTCGGCCTTTACCTTCCTGGGCTCAATGTGAATATTTTTCACACTGAGTTTTTTTAAAACAATAAATGTATCCTGAAGTATCATTTTATATGCGCCTTTAAAAGACTAACCAGTTCATCAGCACCAAATTCCAGTACATCAAATGCCGGCAGACCTGTTTCCTCGGTTATCATTTCACATGTGTTTACGATTTCATCTTTTCCCATTAGTTCGTGATTGAGAGTCACAGCAATCACTTTGTTTTTACCCGAGAGAGTTTCAATAGCATTAATCTGTTCCAGCAATGAATGCAATTTGTACCCAGGAAATCCATCATATTCATCCCGCTTCGGGGCATGTTGAAGAATAACAAAATCTGGCCGTCCGGCAGCCAGAATTTCAAAGCCACCAGGATATGCCGGGTTCATAAGACTTCCCTGTCCTTCAATAAGAAGGATGTCCGGAGACTCGTTTTTCCAGGCTTCGTAAACGGAATGTTCAATCTCACCTGATACAAAATCGTTGATACAGCTATCCAGGATCATGGAATATTTTGCGCCCTGCATCCAGGCGGTCTGACCTGTTCCTACCATTTCGGCTTTCAAGCCTGCTTTTTTTGCGGCATGAACGATGATCCAGGCTGTGGTTCTTTTGCCAACAGCGGAATCTGTTCCAAGAACGGCTATTTTCAGGCAGTCAACTTTTTCAATCTTGCCGGTAAAAAAATGCAGATCCTCCCGGTCAGGAGTTCGTCTGACATCTCGAATACGACAGCCGTTTTTTTCTGCAATCTCCATAAGTGAGCCATCTTTATACAAAAAATCATGCAGTCCGCTATCAATATTTAAGCCTCTTTCCAGGGCAACTTTGAGAGCTGTTTTTGCTTGAGGTGGCAGCCGCCCTCCGTCGGGGGCAAGACCTACAACAAGGGTCTGGGGTTGATTTTCTGAACTGAGGACTTTCAATGCCTTTCCCAGTGTTTCATAAATAAGGATACCATTTGGCCTGCCGTCCAAAACAATTCCTGAATCTTTTCCTGCATAAACCTGATCGATTACTCCTACCACATCATATCGTTGTGTAAATCTAACCAGACCATGGGCTGTTTTACCCTCCGGGGTATTGAATGCCCCATCTGCATATACCAACGCTTTGCCATCAATTGTCTTTTTCATGATTTAATATTTCCCTGTTAATATGGTCACATATCGATCGTTAACAAACTCATTTTTTTCATGTTTTTCCAGCATGGCGATCAAGCCTGCTGTGGATGCCGGAAGAATCCTGTAACCTTCCTTTTTATGGAGAAAGGTACTCATGTTCCGCATTTTTTTATCACTGATATGTTGTGCATCTCCTTTTGTCTGTATCAATGCATACAAGGCCTCATTGCCATCAAAGCTATGCCAATTAATCAATGGTTCATTAATAGGTGTTTCTTTTAACTGTTTGGGATCGATGTCCCTGCACTCATTCAATCCAGCTTTAAAAGAGGTGATAATTGGGTTTTTATTGGCGGCAGAACCTGCTATAAACATGGGAATTCGTGATGTTTTCCCCCGCTTGTAGAGATTGACAAAACCTCTATAAACACCCGCTAGAAGTGTGCCGTTAGATACCGGAGATGAAATGCATTTGGGTGCATCATGCAACTGATCATAAATTTCATAGGCAATACCGGCATATGTTGAAATCTGCAGTGGGGTGTTGGCTCCACCAGGATTGGCATCATACCATCCATATTTAGTGGCCAGCCTGCTGGATTCTGTTACCGTATCCTCATAGGTTCCTGGAAGTCGGATAATTTGGGCCTGAAATACTTCCATTTCTTTTATGCGCTCTGTATGATAACTTTCAGGAATATAGATTTTACATTCCAAACCTGTCAGGGATGCTGCAAATGCAACTGCCACACCATAATTTCCACAGGTTGCAAGGGATATAACATCATAATCCCTTCTAAAGGCATCCTGGACTTGGGCAAAGGCTATTCTGTCCTTCTGAGTACCGGATGGGTTTTCACCCTCATATTTGATATACAGCTGACGAATATCCAGCTCTCTTTCAAGATTTCTCGCCCGTTTTAAAGAGGTGTCTCCAATTTCAAGATTGATAATATCATCAAAGCACTCGATCCTGTCCACCATTGAAAGATGCTTGTCTTTGACCATGTCGCTCAGGTGTTTAACTTCTTTGGTGATTCTGATTTCTGCGGATTTTACGCCGTCAAGCAAGTTCATTATCATTTATCCTCGCCATGTATTTTTTTATGTTTTCAATATAAGGCGGAATATAACTAGGCGGGGGTATCATGTCAAGTCGTATTCTGTAATGAATGCGTGATATTTTACGCAGACGATATTACTCGATCCGTACAGAGCACATTTATTGCGACTGGGTTAAAAAGTATGTTGAAAATTTTAATATGCAATCTCGCGATGACTTGGGTTATGCGTCGCAGCCAGCCGGAGATTGCCTGCCATGATAGGAGCTAATCTGTAGACTGTCACAGCCATGTAGGTCCGGTTTTCAACCGGACTGTCCGGTTAAAAACCGGACCTACAAGAAGCGACCTTCCGCGACAACATGTTTCTAAGGACAAACAGGTTTGTCTTATCCTCGAGTAAGGGCTTATAATCTTAACTCCTGTCACGAAAAACAAGAAACTTACGCAGCCATTTTCATAAGTTATCAATTAGAAATATATAAAATGGTATTTAAGATAGTCGTCAACTGTTGAACTTTCGGGTAAAATATAAATAATTTTAACCACGAAAATACTAAAACCACGAAAGAATAAAAACTTCATTATTTGGTTTAAAACGAGGTGGCGGTTCTGGTATAATGCCGGAAAAAAACGGCAACTGCCGTGTTAGATTAGTTGAGATATTCAAGAAAGGAAACACAAAATGGACAAATATGTTTGTAATATATGCGGTTATATTTATGATCCTGACCTCGGCGATCCTTACATCGGTGTTGCGCCGGGAACCGCATGGGCGGATGTTCCTGAAGACTGGATGTGTCCTGAGTGCTGTGTTGAGAAAGACCAGTTTGAATTGATGTAAGAATTGAAACCTGATTACCGGTTTCGTCCACCGTGTATCCTCCTTTGCCAAGGCTACGGCGGGACAAGACATTGATCGTCTGGTCATTCGCCACAGTGCGCTTAATGTCTGCCTCAGAAAATGAGATGAAACCATAAATGGCTGTGGGCAACACGGAGGTCTTTTCTCCTTCGTTTACTGGCAACGAAGCCGCTGCTGGCTCTCTATACCCGTTTCCGTCTGGCGGAATATTTCTTTTCCAAGGGTGTATGATAGAAGACGCTGACCCTGTCGTTGGGGATATCGATGCCTTGCTGCTTCAGAACTTCCCGCACACGCGGAATAAACTGCTGCTCAACAGCCCATTGCTGCTGGGGCCATAGCCCGGTGTTGACCCGCAGAAAATATTCTCCCGATTCGAGAGACAACGGCCCTGTTACTTTCGGCTCAAGTATGAAAATGCCCTTATACTGCCGGGCGATCTCTTTGCCGAGCTTTTCAATGATCGGAACCGCCTGCATTGCCGATGCTTCATCCTTCACGGCGATATCAATGCACGTATTCAGCAAACCTCGGGAGTAGGTTCCGACCAGGACAATATTCCGGTTCGGGATCGTGAAAGTTTGGCCGAAGTAGTTGCGCAGCCGTGTCATTCTGAGACCGAGTTCTTCCACCACACCGGTCTGACCGGAAATTTCGACCATGTCGCCTACATCAAACTGGCTCTCAAAGATTACGAAGAAACCGGTAACAATATCCTGGACCAACCCTTGAGAGCCGAAGCCTATGGCGAGGCCGACAACCGAAAGGGAGGCGAAGTAGGCTGTGTAGTTCACTCCTAGTTCATTGAGGATTCGGCCGAGTGCCCCAAAATAGACCACGTACTTGGCAATATTCAGGACGAGCGAATGGATCGTCATTGTTCTGTTCTTGCGAGATGGATATATGAACTTCATCGGTCCAAACTGAGAATAGATTATAAAGCGACTCAGGTAGCGAAAACCGCTTATGATGACTCTACTCATCAGAACAATCAAAAATATAGTGAGTATTCTGCGTAATTTCGCATAGAACGCGCGGGGAGAGAACTGGAATAGTTCCTTCAGAGAAAAGCGTGTCAACTTTTCCGAACGAGCGCTGATGAACTTGATCGCCTGCGGCAGATCCCCTCCCGACAGCGTTAGAATCGAGGGGGTAATCAGGTCTTCCGGTTGAATATCCACCTGGTATGCCAGCGTACCATCTGTGTTGTTGATTGTGATCATGTTGTTGCCAACCACAAAAGTGCCCGAACCGATGGGCGCCGTAAATTTGCCGTCCTTTTCAAAAGATATTTCAACGGTCTCTTTGCCTATCTTAGCGGACCATGTCCCGATCATGGCATCATGTAACGCCTGGATCTGGCTGGCTCCGATAATCAGAATCGGCGCCGGCGGGGTCACTGTTACCACATCGTTTGTAGAGTCTCCGCTGCAATAGAGGCACACATATAGATACAACATCAATATCAGGATAATACGCATAGAGTTCCTAGGTTTTCATTCTTATCCGACATACGGACGCGAAATAACTTACCTCTAACAAGGCTAGCACGATCGCGTACTTAATCCAAGCCCAAAGGGCGGCTCTGTTAAACAGGGGGTGTGTTAAACAGGCTCTGTTAAATAGATAGAGACGTTTTCCTATGGGGTGAAAAGCGGATCCGACGAAATCATAAAAGGGGAGCCTATGGAACTATTCGCGTTGCTACTTTAGCTTTCTGACACGACCTAAAAAACTATGCCTGGGCCAAAGGGGAGGTCCATCATAGACACTTTTTACATCAGAAACAGAGTATACTGCATCCTTGTCGAGTTTTTTGATTAATCGAATCAGCTTGGGTATTTTGCGCCTTCTCTCAACGATGAAAAGAAGTTCAACGGGTTTGTTATTACCCATATCACCATCGAATGAAGCCACCTTAAATCCGTTTTTACGGATCTCTTCGGCTAGCACATCTCGATTGAATGAGATGCAACGAATCAGTTCATTACCAATGGCAAAACGACTCTCAATCCACATACCTACATAATTACCCACAGCAAAACCACAGGCATAGGCTAAAGCTGCTTTTAGCCGCAACCAAACTAAGCGCTTGTGATGTACGGGCCCATATTCTCTAAATATCCCGTTGTGTGTTAGCCGCCGCAGCTTTAGAAAAAAACACTGCGTGTTTTGGAAATA
>Ga0307990_1003945_pt1 | contig 11079 bp, 9 predicted proteins | sample EllFjometagen129_FD_203168 | JGI IMG/M metagenome (GOLD analysis project Ga0307990, IMG submission 203168) | Marine microbial communities from Ellis Fjord, Antarctic Ocean - #129 | ecosystem: Environmental > Aquatic > Marine > Unclassified | place: Southern Ocean | collected 2014-10-08
ACAACATCGCCTGCACGGTCAGGATCGACGCGATGACAATCAAACCCGCCGATGGACCCAAAAGGATCGCAAGCAACAACCCGCCGCCGAGATGGCCACTGGAACCCGTGCCGGGAATGGTGAAGTTAACCATTTGAGCGGCGAATACGAACGCGCCCATCACCCCCATCAGCGGTACGCGGCTGGAATCCAGGCAACCCCGCATCTTCCGGGCACCGTAAGCGATCATCCCACCGCCAGCCAGCCACATCGTCCCGCCGACCACGGGCGAAATAAGTGCGTCACTCATATGCATGGAAAGTATCCTGTTACTGTTCGGTATTACGTCTTAATGATATCGTAATACCAGAACGCCAAGTCCTGGCAAAGTCAAATTGCGTGGAATTCCATCCGCCAACACCGCGGCCGGGAGACCGCAGCCCAACTCAGAAGTTCATCTGCGCCCTTATGCCGATGACCACGGCGTCGCCAACGCTCTTGTCGGCGCCGGGATTGGCGACATATTGAACGTCGCCGGTGATGTTAAGCCAGCCACAGACTTTCGCGTTGTAGTAGACCTCCAGGACCGTCTCCTGTGCATCGCGACCGGACGGGCGAGCGTGCTTGCTGACGCGCCCCTGAGCCACGCCCACACCGAGCACGTCATCATCCCGGCCTGGGAGTATGCCCTGGTACTGCCCACCCACGGACCAGAAATGCGTAATCTCCGCCACGTCGCTATGGGCGTAGCCCCACCGGGCAAACACGCCGAGGCCCTGGGTGTCGTTCGGGTCGGCGGCGACCTCCTTTAAGACCATCTGGTCACACGACAGATACAAGCCCATGTCGTCGCGCTTCGTGCCGCTCGTGAGCCGATCCTTGGGCTGCGGGTCGTACCAGAAGCCCACGCGATAGGCGCCATCCATCCCGCAAAGCCGAGGCACTACTCCAGTCTCGAAAATACCGAAGAAATTGTCCGGCCCGTGAAAGGCTGTGCGAAAACCCGTTTCGCGAGCGTCGCCCTGTGCGTCGGCGACCCCGGCAGACACGTAGAAACCGTCCAGCGGCTCGATGTGCAGCATCGCACCCAGGCCGTTGTCAGGGAAAGGTATCGTCGGGTTGTTGACCATCGCGCCGTTGAGGAACTGGGCAGTCTCATCATTGGCGTACATACTGCCATCGAAGGCCACCGGGCAATTATGGCACAGCACGGTGCCCGTCAAGTCCACCTTGCCGACGCGAAACAGCACCCGCCCATCGAGCCAATTCTGCTCGTACCAGGCCTCGCTGACCATGACGGCAGCATCGCCGCCGGCGTCGTCATTGACGCCAAAGAAGCTGCCGATCGACGATGCATCCAGCCCGTCGGACCAACTGCCCTCGACGCCCATGAAGAACACCCCGCCGCGAAGGCCTGCAATCTTCTCGAGATCGAACTCGAGATCCAGGTCGTAGCTGCCCGCGTACCGTCCGGCCCGGCGGTGCGTGGCCCCTCCACCGTGAAGGTTTGTCTGGTAGACCTGTGTCGCGGCCAGGCACCAGTGAAAGCCCATATCCTCGAGCGTCCGGGCTGCCCCGCCAAAGCCATCAGTCAACGATTCGCGGGAACCCAGAGCCTCAAGCCAGCCTGGCGCGTTGGGATCGTCGCCGCCGGCAGCAACGCCGGTCAAGCACAGGCCCGTCAGCAGGGCCGGGATGACCAGTCTGGTCACACGAGAGAGCGGAAGGTTCATATAGAGAGGCCTTTCCAATCCGATATTCGCGATTCAGCCAGCACGACCCACGTGGGCTGCGGTCCCGCCGAATCGCATTTGCGCATACGATATTGCGGGAAAGTATTACGAAAGAGCCGGGGCGCGTCAAGCGAGAAAACTTGCAGGAGTGGGAAAAAAGGAGAAAGCGGAATATCCGTGAGCCGAAGACGCCCCGCTTGGCGGCACGGGTCGGGTAGCGACAAGGCACAGCCATTCCACGGCCTGCGTATCGACTCTCTCCGCAGCCGGCCTGGGCTGGAAAGCCCGGCGGCAACGCACGACTTGTTCGCAGTCCGGTTGATTCAGTCCCGCATGAAAAGATCGACAGTCCGCGTCATATTGGCCATGGAACGCACCCGCTCAAATAAGGGGTGGTCCTTCTCGGCGCGCTTGGCGTAGCGCTCGATATTGGCGGCCTTGATCTGCTGATTGTCCTCTTCAAACTCCTCTGCAGGCGCAAACCGGCTTGGACGAAATGCACGCATACAGCGCCTCCATCTGCAAAACCATGTTCCCTCCGAGGAACACGTCGGATATGGTGACGGACCTCCTGTCCGTCTTCTTTGCGATATGCCAACTTCTATTGTGCAACTTTACGCGTTTTCTGACAAGTCAAAAAACACGATTTCTGGCATCTGTTTTACGACTGTTCTTTTGGCGGCATGGCGATGTTCATTTCGCACTCGGCCGCGATGTCCAGAAACTCCTCGCGAACCAACTCGTCCATCTGCTTGCCGCGAGCTTGGAGCCTCTCGTTGAAACGGATGCACTTGTCCTGCATAACCTCGTGAGTTTCCTCCGAGCCGCCTAACAGGTGAAAGTTTTCACCGCGCGTTACGCGGACCTCGCCGTCATTGTTATCCAAGCCCAAACCTACCAGCTTGGCTCTACGTCGCGGAACTTCCAAGCTACCGCTCCTAAAAACAGAAATGCTTACTCAACAGATACATTCTATGCAGATTCTTCGCCGGGGAAAAGTCTATTTCGCTTTTTGCAGTCAATCCCTTCCACCGACAGTTGGCAAACGTGGAGGCAGCCCGGTGCGATTCGCGTCAAACACTTGACACCCCCGCCGCGTGGTATATCCTTAGCGGGTTGTGTTGAGAGTAATTTCTTCCCCATACATGGTGGCGTAATGGACACACGGAACGTCAATGTAACGGTCGTCGGCCTTCAGTGGGGCGACGAGGGCAAGGGCAAGGTCGTCGATGCCCTATCAAGCGTCTGCAAGTACGTCGCCAGGTTTTGTGGCGGTGCCAACGCCGGGCACACCGTCCGCGTAGGCGACGAGAAATACGCGCTTCACCTCATCCCCTGCGGCGTGCTTCGCCCCGACGTCATGAATATCATCGGCAACGGAGTGGTCTTCGATCCAACCGTTGCGTGGAAGGAGATCGAAGAACTCCGCCAGCGAGGTGTCAGCCTCGGGCCGAAAAACCTGCGGATAAGCTCCGCCGCACAGGTCGTCATGCCTTGGCACAAGATCGAGGACACCAGCTCCGAGAGTTCTCTGGGCAACGGAAAAATCGGCACCACCGCTCGAGGCATAGGCCCGTGCTATGCCGACAAGGCCCGCCGATCAACCGCCATCCGCGTGGCGGAGTTGCTCGACGAGAACTCGGTAACCGAGAAAATCCGCCGTATCGCCGACATCAAGAATCGCACGTTCGATGCCCTGTACGGCGCCCAGGCAATGGACGTCGAGGCGATCGTCGAGGAGTTTGTCGAATACGGGAGGAAACTGGCGTCCATGGTCGCCAACACCGGCGCGATTCTCCGCAAAGCCATCGCCGCCGGCGAGCCTATCCTCTTCGAGGGTGGCCAGGGCAGCCTGCTCGACGTGGACCACGGTACGTACCCATTCGTCACCAGTTCATCGGTGACCGCGTGCGGAGTGCCTACCGGGACGGGAGTCCCGCCATCGTCCATCGGACAGGTCGTCGGGATAATCAAGGCCTACACCACCCGAGTCGGCGCCGGGCCCATGCCAACCGAGCAGAACAACGAAGTCGGCAACCGCCTCCGCGAGCGAGGCCATGAGTACGGCACGACCACGGGCAGGCCCAGACGTTGCGGCTGGTTCGACGCCTTCGCCGTTCGATACGCCGCGGACCTCTCCGGCGTAAACGAGTTGGCGCTCGCTCTGCTGGATGTGCTCAGCGGATTCGACGAACTGAAAATCTGCACCGGATACCGAGCGAACGGCCAGGTCGTAAAGGACTACGACGCCACCGCCCTGCAAGACGTCGAGTGCATCTATGAAACACTGCCGGGCTGGAAGCAGGAAATAACCCACATCCGCCGGTTCGAGGAACTTCCAGTCGAGGCCCGCAATTACGTCCAGACGGTCGAGACCCTTATCGGCAGGCCGGTCGGATTCATCGGCGTCGGGGCCGACCGCGAGGCAACCATCGCCCACAACACCAAGGTCCAGGGCTTCGAAAGATGAGCCGCGTCACACCGGAAACCACCGCCGCCGCGCGGGCCAAGCTCGGCCTGCCCACCGATCGCATTCCGAAATCGGTAGCCATCATCCTCGATGGCAACGGACGGTGGGCCCGTCAGCGCAACCTGCCGCGAACGGCAGGCCACGCCGCTGGCGCCGAGGTCGTCCGACGAATTGTCACCGAGGCCGCCCACCTCGGACTCGGCTCGCTTGCGCTTTACAGCTTCTCCATCGAAAACTGGAATCGTCCGGCGGAGGAAGTCTCCGCGCTCATGAGCCTCTACGCCCGCTACCTTGCCCGCGAGCGAAAGACCATGGCGGAGCACAACATCCGATTCCGCCACATAGGCCGGCGCGAAGGCCTGCCCGACAGCGTGCTGCGAGAGATAGACGCCTCGGCCGAGGCCACCCGACAGAATACGGGAATGTACCTATGCCTGGCCCTGAACTACGGCTCGCGAGTCGAGATGACCGATGCCATCCGACGTATCGCCAAGTCTGTCGCCGAAGGCAAACTGACACCCGACGACGTGGATGAGGAACTGTTCTCCCAATCGCTGGACACCCACGACGTGCCGGACCCGGACCTGCTCATCCGAACATCCGGCGAATTGAGACTCAGCAATTTCCTGCTCTGGCAACTCTCCTACGCGGAGTTCTACGTCACCGACCTGTACTGGCCTGACTTCAACGAAGAAGAACTCCACAAGGCCCTGAGAGACTTCGCAGGCAGACATCGACGATTCGGCGGGCTGGAAACTGGAACGTAGCTCCTTTGATTAACCCGTAAAGACGAAGACACATCGTGTCCGGCAGCCCCCGGATACCAGCCTGGAGGCAAGCAGGTTGCTGTCCCAGGGCTTAATAAGTTTCTTTTGCTGCTGCCTACTACCTACTACCTATTACCTATTACCTACTACCTGTGTACCTATAACCTGCTACCTTCTCCCGATGATCCCGATCACCCACAACATCTTGATCGACGAAGGCGAAATCGACTTGTCCTTCATCCGCGCCGGCGGACCGGGTGGTCAGCACGTCAACAAGGTCGCCACGGCAGCGCAGTTGAGGTTCGACGTGCGGAACTCCCCAAACTTGTCCCAACCCGTCAAGGCAAGGCTCACCAAACTGGCCGGCGCCCGCATGACCGACGACGGCACGATCATCATCGACGCCCGCGAGTCCCGCTCGCAGTCCACCAATCGCCAGGCCGCCATCGCCCGGCTGGTCGAACTAATCCGCCAGGCCGCAACGCCCCCCAAACGCCGCAAGCCCACCGCCCCCTCGCGCGCGTCCAAAGTCAAACGCCTCGAAACCAAGCGAACCCGCGCCGAAACCAAACGTCTCCGCCGCCGACCTGGAAACGAAGACTGACCAACCGCGAGCCTATCAGAAAGCTATAGACTATTCCCCGTAGAATGGGCTTCGCACTTGTTCCTCAACCGGGGGAAGACAGAAGTCCTTCGTCCATGCCGGCTGCGGGACCTTCGACTGCAACTGCCACCACTGCGAGCCAGTAACCACTTGGCCATCGGTCGTCACGTGCTCGCGATAGATCACCGCCCCACCCTTGCAGAGCCACAACCGTCCGGCATGTGGATAGACGACAAATATTTCCTGGGGCTGGCCAAGGCCCGCATGCACGACCTTGCGAAACAGCGTTTCCCGATAGACATCGGCGATGATCGATCTCGGCACGTCGCCAGCGCCTGGGTTGCACAGGCCTTGGAGAGTCTCCGAGAAACCTTCCAAGAAAAGCTGCTCTTCCCCGGATAGTGGTTTGTTGGCAAGCTGCTTCTCCGCTATGCTGCGACAGCGCAGGAGAGCCTCGGCCAACTTGTCCAGAGCCCCGCCCGGCTGGCCACCGCATCGCTTCAGGGCCGACCGCGTTAGGATGGTCAGGTCCAGAAGGGCCTTCCAGAACTCGACGTTCGGCTCCACGAAGCCTGGCGGCGCCTTGAGCATCGCCCTGCTGCCGAAAATGCCGCTGGATCCCTTGGCGTGGAGAACCCACAGGTGCCTGTGCAAAGCCCATCCGGCAAGGGCAGTCTGAAGCCCTTTTCGCCGATAGGCGCCCGTCCGCATGAACGCCGGATGCCCGGCCGTCAATTCGGGCTCCGCGAGCGTCATCATTACGCGATGCGTATGTCGCGTTACCTCGGCAATAAGGTCCGTCGCGTGCCATCGCGCCCTGGACTCATCGGTCGCCTCGGCCAGCGCCTTTCGCTGAGTTGGCGCCGCTGCGTGCAACAACAAGGTTTTCGCGCAGTCGCTGCCTAGCGCGGCCATCACATCCAGACCGCCAGGCATTCTCGCCAAATTCCGCTTAAGATCCGTTGTCCTGGTGAATACCTCGCTGCCAAAGACATACGCCGGCGGAAACACATATACTTGGGGCTCACCCGGCTCGACCAATTCGTCAGGCGCATCGCCGGTTCGGATGGACGGATGGAACCTGTGCATGAGCGTCCTGACCGCAAGAGTCCAGTTGGGGTCCGAAGCCAACTCGAAAGCCCCGTCAAACATGGACCCTTCCTTCATTTGCTCGCCTGCGGCACGGCCAAAGTCCATTAACGAGGGGTCTTCCGCCCTCCCAAGCAGGTAACGGTAGGGACTGCACAGGCGCCAATATGACCTGTCAGGCTCTCCCATATCGTCGCGGCCCATACGGTTGAAGAGATCATCCAAGAAAACCCCTTTTCGCGACGGAACCGCCATCAGCTTGTGCAATCCCACCAGTTTCACGGCTAGAGCCAGTTCTTCAGGCTTGTCCATGCGCAGCGGGTATCGCGACCACCACGTACGTGCGCGGAAATATGCGGCCAGGCTGCGGTCCTTCGCGTATATCCCTCGCGGCACGAACGCCGACGACTCCAACCGCCGACCCCAACCCACCGAGCGGAATGGTCCGGCATTGTCAATCAGCAGCTTCGCTTCCTTGCCCGCCCAGGCCGGGGTCGAAGCATCTCTGCTGTCGGGCTGCCAGTTCGGATCGAGCAACCACCCGCCCGTCTTGAACAGACCCAGCGCGCGAACTGCCGGGGAATTGGCGTCGACCTCGCTATGTGCGCCATGATATCCTAGTTCAGAAGCGCAGAAGTTCTGCCAGTTTCGCATTAGTTCGACTTGGGACAACTCAAGATCTTTGATCTCATCAGCCAGGATTTCCTGGTATGCGTAGAGCATCGCGTCGGTCGTCACGAATGGCGGGATGAACTGCTTCTTGAGCGTTTCGGCTCCAGAGACCATGAGTTCCATGGAGTCCACGCCGCTGTCCCGCAATCGCCGGTAGTCGGCCGCCAGCGAACATGGGTCTACCGGCGTCGATAGGTAGCAGGCGACGATCGAGGGCCAGGATTGACCCGAGATAACGAACCCCTGCTTGATGAGAATGTCTCTCGCAGCCGGCTCGCCGCAAAGCACCTTGATGCCCACGATCTGGTTTGCGTCCAGGGCTACAGTCGCCGTCTCAACTCTACCCGCACCGGCCGTGGCTTGGGTCCTTCCGGGCTCCGAGCATCCGCCGACCGCAACGAGGGCGGCGAGAAGCCAAGCCTCAGCCCAAACAGATCGATGTGTCAATTCTTCGCTACGGTCAGTCCTCATCTTGAGCCCCTTTCGTGGAAGTCGCCCTGTTCGTAGGCAAGCGATCCATAAACACATCGTTCACCAACGATGAATTATTGCCCCATGCCCAAGCCATGTAAAGAGTTTGAGTCGCTTCGGATTCGCAACCCCATGCATTCCTTTGTCGATTCATATTGGGGAAACGGATCTGGGCGTACTAGAATCCGTTAGTTGGACGTGGGACTCGTTGGAGTCCGTACGCAATCGGCGCCGGACGTATCGAAGGCATTTCTCGGCGGCGCGGCAGCGACATTCCGGATGGGGCCTTTGTGAGGGCGAAGGCGTTGCTGCTATTGTCGTAATAGAGCACTCGGATTGCCTCGGATGCGTTGGCTCCGGACATGCTTTGCGGACTTGTGTTGGAGGCCAACCTGTGGCGTCCGCGCGTGACCTCGCCCACGGCGGGGCGAGGTTTGACGAGCGATGGAGCGCTTCGCAATTCTGCACATGAACGCGATTGGTCTTGCCGTCCGGGAGCGTATCCGCATGAGCGAATTTCCTCACAAAATCGAGCAATGCGTATGGGAGTTGACGCTGCGCTGCAACATGCGATGCCTGCACTGCGGGCCTTCGGCGGGGCAGGCCCGGCAGGGGGAGTTTGCGGTGATGGAATGCATGCGCGTGGCTGAGCAACTTATCGAACAGGGCTGCCGACAGGTAACGCTCGTCGGCGGCGAAGTTTTCCTGTACGACGGGTGGGAAAACATCGCCCGTCTTCTCAGCGATGGGGGCGTCAGTGTCAATATCGTCACCAACGGATTCCTGTCAGGCCGGCGCCAAGTCGCACAGCTTCACCGCGCCCGCCCGACCACCGTGGGCGTCTGTATCGACGGCATGCAGGCCAGCCACAACCGCGTCCGGCGCGTTCCCGGTTCGTTCACCCGGGCCGTCAACCTGCTGGGCCTGCTGGTGCGCGAGGGTTTCTCCGTGGGGGTGGTCACGAATCTGCTGGATTTCAACGTGGGCGACCTGCCGGACATGTACGACATGCTGGTAGGCGAAGGTGTGAAGGCCTGGCAGATCCGACCCGCCCCGCCGGTGGGTAACCTCTCCGTGTCGCGGCACCTGCGGCTTCGACCGACGCGAGTTTCGGAAATCACCAGGTTCATCGCCCAAAAACGCGCCGCAGGAAGGATAGATATCTGCGCCGGCGACGACACAGGCTACTTCGGTCGGCACGAGCCGCTGCTCCGCTGCGAGCACGGCACGGCCACGTCCTGGCAGAGTTGCCCGGCGGGGCTGCGCTCCGTGGGCATCGATAGCGCCGGCAACGTCAGGGGCTGCCCTTCGCTCGCCGACGACAGGTTCATCGAAGGCAACCTGAGGACCCAGACTCTCGTGGAGATTTGGCGCCGTCCGGGAGCGTTTGCGTATAACCGCCGATTCCACAAAGGGCTGCTCGAAGGGCAGTGTTCCGACTGCGACAAGGGCGATATCTGCCGCGCAGGCTGCCGGAGTATGTGCTTCTCCACCACCGGGCGACTTTACGACAATCCATACTGCTGCTACCGCCCTGCCGCTCCGGTTCGCCTGGTCGCCCGGAAACGAAGAGCCAAACCCCACCCAAACCGGGCGCAAACTCGAACCATAAATCCAGCGTCGGCCAAGCCACACGCGTAGCGACGTCCCAAAGACGCGCGGCAATGAATTGACAACGCGGGCCGCAACCAACACGCCCCGCGTTATTCCCTACTTCCCGTCACCCGCGATCGCCTTTGCGGCTATGTCGGTGCGGCAGTAGCAGTCTCGCCAGGTGATCTTCTGCACGGCCTCGTAGGCCAGTTTCTGGGCCTCGGCGGTGGTCTCGCCGAGAGCGGTTACCCCCAGCACCCTGCCGCCCCAGTTGACAAGTTTGCCTTCCTTGTTGGCCGTGCCGGCCTGGAAGACCTTGACGTCAGGGTTTTGCTCAGCCTCGGCGATGCCGGTTATCTCGAAGCCCTTGCTGTAATCGCCCGGATATCCGCCGCTGCTCATCACAACGCAGACGGCGTGTCGCGGATCCCAATCGAGCGTCACCTCGTCGAGCTTGTGCTCGGCCGTGGCGATCATGACCTCGACGAGGTCGCTTCGCAGTCGCATCATCAGCGGCTGGCACTCGGGGTCGCCGAACCGGCAGTTGAACTCGATAACTTTCGGCCCGCCGGGCGTGAACATCAGCCCGGCGTAGAGGACGCCCTCGTATCGCCCGAAGTCTCGGCGCATGGCATCGATAATCGGAACCAGGACCTCGCGTTCGATACGTGACATCATTGCCTCGTCGATGATCGGCACGGGGCTGTAGGCGCCCATGCCGCCGGTGTTGGGTCCGGTGTCGTCGTCGCCGACTGGCTTGTGGTCCTGGAGCGGCTCGGTGCTGTAGATATTCTTGCCGTCGCAGAACGCCAGCACCGTCGCCTCCTGCCCAAAGAGCATTTCCTCGATGAGCACCGACGCGCCGGCGTCGCCGAAGATGCGGTCGCCCATCATCTCTTCCAGCGGCTTGACCGCCTGGTAGGGCTCGGGGCAAACAACCACGCCCTTGCCCTTGGCCAGACCGGAGGCCTTGACGGCCACGCCGTGGTCGCGGCTCAGAACGTACGCCTTGGCGGATTCGAGATCGGTGAAGACTCTCGCCTCCGCCGTCGGCACGGACGCGGCCCGCATTAGGTTCTTGGCGTAGGCCTTGTCAGCCTCGATCCGCGCGCCTTGGGCACTGGGGCCGAAGCACAGGATGCCCGCCTTGCGGACGGCATCGCCCAGGCCGTTAGCCAGCGGGTCTTCCGGACCGATAACGACCAGCCCGACACTGTTTTCCCTGGCGAATGCCACGACGGCGTCGTTGTCCATTATGTCGATATCAACGCATTCGGCGTGCTCGGCGATACCCGGGTTGCCGGGGGCAGCCCACATCTGATCGCAAAGCTTCGACTGGGACATCTTCCAGGCCAGCGCGTGCTCACGCCCACCGCCGCCGATCAACAGGATATTCATCAGGCCATTCCTTTCGCCGTATGGGCACCTCTGGTGCCGTGCAGGCCGGGCCTGCAAAAAACCCGCGCCGCCGAGCGGAGAGTCTAACCAAAGCCCCCCGCCGATGCCAGCGCCGAAGGCTCACGCCAGACCGTGAGGCGACCAGGAACCCTGCGCTTCAAGCAACGGGCCCTGCTTGTCCAGGATACCATCGAGCCAGCTACGCAGGGCGACCTCGGTGTCGGAGGGATTTCGCTTGTCCGTCGCCAGGGCCACCAGCAGATTCACCAGGCAGTCGAAATCGCCTTCGTTAATGAACTCCGC
>Ga0307990_1003946_pt1 | contig 11072 bp, 6 predicted proteins | sample EllFjometagen129_FD_203168 | JGI IMG/M metagenome (GOLD analysis project Ga0307990, IMG submission 203168) | Marine microbial communities from Ellis Fjord, Antarctic Ocean - #129 | ecosystem: Environmental > Aquatic > Marine > Unclassified | place: Southern Ocean | collected 2014-10-08
TTTATAAAAAATATAAATTATGGAATTATTAAAATCAATAAAGGAAAGATACAGTCCGCGTGCTTTTGATTCACGTGATGTTGAACCGGAGAAAATTGAAGCATTATATGAAGCTGCAAGATGGGCTCCATCTTCATATAATGGGCAACCATGGCGTTTTATCTATGCTACAAAAGAAAATTCAGAATTATGGGATAAGCTTTTTGATGCTTTGGGCGAGTTTAATCAAATTTGGGTGAAAAACGCCCCGATGTTAATCCTTACAGTTGCGAGAAAAACTTATGAGCATAATAAACAAGCTTATGCACACAATTGGCATGATGTGGGCCTTGCAGTTGGTAATATGATGAACCAGGCGACCGAAATGGGGCTGTTCATGCACCAAATGGGTGGTTTCGATAATGAGAAAGTCGCAAAAAATATTAATTTGCCGGATGAATTTGAAACGGTTTCAATGATTGCCGTTGGTTATAAAGGTGATATATCTGTTTTGCCTGAGGATTTTCAGAAAATGGAAAATCAACCGAGAACTCGAAAAGCCATAGAAGATATTGTATTTACTAAAGCGTTTTAATTGATTTGTTCCCGTAGGGTATTCAGCGTTTCTCATATAGTGCTTCAAAAAATTTCAATGTCTATGAAAAACGCTGAAAATCTTGATGCGAAAGAGTTATTAGAAGTCCCCTTAATGTACTATGGTTACTGTTCCGGAATTTGGTTTGGATTGATTGTGTAAATCCACAATGTAAATATAGGATCCTGTTGGTAAATGATTGCCATCAAAAGTTCCATCCCAGGGTTCACTGTTGGCATATCCGAAATATACTTCTTGTCCCCAACGGTTAAACACCTGTACAATCGCATTCGGGAACATTCCCAGATTTTCTATTATCCAAGTATCATTTGTTCCATCGCTATTTGGAGTAAATGCATCGGGAATTCGTATGCATTCCTCAGGATTATCAATCAAGGTGATTTTATCCAGTTGATTTTTACATCCATTTCCATCTGTAATGGTAAAATGATAAGTGCCCTCGTATAATCCATGGAAATAGGGTAGGTTTTGTGTCGCAATATCTGCCTGAAAACTGTATGGTTCAACTCCACCAATAACTTCAAACTCAATATATCCATCGTCATTTCCTATGCAGCTCGGAGATTCATAAGTGTAATCAACAAACATAGGAACGGGTTCTGTTATGTTAATCATTGTATCAAATAAGCAACCGTTATTGTCAGTAATTTCAAGTTGGTAAAACCCTTCTCTTAAATTGGTTATCTCCTGATTGTTTGAGCTTAGTCCGCTCGTTGACCATTCATACGCATATGGCGATGTTCCACCATAACCTTCAACAATGGCTTTCCCATCATTAAATCCATAACATGTAATATCTCTCATTAAGAGATTTGCACTCAATGGTGATGAGGGTTCGTGAACATAAGTGTGTGCTGTTGCACTGCAATTATTCATGTCTGAAACGCTAAGGTAATAAATTCCTCCTGAAATGTTAATTAAGCTATCACCTAATTGTTCGTTATTCCACTGATAATTGTATGGTGCATTTCCTCCGCTAGCATGAGCAATCGTGATTCCATTTCCATCTCCGTGACATGTAACCGGATTGGTTGAAAAACTGACAAGTATTTCATCCGGGCTGCTTAAGAAATGTGAGGCTATTCCTGAGCATCCGTAGTTATCATTAATAGTTACCTGATAATTTCCTGAATACAGACTTGATGTTATCTGACTATGTGCACCATTATTCCATTGATAATCAAATGATCCACCACTGCTTGTGACAAGCGCTTCCAATTGTCCAGAATTGTATCCATAACAAGTAACCGGGTTTAGTTCATTGATGATAACATCAATATTGCCAATCGCTGGGACAATAATACTAGTTTGAGCGGTACATCCATGGTCGTCTGTAGCTGTCAGTATATAAGCTCCTGCTGATAAATCGGTTAATGAAGTTCCATTGAGCTCAGTTTGATCCCATTGATAAGCGAATCCATCATGTCCTCCAGTAGCAATTACATTAATCGCACCATGTGATGTTCCACATTCAACAGGTGTTACATTTGTATTGAAATTGATTGCTGGTGGTTCGTAAATATCCGCAGATTTTGAAATTTCACATTCATTATAATCTTCAACAATTACTGTATAGATGCCTCCACAAAGATTGTAAATTGCGGCATCGGTTGCTCCAGTATTCCATCGATATTTGTATGGTGCTGTTCCTCCACCCGCTAAAACAGATGCTGAACCATCTGATGCTGCAGGACAGGAAACATCGGATTTTGTTATAACACTTTCTAATGGAGATGGTTCACTTAAATAAATATCCATTGTATTCACACAACCATAATCATCTTCAACTAATATGGTATATGTGCCTGTGGGAATGCCGCTTAATATTGAGCCACTTCCCCAATTCGGCCATATAAACTGTGGATTGTTAGTGCCGGGGCTCGAAATCTCTATTTGTCCGTTTGAATAACCATGACATGTTGGTCTGGTAGTTTCCATAATGCTGATTGGAGGCAAATTACGAACAATGATGCTTACTTGCTCAGTTGCATTGCACATACCAACAGAATATGCATATGTTACCGTCGCTTCGCCTATACCAGTTATACTTGGTGAAAACAATCCGCTCGTTGGATCTGTAATCCCTTGTCCTGACCATATTCCTCCGGGGTAATCTGAACTTAAAGCGATTTCTGAACCATTAATACATTGGTCAGGAACACTGTGAACTCCTGGCTCCGGCATTGGGTCTAATTCCACAAAAATGTTGTCTGATCCTGTGCACCCATGTTGGTCGGTTGTAACAACTGTATACTCACCAGTGCTGCTTACTGCAATGATTTGACCTTCTTCCCCTGTGTTCCAACTATAAGCAGATCCATCACCAGCATTGATAATGACAGGACTTTCATTTTCACAGACATGAATATTTGCGCCTAATTCTACAAGGGGTGCATAAAATTTATTGTAATTAATTGAGCTGCTTGCTGTACAACCATGTGAGTTTGTCACAAGCAAACTATAGTTCCCTGCATTTATAATTTCAATTGATTGTGTGCTTTCCCCGGTTGACCTTGAGTAAGATGTCATGCTTGCAGGACCGTTCGCTGTTAACGGGAAATTATATTCGCAACTCGAAATATCAGTACCGAGATCAACAGTTGGAGCAGGATTAACAATTAAATCCATATTGTCAGTTGCAGTACATCCGTTTGCATCGGTAATTACGACAGAGTAATTTCCTGTTGTTGCAGGATTAATAATTTGTGAAGTTTCTCCTGTTGCCCAGTTGTAAGAAAATCCAGCACCGGCATCCAAAGCAATCGGCACATCATAATCGCAATGCGCTTGATCAGTACCGAGATCCACTGTTGGAGCAGGATTAACAATAATATCAATTGTGTCAGAATCAAAACATGCACCTGATCCAACGGTATAAATAACTTGAGTTGTTCCTACTCCGGTTAGGGAAGGGTTGAAAATGCCATTGGCGGGGTCTGAAATTCCTGTTCCTGACCAAGTTCCTCCAGCCGTGTTGGCGGTAAGTGTTACAAGGTCACCGGGAAAACAGAATGGTCCGGGTGCTGTTATGCTCGCATCAGGCATGGCATTAACATGAATCATTATTGTATCTACATCTGAGCAGGTTCCACCGGTTCCGACCTGAAATTCGATTTCATGATCTCCTAGTCCAGCAATAGCGGGATCAAAAATTCCAAGCGCTGCATCAGTAATTCCTGTTCCTGACCATACTCCTGTATGCCAGTTTGCTTCCAGATCGATTGGTGCATCAATTACACATAAATTCGGAACATTATGGATTGTTGCATCAACATCATTAACAATTTCAATCTCAGTACTGTCCACAGAAGTACATGCGCCATTGATCAAGGTGTAATATATTGTGTGGATGCCAACTCCGGCACTTGTTGGGTTTAAATTTTGGCCGCCTACAACACCCGGGCCAGTCCAAATTCCACCCGGAGTTGCTGCTGTTAATAAGAATGCATCGTCTGTACGGCATTGAATTTCAATTGGATCGATGGTTGGGTCTAAAACTTCATCAACATGAATTGTGATTGTTGCTGTGTCAGAACAATTTGCATTTGAAATAATGTAAGTGACAAGATGATCGCCAAGTCCGGCAATTGCAGGGTTAAATGTGTTTCCAGTAACGCCATTTCCTGACCATGTTCCACCTGCATCTGTTGCTGTTAAGGTGATAGCTGGTTCATTTTCACACAAGTCAGCAACGGGGTTAATTGTTGCATCGACATTTTCATGTACAACTAAATCTGTTGTGTAATATTCTGTAATACATGGATAGTTAACTTCTAAAGTGTAAGTTGTTGATGTGTTTGGAGAAACTTCAACGGATTGTTGAGTTGATCCATTGAATTGCCATGTCCAGTCGATTAGTGATAGGTCTAAAGAAGGATTGAAGCTAATACTCAGACTAGCTGTATCCCCTTCACATATTGGGCCGCTGTTTGTTAAATTGATTTGTGCATCAATTTCATCACGAATCCAAATTGTATCATGGCTAGTAACAGGCGTGCAAGGACACCCATTTGTGTAAGTGAAAATTAAAAATTCATTTCCTTCTGTAATACCATCAATATAAGTGTTAATTATTAGGGTGTCTGAAATCTGCCCGGCGGGAATTGTGACTGTATCCGGGATATTTGAATAGTCAGTTCCCATAGTTGCAGTTCCGGCAATTGATAGTCCAATGTTGATGTCTTGGTTTGTGTCGGTAGAGTCAACGCGTGAAAATACAGCGTAATTTTGGCAGCCTTCATAAGTGTCACTTGTCTGATACCATGGGTTAAATAAATCGATGATAAAATCAGCACCGGAGATGAAACTTTTGGCGTTGAGAAAAACGCCTGAATCATATGAACTGTCTCCTGCATCGCCAATTGCTATTTTAATATGGTATGTTTCACAAGCTTGTACAGTTGCTTTTGCGGTGATTGGAATTGTTGCTCCATCATATTCCATGTCGCCACCATATGAATCGGAAATATAATAGGCTGCATTTGTGCCCGCATTAATATTATCTATAGTAACCGGCATAGCAGTTCCCGGAATTAGTGCAATGTTTATGGAATTGTTTGAGTATGGTCCTGTGATTCCTGGGCCGGAAAGGGAAAATCTGAATACATCATTATAATCTGAAGCGACCCACTCAGGATATTCATCAGAGCCAAAAATGAAATCAAATTGTAAGGAATCACTGGCAGGGATAAAATCAAATTCCAGAATTGCTGCATCATTGATAGTGTAACCTGGAATTAATGCCTGCAGATCTATATCAGAGCCGCCAGACGAATTGAAGCCGGTGCTTCCACTATTGTTTGGTCCTTCAGCTGAAGCAGCACTGCCGGAGGTGAGAACGATCCCTTCATTAAACCCGGTGCTTCCGATGGATCCATTGAAATATCCAATGCTGATGGGGTCTCCATCGTAAGTTATATTAAAGGCTTCTAAGCAACCTGTCACTAAAATATCTTGTACAAGTTCTGTTGGTGTGTATGTTGAGCTGCTAACATTGATGTTTTTTGGTTGAATAATTGGCTCTCTGTCCCGGATTGCAAGTTTAATGAATGATTCATTTGTTAGTGCTTCAGAAAACCATAAGCGAATTATTATTCCATTTCCCCCTAATTGATCGTTGTTTTTTATTGTGAACTATCCTGGTGTTGTTGTGATATATTGTAAGTCATGAAAAATATAGTTTCCTGCGTCACCTAAAGTATATGCTGCCATTCCGGATATTACATCTTCCTTGTAATCTAAAAAGATATCAATATCATTATTTTCTGGCATAGTGAATCGAAAATAATGGTTTTGATTGTAATATGCGCGCAATGATTTTTGTTCTTCAATTTCAAAATTGTCGTCGATGTTTAAAAAAAACTGATTGAAGTTTGTGTATTCTTCAATCTGAAGAATAATCGCAGATTCAGGATTGTTTGATGTGTAATCCCTTACATTGATTTGCTGAGCTATAACCAGCGAGGGCGCAAGGAGAAAGAGTAGAATTGATGTAGTTAAGTTTTTCATGACAGTTAGCATTTCGGCGTTCATTAAATTATACGGTCAAATTGAACATAAAGTTGCCAATAAGCACAGCGTTTAATCAATTAGGTGGATTTATGTGCGCTTGAAGTCTATTGTTATGTGTTAAAAGTATAATAAAAGGTAAAAAAATTGGAAATAAATAAATATTGACATTACGAAATCTTATTTTTATTAACTTTGCCTTAGTTACTTATATCGGTAGGTTCTTTTGTTGCTTACTTATAGTAAATTTATAATTATTATAAATAACGATCGAGGTCGCATAATATATTATATAAAAGAACTTTATATGGTGAAGGGATGCTTAAGTAATTATAAAAAATATATTGGGCGATTTAGTGGTTATACGTTTATTTTTTAAATTCAATAGAGTCTGGTGAATGTTTAGAGATTCAAGTTTTTTGCAGCGAAGCAGATATGCAAAGATAATTGCAAGCGACACCCAATTTTAGGTGTTAAATTATCTAAGAGAAAAAGTGATATTTATATAGTTGTGAGTAAGTTGTAGGTTGTTTGTGTTAAACGTGGTGAATAATGCGGGTTAATTAAGGGTATGGTTGGAGAGGTGGCGAAGCAATCTTCCCGACAACAAGTGTTATTTCGCTGTCCTCCAGGTCGAAACGAAATGAAGCGTAAGGATGTTTTTTTAACTTTTTGGGTAAAATAATCAATTTGCTATTTTTTGTTTCAGATTTTTGAAGCTTTCGTAGGGTCCGTTTGTGCTAATCATTTTAATGATAAATTCAGGTGCTTCTTGGTCTATCTTTAAAGATAATTTATAATCAACCTCGATGCGATTTGGTGCTGTTGTTTTGATTAGCCAGGTTACTTTTGAATAATCCAATCTAATGTAGTCAGGATTTGTTGGGATTGCATAGGGTTTTGCATTTGATTGAATGAGAATTGTGTGCTCATCAATCTGTTTTTGGGGATGCATTAAATTAACAATTTCCCTGTCTCTAAATGGCCATGGGACATCTAATATAGAGATTGTTAATGATTTGTCATTTCTTGTTTCAATTCTTGCTGATTGGCATCGATACACCCATTTAGGATAGCCCTCAGCGTCATAAATAATATCTGTTAATTCTTTAGCTTTGGTGCTGAATGATGTAATTACACGGATTTCAAACTGTTTTTCGCTTAGCATTCTGAAATACACGGAAATGTCCTCATCTTGTTTGGATAATTTCCAATCGGTTTGACCGTAGAGCCCGTTAAATAGGCTTGCACATATAAAAAGGTGAAAAATCAAAGATAATTTCATAACTTTGTATTTTCTTGTATTTTTATCCACGCATATAAACTAACAAAAAAGTACAGCATGAGAATCAAATTTACACATTATTTCGGGTTTTTCTTGATTTTTTTATTCAGTATTAGTTTTTATTCCTGTGAGGTTTTGCAGCAATTGGAGACGAACTTACCTTCGCAATCGGCACAGTTAACTGATGTTGAGATCCGTGAAGGTTTAACTGATGCTTTGCGTATTGGCTTAAACAATGCTGTAAATCAGGCATCAGTGACGGATGGTTTTTATAAAAACGATGAGATTTTTGTAAAATTCCCTGTTGAAGCTTACAAAGTTCGTGAGGTTGCGCTTAATTTCCATTTGGATGGGCAGGTTAACAAATTCGAGGAGACATTGAATCGTGCTGCTGAAAAAGCTGCTGCTGAAGTTAAGCCGGTTTTTATGAAAGCTTTGACAGAAATGACATTTTCTGATGCACGTGGAATTTTGCGTGGCGAGGAAAATGCTGCGACTGAATATTTTAAACGGAAAACATATGATGAATTAGTTCAGATTTGTTATCCTAAAGTTGAGTCGGTTACTTCTGAAGTGAAGCTTACAAAACATTGGGAGCCAATTATTAAAGTTTATAATAAAGCCAGAATTATTTCTGGTGATCCTGAAGTCAATCCGGATTTGAATGATTATGTCACAAAAAAGACCATTGACGGTTTATTTTTCCTGATTGAAAATGAAGAAAAACAAATCCGTAAAGATCCGGCAAAACGGGTGACAGAAATATTGAAAAAGGTCTTTGGTTCGGTATAAAAACGCTGAAAATTATTGCTAACTTTGCCGCAAATTAAAATTTTAAATTCATGAGACAACTGATTGAATGTGTACCTAATTTTAGTGAAGGACGCGATATGTCGATAATAAAGCAGATTACGAATGCAATTGAATCTGTTGATGAAATTACTTTGTTAGATGTCGATCCAGGACAGGCAACTAATCGTACCGTAGTTACTATTGTTGGTGAACCGATTCCGGTTATGGAAGCGGCTGTTCGTGGAATTCGGAAAGCTGCAGAGCTCATTGATATGTCGAAACATTCTGGTGCTCACCCGCGTTTCGGTGCAACAGATGTTTGCCCTTTGGTTCCGGTTGCGAATATTAGTATGGAAGAAACCGTTAAATATGCTAGACAACTTGCTGAGCGTGTTGGAACGGAGCTGGGTGTCCCCGTTTATTGCTATGAAAATGCTGCATCCTCTCAGGCAAGAAAAAATCTTGCAAATTGCCGTGCCGGAGAATATGAAGCATTGCCTGATCGAATTACAACCGAAGAATGGAAACCTGATTTTGGTCCGTCTGAATTTACTGATGCTGTTGCCAAATCAGGTGTAACTGCTGTTGGTGCTCGCGATTTTCTCGTTGCATTCAACGTGAATTTGAATACAACTTCTACACGTCGCGCAAATGCGGTTGCTTTTGATGTCCGTGAAAGAGGTCGTAAAAAACGGGAGGGAAATCCTGTTACCGGAAAACTCGTTAAAGATGAAAATGGAAATCAGGTTTGGATTACCGGTTCTTTGAAAGAAGTGAAAGCCATTGGATGGTTTATTGATGAGTTTGGAATTGCTCAAATTTCAATGAACCTCACAAATATTTCCGTATCTCCTGTTCACATTGCATACGATGAGGTTTACAAGAAAGCAAATGAACGTGGATTACGTGTCACAGGTTCTGAACTTGTTGGCTTGATTCCGCTCAATGCGATGCTTGAAGCCGGAAAATATTTCCTGCGCAAACAAAATCGTTCACTTGGGATATCCGATAAAGAATTAATTAAAATTGCAGTGAAATCAATGGGCCTCGATGATTTGTATAAATTCGAACCGGAGAAAAAAATCATTGAATATGCGATGGCAGCCAAAGAAAAATCTTGCAAGTTAATTGATATGAACTTGTCAGAATTTGTTTGGGAAACTGCATCCGAATCTCCGGCTCCAGGTGGTGGCTCAATTGCTGCCTATATGGGTTCCATCGGGGCAGCATTAGGAACAATGGTTGCGAATCTTTCTTCACACAAACGTGGTTGGGACGAGCGATGGGAAATGTTCAGCCAATGGGCGGAAAAGGGGAAATATTATCACGACCAGCTTCTCGCTATGGTTGATGAAGATACCAATGCCTTTAACAAAATTATGGATGCTTTTGGATTTCCGAAAAAGACAGAAGCAGAGAAAGTAGCACGACAGAAAGCAATCATGGATGCCACAAAATATGCAATCGAGGTCCCTCTGAAAACCATGACACTTTGTTATGAGAGCATGCAAGTTATGAAAGCAATGGTGCAGGAAGGAAACCCAAATTCTGTTACTGATGCTGCAGTTGGGGCTTTAGCTGCTACAGCAGGAATCCGTGCTGCTTATTTGAATGTCCGAATTAATGTCGGCGATTATGACGATAAAACTTTTGTTGATAAAGTTGTAAAACAGGGTGCTGATATTGAAAAGGCTGCACTTAAGCTCGAAGCCGAAATTATGGAAATTACAAATCAAAAAATTTAACACATTAATTTCTCATGAAAAAGTCGGGCGAATGTCCGGCCTTTTTTTTGTGAAAACTGTTTCTGATTCAAATTTCTGTATTCCATTTTAATGAATCTTGTTATCTTTGGCACTTTAAGATAATAAAGCAAGCTGACTGACGTTTATAGAACTGAAAAAATAGAATGCAGTTAAAGGGATATACATATTTTTTAATTATCTTGTTTGTAGTCATTGGTGTCAGCGGTTTTTCTCAGGAAAGAAGACTGAAAAAAGCCGATGCGTTTTATGAGGCTGGAGAGTATTTTCAATCGGTCGATTTGTACAAGCGGGCAATGAAAAAAATGACCGGACGTAAAGAGAAAACACCTGTCTATTTTAAGATTGGTAATGCTTATTACCTTGCAGGAGATTATCGAAAAGCAAGAACATATCTTAGACGCGCATCAAAATATGACCCGGCAAATCGTGAAGCTTGGGTGAAAGAAGCTGAAATTCTTCGAATGAGCGAAAAATATGATGAGGCCTTGGTGGTTTATCGAGAATATCTTGAAGTTAATGGCTCTGACAGTATTGTCGAGCTTCTTGTGGAATCTGTTGAGCTGACACAAAAATGGTTGAGTGAACCCACTCGCTTTCAGGTTGAGGAAGTTCGCGATTTTAATACCCGAGAAAACGATTTCACGCCGGCAATTGTTGAAAAAGATGGTTTCGACCATATCTATTTTTCATCAAACCGAAAAGGTGTAACCGGAAAAAAGAAATCTGGAATTACCGGAGAACGTTTTAATGATATTTTTGTTTCGAAAATGAATCGGCAAGGTGAATGGAGTGACCCTGAGATGCTCGATTCTTTAAATTCTGAATATGACGAAGGAGCACCGCATCTTACTGACGGAGGATCTAAAATGTTTTTTACATCCTGCCAGAAAGAAAAAGGAAGACCTTTAGGATGTCAGATTTATGAGATTACAAAAAACGGAACCGAATGGTTAAATCCCGAACGAGTTGATATTGTAGGAGATTCCATTTCTATCGGACATCCATGTTTATCCCCCAACGCAAATCGAATGTTTTTTTCTGCTCGTATGACCGGCGGATTTGGCGGAGCAGATGTCTGGTATGTTGAAAAAGAGGACGGTGCCTGGTCAAAACCCAAAAATCTTGG
>Ga0307990_1003947_pt1 | contig 11071 bp, 5 predicted proteins | sample EllFjometagen129_FD_203168 | JGI IMG/M metagenome (GOLD analysis project Ga0307990, IMG submission 203168) | Marine microbial communities from Ellis Fjord, Antarctic Ocean - #129 | ecosystem: Environmental > Aquatic > Marine > Unclassified | place: Southern Ocean | collected 2014-10-08
CTCAATTACAGGTGGGATGGATGCCCAGGGTGAGGTTATGGTAAAACTAAAGGAAGGCGATTTTGTAGTCCTCGGTAAGGGTGCTGACTCTGATATTATAACTGCCAGTGCAAAGGCCTATATTAACGGCCTTAACAGGCTTGAATATATTAAGAGAACCTCAAGAGCTTAAGCACAATGAAGTTTTATTACGAATATTATAAATGAGTGAATATTTTTCTTGACATTAAAGTTTGAATCGAGAAAACTATACAAACAAAAATTGGGGGATCGTTTAGTGGTAAGACGACAGGTTCTGGCCCTGTTAACCGAGGTTCGAGTCCTCGTCCCCCAGCCAGCATTCGTTCCACTTCATTATTAGAGGTGGTTAAACATTTATGGTCCCATCGTCTAGTGGTCTAGGACGCCGGCCTCTCACGCCGGTAACACGGGTTCGAGTCCCGTTGGGACTACCACAATAATAACAAGGGGTTGGCTCAGTCTTACTAACCCTTTTTTATTGCCTCAAATATCTTTTTCAACCTCTTTTCCAACCTTTATGCTTCCCTTTTAACAAAAATAAAAATTTTAACCAACGTGTTTTTTATTCATACTTTTGTGAATTCTTTTTCCACCCTCATTTTCCCATTTTTTCCGTATTTTTCTCTCAAGGAAGGGTTTTTAAAAGTGCGTTTGATGCTTGAGCTATTGCTTCAGGATCTCTTGGCGGAACAATAAGCCCTGTCTTTTTATCCTGGTTCACCCAGGGAACTCCTGTTTTTAGATTGGCGCTTATGGCCTTTCCAATAGGAGCGCCTCCCCACAAAAAGGATGATTCGTTCTCCAAATTCTTTTTACCCAAAAGTGCTTTGAGCAGAAATGGGTAGGGATAATTTATTAGCCACAGACCCACACAGACTGACACGGACAAATTATTTATCCTATAGCTTTTAGCTCTTTTCGCGAAGCGATGACGTCATTTTAGCCGAGCGACTTGTTCGGCTAAAATGACTGTGTGTTTCTGTGTGGGTCTGTGGCTAAGTCTCTTATTTCGCTATAATTAGAATTCCTGGATTTTGTTTGACAAGTTACAAAAATTATGATATTTTCCACATAATAAAATTTAGGCCAATAGTAGAGGATAGAGGAAAATATGAAATTAAGCGAAAAAAAACCTATAGTTATTGCCCGTTCTCCTTATGCAAAAGAGATAAAAGATTTTGTCCACAATTTAGAAGAATTATCTAAAACAGGGAAGCTTGATTATTCCAAAGATTCGTTTTGGTCTATTGAACCAATTCATTTAGGAAAAACTGACATTTCTATGCTGGATGACATCTTATACTAATGCAGGGGGTTGCTGGTGGAAATAGTCCTTGTCGATACTTCCTTTCTTTTTGCCTACTATAACTCCGAGGATAAACATCACGATTCAGCAAGAAATTATTTTGATAATGTGGTAAAATTCCAAACTCACCCGCTTGGATTTTTGCTAACTGATTACATCTTTGATGAATTGATCACTTTAATACTGATTAGGACTAAGAATAAGACCCAAGCAATATTTACCGGAAATTCCATACTTAATTCCCAGACCCTAAAGCTTATCTACCTCAAAGAAGAAACCATTTCCAAGGCATGGACAAAATTCTGCGGATATTTGGATAAACAATGGAGTTTCACCGATTGTACCTCCATGGTCTTCATGGAAGAGAACGGTATAGAAAAAGTTGCCTGTTTTGACGATCATTTCAAACAAGCTGGGTTTTGGCCTATTCCTTGAATACTTCGGTTCTTTCTTCTCGATTTCTACGTTCCCCTTTACCCTAACCTGCCAATTAAATCCGATTCTGCTTTTATTTAACAGGGACGCGACCCCTATTGTTGATTCCATGGTTCATAATCACTAATCAAGGTTTGACCCCACTTGTGCATTTTCGTTACAAGGCATCTGGAGGAAATGTCTGACGAGGAAGATGTAATTATGGAGGCGTTAGCTATTAAGGATTTTCACAATAGGCGTCCAAAGTTTAAAGGTGTTGGTTCGAGGTTACAGCATAATTCAATATTGGCAAGCCATAGCGCTTCTTAGCTTCATAGAGCCACTGAAGCCATCTCCTGCGATCCTTGGCAAACTTCAGCAAAAACTCTCTTTTATGACAGCGGTGGGTTATATGCCATATCTGCCCCGGCATATAATGTCGTTGTGCTCTCGCCATTGATTATTTTAAATAACTCGCTTTTTGCCCCTAAAAAGTTCAATATAGGGCCTAAATAAGGGTGTTTTTACGGCCTTCATTTAATAGTTCTAAATAGTTAGCGTGGCCCGACCCCATCTCGACGCGCAGACTATGATATTGGCATTGCCATGTCAAACTTGGCTGCTCTGGACAAAGTTCGTCCAGAGCTCCAGGCCCTTTTCCAGGAAGCGAACCCCACGATAATAGAGCCCCTCGGCGATGCGACAAATGGCATTGACAGTTGTTTCGCTTCATATTCAAGCGCCGACAGTTTCTTCATAGCCTTCTGTGCATGTTGCCATGCCTTCTTATAATGGTCGATGACCTTGTAATATTTCGGGTCGGGTGTACCGTCTTTCTTGGCGTGGTATAGCTCTTCTTGGGCTTTCGCCATCTCCTTTTCGGCCTTCTCGATTTCGGTCAGTGCCTTTTCACATTCATGATTACCGTTCGTTTCCGTGTGGCACTCATTTTCGATTGCCGTTTCCTTAGCCATATCAATGGACACTTGGGCCAGAGTTTCATCAATGGTAAGCAAAGAATTAACAGCCGCGGAGACGTCCAAACTCTTAACTTTCTCTAATTCATGTATGGCTTTCCTTTCTTCATAGAAAACTTTGGCCCCCTTATCTGTCAAAAGGAACTCATTTTCCCAGTAACTATCATTAAGGCTTTTTGAAAGGTGATCGACTGCCTTTTCTATCCGTTTATCGTCATGTTTATCCGTAGTTGGAAGATAATTATTAAGCTCATCAATAACTGATTCCTTTTCAGCCCTGCCATCAAAAGGCCCTATATCGCGCCTTTTTACAATAATGTCAACAAAGTCCGGCTCGCTCACACCACAAAGATCACTTACAACAAGCTTAAATCTAAGTGTTTCACTATTTAAGGTAATAGACGGAGCGGTAAAGGTCGGGTGAGATGGATCAGTTAAATCAAGGGGAACTTCTGGCCCTGAGATCTGTTCCCAGTTGAATTCGAGCGTCTCCCCGAAACTCGCAGAACTATCAAGCATAACCGGATCGCCTTCGATTACTTTTTGATCAGGGCCCGCATTGGCAACCGGGATATCTGAAATGTCTTGTTGAACATTTGCGGTGATAATTCCACGAAGCTGTGCAATTGCAGTCTGGCCCTCAAAGGCAAATAACCTGTCAACTCCACTAAACCCACCAGAAGTTACCTCACTAAATACTAATTTTAAGGTGTGATCTACACCATTAATCTTAATGGTGGTATCTGCTAAAGTGTTTGGAAGAAAAACTATGTCTGCCTGATCTTCCGGAGGCGATCCTACTATATTTTGAGTATTAATCAGTTGCATGGCAAATTTAAATTCATTTGTTACACCTTCTGGGTTGCCAAATTCCAAAGTGAGCTTAAGGTCCACTGAATCTGCCTGTGTATCTGAAACTATCGTTCCATTAAAATAGCTCAGAGTGCCGATTAAAAATTCCTTTTCGGTCTTGATGGAAAACGGTTGGCCAACAAAATTAAGGCTGCTTGGCCCTGTGCCATAAGAGCCCTGGTCTCCCCAGGTAAAACTGTTAGTTTCAATTCCTGAAAAAACCATGCCTGAAGGTCCTATCGGGTTCATAAAAATACCCGTACTATTACCTTCGACTAATACATCAACTTGCGGTTGCCCCGAGGAAACCCCCATTTTCACAGTGCTTCCTCCACGAGCAAAAGAACCACCCTCTGGATTTTGACTGACAACTTCACCAAACGGTGCTGAGTCAGTAGCTAAGTATTCAGTCTCAACATCAAATCCCGCTTTTATTAGGGTATCCTTGGCCGCACAACGGTGAAGGCCTATGACGTTGGGTACTTCTATCAACTTGGAATTTTTAAAAGTGCAGACAACGTGTTCTCCTGGTTTAAGTTGAATGGTGACACCGCTTGTGAAGGTTTCGTTATCACCTCCGGTACAAATAACATTGTCAATTCCCCACTCAACAGTTGCATTCTCAATAATTGTGTAAACACCAGGAGTTAAGGAGGTGAAGGTGCGGCTTTCAACAAATTCATCGGCATCATCTGGATCAGCATAATCTAAAATGAAATCACCGAGTCCCATGGAACCGTTGAAAGAGAATTCTGTACCTTCAGCAGGGTCCGCCTCTTTGGTAATTGTAATGGCTCCTGCCTGAGGTTGATCTGAAACACCTATACACGCATTGACCAGTCTTTCTCCTGACTGCCCCCCGACTTCACCTACTATGAGAAACAGTGAGTCATTTATTGGAACTTCAGGAGAAAAATCAACTGTCAAGGTACCTCCATCTCCAAGTGTAAGAGCGCCATCTGCAATGTCCACATCTGCTATGTTAGTGGCATCGAACTGATCCAAGGTCGCGGTTACATGGTCAATGGTTTTAGGATCAAGGGAGCCAAAAGTCGGTCCGGGATGAGCACTGTTGGGCATCATGGCTGGATCTTCAGTTTCCCGGGTTGTACCCGCTTCAAATAGATAGTTGGTCGCATAATAGCGATCCGCTGAGGTAAGCAAATCCCCATCAGCATCCAGAAAAATGGTATCAACGTCAAAACCTGAAAAAATCCCTGCAGCGCCGCCAAAAGGAGTCCCATCATCTACAATTGTTATTGATCCCAAGTGGGTAAGCCCGCTTTGAGATAGATCAGCCATGAAGACTTGTGTATCTCCAATTCTTTCTACAGGAATCAAGGTTGCTGGAATTGTGCCTTCTGGTAGCCTAACAGGAATAGTCAAGTCAACAGAAGTGCCCATAGGTACTTCAGTCCCTGCTGCGTGACTCTGGCTTAGTACTCCGGTTGCAGTGATTGTGTTCACGCATTGGGGAGAAATATCCCCTGGCGTCAATCCTGCATCATCAAGGGCATCCAACGCGTTCTGTAACGGCAGGCCGATAACATCAGGAACAACAGTCAACGGACAACCATTGACATCTACAGCTGATCCAGGAGGCGTTTCGGGGCATTGATCCACATCATCCATAATGCCGTCCCCGTCACCATCAAGTTGTCCGAGTGAGCACCCGTCGGTATTCACAGCTGCTCCAAAGGGAGTATCCGAACACTGGTCCATATCATCTATTACCCCGTCACCATCGGAATCGCGTTGACTGGCTGAGCACCCATTTTCATCAACATTTTCTCCTGCTGGAGTATTCTGGCACTGGTCGATATCATTTGGGATTCCATCTCCATCGATATCCTGGCCTGTTGAACAACCGTTAGCACTAATTGGTTCATCCGGAGGAGTTCCGGGACAAAGATCAATGCAATCCGGAACGCTGTCGCAGTCAGTGTCAACATCCGACACCCCGCATCCGCAAATCCCTTGTTGGGTTTTATCGGGATCTTCAGGACAGCCATCTATTCCCTGCCCTGTTCCAAGGATATACAAGCCGTCACCTGCTCCAAGAATAAGCTCTAAATTGCCATCTCCTGTGACGTCAGAGATAACAAATCGATTGAGCCGGTCGAAAGTTATCGGTGAAAAGCTTCCTATATTCCAACTGCTGATCTCAGTAAGATCGCCTGTGTTAAGAACTCGTATGTTGCCAGAATTTGACTGGTGTACAATAATTTCATCTTGTCCATCGCCGTCAATATCTGTTGCTCCCAAAACTCTGCCGGTGTCTGAGCACGTATTAACCGATGTAGATGTAAATGTTGATCCACTGATAATCGATACCGTTTCATTATTTCTGGCCGACATTACCAGTTCCTTAATACCATCACTATTTATATCGTTAATAAGGGTACCAAGAGGAAACCATCCGTTATAGGGCCCTTGCCAGCTTGATATCAATGTCCCGTCAGGAGATACATTATATACGTAATTTGATCCTATATAGTACGTAGAGTCGTGTCCTTCAAGGAATAGAATTTCAGAAATACCATTGCCATCAAGATCGGGCATCATGGCCGAATCATATCCATTTGGATTAATCGATGGGTTCCAGGCGCTGATCGGTTTCATAAATTGTGAGCTGAGGGTCGAGGGGCTGACAGAAGTGTCTACCTCTAATAATACTCCGTATAAATCACCGTCGGTTGTTCCATTTGCGCTTGCGCCGTTATGAGGGGTTCCCCATGGCAATGCGATTTCGAGAAGGCCGTCATTATCCGAATCGCCCATTCCAAATGTACCCCACAAACCTCCGCCTCCTGTAGCAAAGTATGCATCCTCACCCCCCCAACTGTACCTGAGAATGCCGACACCGCGCGGCGAAAGGCTGTAACCGGCTCCATATCCAACAATAAGGTTGTCAACATCATGCGTTAATATTGACATATAGCTGTCATAGCCGCTTGGTCCCCTGTCCAATGTCTTATCAAGAGTCCCATCTGCATTATAAACATCTACTTTCAGGTGGTTATTCCCGTCCTTGTAGGAAACAAATATTTCAGGTTGAAGGTCTGCATCAATATCGCCGATATATTGAAGCATCGCCGACGTGTTTACTGACCAGAGGACATTGCCTTGACCATCATAAGCATTTAGCGATGAACCATCAGAAGCAACGATATCAAGGATATCATCATTGTTGAGATCAACCGTCAGGACAGCGGCGTTACTCATTTCCGGAACTTCCCATAGAAGTCCGAGCCGGCCGCTGTTCGTTGCAGACGCAAAAGGATAGTATGAGGTGCCGCCGAGGTCATAATTTGTTCTTCTCCAACCTTTCTCCTGGTAACTTTCACTATATGAAATTACTAAGTCTACTTGAGTGCCAATGGACACCTCGGTTCCACCAAGAGGATTTTGATCCATGGCTTTTCCAATTTCAATTGTGTTGCTTTCCCCTATCCTCACCTTCCCAATATTAAGATTCGCATTAACGATGGTTGCTCCAGCCTCGGATAAAGACAAGCCGACAACATCGGGAACGACTGTTAACTCACAGCCGGCACTATCAACCATTACTCCGGGCGGAGTATCTGGACATTGATCCACGTCATCCATCACGCCGTCCCAATCGCTATCAAGTTGCCCGGAAGAGCAGCCGTCAACATCAACCGCTGCTCCGGCAGGTGTATCGGGACACTGGTCCAGATCATCCATAATTCTGTCACCATCGGAATCAAGCTGACCAGTCCAACACCCGTTTTCATCAACAGACGCTCCAGCCGGTGTATCAGGACAAAGATCTAGATTATCCATGACTCCATCGCCATCCGCGTCAAGCTGACCTGGAGGTGGTAAAACTGACTCTATGCCAATAGCATCCAAGTCAAACCCTTGGGAAGCTCCGAAAAGGTCCCGGCCGCCAATTCCAATCTTACTAAATGAACTTCCAAGGGAAGGTTCTAACTGAGCTGCATATGGGCTTAGGTCAAAAATAATTGTATCGTTAGAACCCCTTGTTATTTTTGGATTAAAGAAGCCTCCATTGGATGACCATATCCAAATTAAGGCAGATTCTAAATTTGCCTCTATTTCAGTAAATATGATCTTGCTATTGCAGTCAAAGTCTTGGGGAAACCCGACTTCAAGATAAAGCCACGGCCATGCGTTTCCAGGAGGCGTTGGCTTATTTATCTCATCTCCGGGTAATGATAAATAAACATCATCTGGAATACCCAGGACTGCTAATTCAGCCTCACTCTGTGTCAACTCTACTGGAGAAGCTTCAGAAGAAGCACCTCCATAGAATCCAGGAAAATTTCCGATTGATGTATCTCCTCTATAAATTCTTGTTACTCGATCTGCATACATAATTCTTACAACAGAAAACATTAATTCCACAGTATTGCCTTCAGGCACCACGGAACCTGCAGGAGGTATTTGACTGATAACTTCACCATAATGCTCATTACCGATAAGCTCAGGGGCGATATCACCTATCACCAGACCTACATTTGTAATAGCTGTTTCCGCATCAGCTTGCGAAAGTCCTACTACATTAGGCACTGTTACCAGAACAGGTGCGGAGTTCATGACGATACGTGCGGCGATATCAACACCGGGACTAAAAGGATCCCAGCCGCTTGAGAAGGCCCGCCAGGCATGCCCGTCAGGAATAGGGTCATCGGTTCTTCCCCCTAAAAGAATAACCTCCCCTACTACGGACGTTAAGAACCCATAATCAAGGCCAATAAAGTAAAGTTCGCCCACAGTCAAAGGCACATTTGGATAAAACGTGATTTCTCCAAAAAATGGAGTGATCACGTCAGGACCCTCCCAGAGAACAGGCCCAAGAGTAGGCTCGCCGCTCTGTGTTGTTCCAAGAACGATTGGACGGGCAGCGCTTTCAATACCCATGGTGACGTTAATCGTGAATTCAGCCAAATTCGTACCGGTTGCGACAAACGTTCCTCCCTGCGCCAAAGCACCCGCCGTCGCAAGAGAACTATCCTGCGGTAATGTATCAATAATGGTTGAGACAGGGCCGGAAGGCGTGGCCGAAGCGTCACTGGAAGGCACACTTTCGCCGTCGGCGTCGACTGCCGTGACAATGTAATAATATGTTGTACCGTTTGTAAGGTTAGTATGAGAGTATGGTGATAACGCACCGGAAATTTGACTATCCGCAGTGGTTACATTTCCTGTTGTATTCCAGTAGATGTTATATGACGTTGCACCGCTGACATGATCCCAGGTGATGGTAACCTGCCCATCTTCAGGAATTGCCTGGACATTCTGAGGCGGCTCTATAATCATTTCCGGACCTAATGATACGACCAGATTCAATTGGATACCCTCTGGAACAATTGCTCCGGGAGGGGGTTCTTGGCTTATGACATCACCTGCTGGTACAGTTGAACTGTTTTCCGTTGTGACAGTTCCAACGATGAGTCCAGCTGCTATTATTGCTGCCTCAGCATCGGCTTGGGAAAGTCCTATTACATTGGGAACCGAAGTCGTTTCCGGGCCCAGAGATACAACTAGGTTAACCGATGTTCCTACGTCTACAGTTGTGTCAGGTGGTGGATTCTGGCTGACCACAAATCTTGTCGGAACAGTATCACTGTACTGTGTTGTAATAGTTCCTAAATTAAGATCGTTAGCTATGATGGCCGATTCGGCAGAACTCTGTTCCATCCCCACCACATCAGGAACGACAGTCTGTTCAATAATAACAGAAAATTCCAGATCCACTGCGAAGCCCTCAGGAACCTCGGCCCCGGCAGCCGGGTTCTGATCTATTACATTCCCATATTTCTCGTTGGTTTGGAGCGAGGGACTCTTATTGCCTACAACCAATCCCGCTGTTGTGATAGCCGCTTCGGCATCAGCTTCAGACATTCCCAGTAAATCGGGAACAATAAGAGTATTGCCATCTAAAACATAGGCGAATCCTTTACCGGCAACAAACATTCCCCCCTGAACAACAGCCGATAATGAAATTTCAACCGTTTCTTGGCTTAGATCAAGCTCAGTTGGACTTATCTGCACTAATAAGTCAGGCTTACCATCACCGTTGACATCTGTAAGTTGCATGAGTTCTCCATTGTCAAATGGGAGCGGCGCTTTGTTTTCGATACGGATAGTTTCGAGGATTATCTCATGCGGTGTAAAGCTCAAAGAAGAGAGAAGTGCCAAGATGACAGGAGATTCATTATCTTGGTTTATGGATGGGGGCGTAGAAGGGGGGTTTACTGAGATCTCGACAAGCAATCCTCTGACAGTGATCGGGATTTCCACATTGTATAAATTATCATAAGTAGCTATCAGTTTTGTCTTCCCTATCCCCGTTGCATGGAGCAATCCTTCAGGAGTGAATGCAACTATATTCGTATCAGAGCTCTCAATTTCAAGACGAGAGGAAGAACTGAGATCACGGGTGATTCCATCAGAGTATACTCCATAAATCGTTAGCAAACGTGGCGTAAGTCCATGCAAGATAAAACGATCGGGATCAGCCTGAATAGAATCATAGGGCTGTGAATCTATAACTTCAAGTTCAATAGAGGCGATTTCCGTACTTCCATCACTTGCATGAACAAGTGCAACTATTCCAAACGGGCCTGGTTGAACATTTGGGACAGTTATTTCAAAAATGTTTCCAGTATCTTCGTTAATAACAAATGCTGTTATATCATCAGACATTACCCCTGGCCAATTGACAAGTGCTTTAATAATTGTTTTGCCCGGCCAGGACAGTTCCACTTGCAATGTTTGACCAGGTATTACTTCCCCGTTAGTCGCATCAGTGCTAATTATTGGTTCAGCGAGAGATAAATTATCAAAAAGCAAGACACCCAAGACAATAACTGTTAAAAACAATAATTTATTTTTGAAAATGTGTTTCATATAATTAACCTTTGCCTATGGTAATGGAATAATACTTAAGCCACTTTTACCTTTATCTAACTCTTGTTTTACATATTCTTCAAAGCATGGCACAACAAGTTCCATGGGTACCGACAAGTCGTTTTCTACTTGTGGAAAATTTTCAATCATAATATCGTCAAAGTTGTCCATTATAGATTCCACTGCTGAAAAACGATCAAAATATACAGATGCTGTCGGTTGCTGCAGCAGGTCTTTGATTTTATCAGAAACTTCATAAGACTTAGTCTCTTTCAAGTGAGTAAGGTTGCCAACGAGTCCCCCTTGAGGGTCTAAGTCAAGAACATTCGTAAACGCATCACCCTCTAAACCACCAAGCATGCTTGATAAGCGGACAGTGAGATCAAAATTGGGAGCATCCCCTTCTGGCCAAGGATAGGGGTTACTTATATTTGGTTGAGCGCCGTTCTCGTGATTAAGGTTAAAAACATAATTTACTAGGAGCCTGTCCGAGAATAGAATAATGCTTACATAAAGACATAGAATAATTCTCCTATAAAGCAAGCCCCCCAGAAAACATTCCAATACCATCATAGAGCCTACCGCTCCCTAAGTAATAAGT
>Ga0307990_1003949_pt1 | contig 11070 bp, 13 predicted proteins | sample EllFjometagen129_FD_203168 | JGI IMG/M metagenome (GOLD analysis project Ga0307990, IMG submission 203168) | Marine microbial communities from Ellis Fjord, Antarctic Ocean - #129 | ecosystem: Environmental > Aquatic > Marine > Unclassified | place: Southern Ocean | collected 2014-10-08
CGCAATGTAATAATATATCCGCATTTTTGATACTGATATCGTTGTTCAAAAATGCAAATAAAGTCAAATATGGCTCATCTTGCGCTGTAGTATTAAGGACAAGAAATATCTGATCCATGATAGAGACCCACTCTTCACAAAGGAGTTCAGAGCAATACTCAAAGCTGGCGGAGTTAAATGTGTTAAGACTACCGTAGCTTCTCCAAATTTAAATCCTTTCGTTGAAAGGTTCGTCAGGAGTATAAAATACGAATGTTTAAACAAGATACTTATCTCTGGTGAGAGTCATCTGAGATATGTTATTTCAGAATATATGAAATTTTATCACCACGAACGCCCACATCAAGGTATAGGCAATAACATCATTGAACCCTTACCCCAGGGCAAAGGTGATATCGTCTGCCATGAACGGCTTGGCGGACTATTGAAGAGTTACAGGAGAGCTGCGTAATTATAATATGACAATTAGTTCGTTACAAGGAGTGCAGAGAAGGTCCGTAGTGACCATGGTTAAAGTGTATAGATAGTAAAATCAACGACATCCGGATGCTAAAGTTTTTATTTTTGCCGGAGCCGCGATGTCGATGTAGGCTTCAGATGAGTTTTGACACCTTACTAAAATCGGAAACTAACACGGATTGTGGGATGGTTTTAATAGTAAAAAAGAAACTGGCCTTAGAAAGCTAATATGAAGCCTGAGAAGGAAGTGGTATTTTCGTTGGGAGAAGTTATTAAGTATTGAGGATGACTACGGACCCTGGCGAACGCTAACGAACGAAGTTGAAACTTATCTTATCAGCTTGATTATTGCTTGCCGTACATACAAAGGCAAAAATGGCCATTTTGCAATTATCATAGTAAGTTCAGTTTCATCAAAAGCTTGCGGGGGTAAGCCCGGGGGTAAGCCCATTTTTGCATCTCTTGTAACTTCAGTGTTATCAATTACTTGTGAATCCTGGCTTCCGGCCTGTCGATCCGAAGGTTGAGAAAATATGAAAGCCAGGTACCCTTCATTGCGTTATCTGTTATGATACGCAAAACGTGGTCACCGCGTGGTGCCACAAATTTGTTCGAGCAAATTTAATTTTGAAAGGAACCTGACTATGGGTAACATTTTAGCAATCGATCTCGGAAAATTCAACAGTGCAGTTTGTATTTTTGACAGAAGTTCTTTAAAAAGTAAATTCAAAACTATCCGTACACGTAAACAAGTCATGCATGATCTGTTCGTCGAATATCAGGACAAGATCGAAATCGTGCTCTTTGAGACCGGATCTCAGATGGGTTGGGTTGCTGACATACTCTGGGCGTTGAAAATCCCCTTCAAAGTCGCCAACACCAATCACTCTGCCTGGAAATGGAAAAACAATCCCAATAAGAGTGACCGCAAAGATGCTCAGCGACTTGCTATGATGTATCACACAGGCTTCTTCCCGATGGTTCACGTTCCCAGAAGGGCGGTTCGGGGTGCATATAATCGAGGCCAATGGTGAGAGCTATCGTCTCGGCCAAAGCCGAAAACGCCTTGCCAGAAGTAAAAAGACGACAAAAAAGAATTAATATTGACAGCCGGGGCGGTCTTGGCTATACAGTAAAAGGGTGGTACATTTTTGCTCCGCCAAGTGGGACAATTTTACTCCGCCGTTTACAGAGGACAGGAATGCGAAAAGGCCCTGAAACCGCTTGAAACGGCTAATTCAGGGCCTTTTGACGTATTACCGGAGGTGGGACTTGAACCCACACCCTGTTGCCAGGACGGGATTTTGAATCCCCTAGAAGATGACACGCAAACACTTACCAGCAAAAGACTTACGTTAAATCAAAAAAACTACTTATACCGTAGCTCTCCCCACTCGCTGTACGAAAGCCCCGAATTACTCTCCATCTTGGAGGCGTGGCCGGAACTTTCAGCGGATGCCAGGCGGGAAATTTTATCCATCGTTAAAAAACACTCAAAACAATCACAATAATTTTAGGAGTTTAGAAAATGTCACAAAATGAAAAAGGAAGATATACCACTTCGCACCCGGATATTGCACGGCAGGCGTGTTCGATGTTTAACTGCATTGATCCTGAAATCGCTCGTTTGTTTGGCATAGACCGGCGAACGATTACGAGGTGGAAAGTCAAATATCCGGAATTCGCTCAAGCATTGCAGATCGGGAGGAATGATTTCATCTTAAGAACGCCGCCCCGAACTGCCAGGCAAATTCTAAACGAACAGAGATCTCGGAAGGCATTATCATTAAAGAATCGAACACTAAAAAGAAAACTGAAAAATGCCCAGAAGACGCAGACAGCCTAGCATAGGATTAAGTTCGATATTGACACCAAGCGAAAAGCGGCAATTTCTCGACTATCTGAAATCCAAAGCTACGACACCGACCGGACGCAGGCGGTTACTGATAATCGACATTTTGATAAACAGCGGTCTTAGATCGTTTGAGTTTTGCAACCTTCGGTTAAAAGATATGCCTGGTATTGTCGGCGGTAGTTGCATTGAGGTTTATTTTGGCAAAAATCGAAAAGACAGATCCGTACCGATTTCGCAGCGGCTGGCAGGTCAGATCGATCAATATATCCGGACTGAAAGACGCTTGCTGATGCCGCGATATATCAGGAGAAAAGAGCCGGACGGTTTTTTTATGTATAATCAGCGCCGCCGAAAGATGCGATACAACGCGCTTTACCGGATGATTGTACGATCCGGCCAGCGAGCCGGAATATTTAAGCGAGTGCGGGGTCACGTCCTTCGTCACACATACGCGACGAACGCGATTAAAACAATGCCGATCAGTAAGCTTAGCGAGCGTTTAGGGCACTCGGATATATCCGTCACCGGCAGATATTTACACGTTGTCGATGACGATGATTTTGCACTTGCAGAGGCTTGCGATCAGACATAATTTAAAAAAAGTGTCCAGAGATTTACTCTATACATGGACTCTTTTCAGCAGGCCCACCATAAGTCAAGTAACCGCAATGATTTATATGAAGTCAAAAGTCAGGGAAAAATAGAAAATTTTTTACTTAGACACTACAAAACACGAATCGCCTTTTTTAGGCTTTAAATGCGGGTCGATTTTAAAGGGTTAAAGGGGGCCTCAAGTGCATACCCCTGTATTTTGTCATAAGGGCCGATGCGGGCCGGATGGACATTTACCGAAACCCGCGCTTTTGTCAGGCACGCGCGCGCAGTCATGTACCAGTGCCTATGCAGTGAACCTGATAGGGCAGCAGCATAGTAAAAAAGCTGATTTCGACATACAGGATCGGTCTATGGTAACGCCGCTGACCCGGTCCTCACTGACTACCAGACCGGAATTACTTACCTTGTGCAGGACTTCGCGGGTCCTATATAGGCGATTTCAAGGCGAACGGGCAGATGCCCCCCGTGCCTCTAGACTGTTCTGCGCCTTGTCCTGCTGTCTTAGGGTTATTCTAGGCTTGTGGTGGGGCCGTGAGTCGACATATTTAAAACTCTCGGCCCTCGGGTCGAAGACGTTGCAAATGGCCTTGTGGCGGGTCTGGTGGAAAGTTTTTAAAAAGTCGACCGCCCAAAATTTTTATATGTTGTTTGTGCGGCTGTTTATTTCCGGAGATGGGTTCGCGGGCCTTGCCTGGCGAATAGTTTTTAAAAAGTCGACCCCAAAATTTTATACGCTATCGTGTTGCGATCTTCTGGACGATCAGCGGTTATGCGATTTTTTGTCCGGATGTTCGTTCGTGCCAATGGCCGGTGGGATGCCAGGTTGTCTCTATCGTGTTGCGATCTCCTGGACGATCAGCGGTTATGCAATATTTTGTCCGGGTGTTTGTTCGTGTCGATGGCCGGTGGCGTTAAAGTGTTTACAAGTCACTATGATTTTGCTATGATGTTCTGAAAGAAATAATTTATGTCAGTAATTTAAAAATTTAATAATATTTTGTTTTCGGGAAACCGGGCCTGATCTCCTGGTAAGTGACCCGCTCTGAAATAATTATCCACCTGCGATTGTTTTGGAACGGGCAACCCGAATTCAGAAAGTGCAGGTGGACAATGGCAGGAAATAACAAGCATACGAGCGGCAAGGCTTATTCGTTCCCCTCGGACGATTTAGACCGGCTGTACCACTTCGCCGAGGATATAGAAGATTTCCCAGTTGACTACCTCATGGAGGAAGAGGTTGTTCGGCGAAGAGTTGGAGAAATAATAGATTATTCAAAAAACGTCAACTCTTTACAGTACTTGGAAAGTATTCAAATCCAGTTGCTTAACCTGTTTGAAAATTTAAATATTCACGATGTATCAGAACAGGCGGGCAAAGAGTTTATCTTTTGGAACGAAAAGAGCTATGCTGTATCGCAAGCAATTCTTGATTTCATGGTTGTAATTAAAAAAATAGATTGCTATTTCAAGTTGTTTGAGGCGACTGTTTGGAATCTCAACAAAACAATAAAAAAAGCAATCGCCAAAGATGGCGGTCGTAATGTCGTACTTTTCAAAACGGTAAATATTTCAGGAGAAATAAACACGGCATGTTCAAACCTACTCGACGTTATTTATTGTCCGGAGACAAGGGGAATTGCATCTCAAATAAGCAGCAAGCTTTTTGTACTTGCTAAATATTTGCCATATTCAAGGGAGGTTGGAGAAATCGACGACAATGCCACTTACAGAGAAATAAACATTGCCGAAAGAACCATAACTATTGGTAGTGAAATTATGAGTATCGATGCCGAAAAAGTATGGGACCTACTCAAGGAACTATGGTCAAATAGCAAGCACGGAGGAATTGTCTTTAGAAAAGATGGAAAAGAAAACCGCAAAAACGAAGTTGATTCTTTCCGAAAAACCGTAGGTGGCGCGGAAAACTGCCGCCTTTTTATTCAGTTCGGAAAGGACGGCTACAAACTTAATCCGAGTGTGAAAATAAAATACGGATTGCAATATTCGCATAAAAAAAAAGAAAGACACTAATCGCAAGCGGCAGCTAAGCGACATACGAGCGTTTTTTCAAAAAAACTTAAAAAAAACTTTAGCCCTTTACGGCAACGTAAAGGGCTTTTTTCTTTTCTTTTTTGGGGGACACGCCCATTTTCCGAGCGATTCGGCCTTAAGAGTGTAGGGCAACAACGGAAGCCATAATGGAAATTGAAATATCAAGGAAAATCAAAATGCAGAATTTTTATTCCACTAAGCAGGCGGCAGGGATATTGGAACTCAAGCCCGATGCGTTAAGCAAGGCCGTCTGGCAAGATCGAGTAACCGCGCCGCCTAAATCCCCGAGCGGCAACTATCTTTGGAATATCGCTCACATCGAGGCGGCAGCGTGGGCAATGGGCCGCTTTTTGCAATTCAAAAAATGGGAGGTGCGGATAAATGCAAACGGATAAAAGAGCCGAGAAGATCAAAAAACATCGGGCCGATATACCACGATCCTACCGCCGGATATATGACGAAGCGACCGCCGGAAAAAGTCTGCGAGCTGCTATAAATTCGCAATGCTTGGAATGCCAGGGCTGGCAGATTTCAGCGATAAAGAACTGCGAAGCTTTCGCCTGTCCGTTATGGGCGGTTAAACCCTATCAGGAAATCTCACAGAACACCCGTCAATGCCGATCTACGAAGCAAGGATTGAAAAACGCAGGACTAAGGGTATCTAAGGAGGTGCGGACGTGAAAAAGTCCCAAAAAATCGAAAGCATGAAACCGCTACTACTTTCAGCTAATCAAGTCGCCGTTTTGACCGGCTTTAGTCGCTCGAAAATCTATGATATGCAGGCACTTGGACAACTCCCCCCGTCTTTGAAAATAGGCTTTTCCAGACGATGGAAGCGAGAAGTTGTTGAGCGTTGGGTAGAGCTGGACTGTCCGAGCATTGACGCTTTTCAGCAGTTGGAAAAGGGAGCGTGATCGATGGCGAAACCTTTATCTAATGACAAGTTTTATAAACTCCCACAGGAACTTGCGTCCCGCAAAAATCTCAACGCTTCGGATAAGATCGTTTATGCTGTAATCATGGACCATAATAGTAAAAATAATAAATGCTTTCCCGGCAAGCGTACGATAATGAAAAAGACCGGCTTGTCTGGGGATACTGTTTGCGAATCAATTAAGCGGCTCGAATCGTCAGGAGCTTTAATAGTAGTCCGTCCCGGAAACGGTAAATCAAACCGCTATAAAAGCGGTCTGGAAATCGGACCGGTAGGGAAATCGGACCGGTCCGAAAATCAGACACCGACCGGTCCGAAAACCAGACCGGAAGCGGTCCGAAAATCGGACCATAACCAGACTAGACTATATAACCAGACCTTAGAGCTGGCTTCTTTTCTCTTCGATTCAATTCGTGAGATAATAAAAGATTTTAAAAAACCCGATTTTGAAAAGTGGGCGGCGGACTTCGGTAAGATGATCCAAGACGACAACCGAAACCCAAAGCAAATCGAAGCGGTTATTAAATGGGCTCTTCGGGATGCTTTTTGGCGGGATAAGTTATTGAGTCCGGCGGGGCTGCGAAAACACTTTGACCGGCTCAAGCTCAAAATGGGCGGGGAAGTAAAGCAGGGCAACCGGGACTGTATCGATTGCGGGGCCGAATTTATAGAGGGGAAGCATAAATATTTCAGGATCAACAGACGAACAAACGGAAAGGAATACCGCTGCGAAAAGTGCCGAAAAGAAAATAATAATAAAAATATCAAGGTTGCCGTTTGACAACATGGAAAATTGTGGTATAATTTAACTATGAAAACAAAAAATATAATACAATCACTAAAACAGGCAATAGAGAAATCAGAGCATACGCAGAGTAAAATCGGCGAACTGTCCGGCATAAACAAAGGACAGATAAGCCGCTTTATGCGAGACGAACGAACTCTAACGCTTGAATCGGCGGCTAAAATAGCCGAAACTCTCAAGCTCGAACTCACACAAAAGAAAACCAGAAAGCAGGTGAAGCGATGATAGTCAAACGGGAAACGTTCAAAGACAAATCCGGTAATACCTGTCAGTGCAAAAAGTGGTATATCGATTTTTACGATCATCAAAACAAGCGGCATAAATTAGCGGGTTTTGAGGGTGCAAAGCGATACACCGAGCAGCTTGCAAGGAATATCGAAACCCTGATAACCTGCCGTATGTCCGGCGACAATATCCCCCGCGATCTTCAAAAGTGGATAGACAGCTTGTCGAATAGCTTATCGGGAAAACTCGTTAAGTGGGGTTTGCTCGACGGCCAACGGGCGAATCAGATTAAACCGCTTATTAGTCACCTGGACGATTACAAAGCAGAACTAAAAGCCAAAAACAAAAGCCAGATACATGTTCAAAAGACGATAAGCCGATGCAAGGCTATTGCCAAAGGCTGCAAATTTCGCTATTTGAAAGATATTAACGCATCGGCAGTTATAAAATACCTTGCTAAAATGCGAGATAAAGACGGCGCATCAGCGACGACAAGAAATCATTTCCAGACTGCTTTGAAGTGCTTTTGTAATTGGGCTGTAAAAGATGGTAGGATTTCAAATAGCCCGTTAAAACACGTTGCAAAGGAAAAGACCGACCCCAAACAGCGAGGGATATTACTGCCGGATCAGTTCCAGACCTTAATCGCAAAGACATTCGAGCAGGGAGCTACCCGACTAAATGTCCCGGCAGTCGAACGCAGTTTGCTTTATATCTTGACAGGAGCAACGGGCCTACGCAAAAAGGAGATCGTGGCTTTGAAGTGGCAGCACCTTAAACTTTCCGACAATGAATCCTGTGTGATCCTGCCAGGTACGAAAACTAAAAACGGCAAAGAAGCGAAACAGCCACTACCTCCGCAGGTTGCTACGATCTTTTCAGCTTACCGGGATCAACACGGAATAACGAACGATATGCGAGTATTTCCAAAAGTTCGCTATCACATCAACACAGCTGCACTTGTCAGGGAAGATTTAAAAGCCGCTGAATTAGAGATGACAGACTTTGCGGGCCGGGAAATTGATTTCCATTCCCTCCGGACATCGTTTATATCATTCCTTGCAAATAGCAGTGATGTCGGATTTAAGGCCGTCCAAACATTAGCTAGGCATTCAGACCCGAAGCTGACATTTGGGGTATATGCCAAGTTATTTCAAGAAACAGAAAAAAAAGCAATGGACTCTTTGCCGATTATTGATTTAAGCAGTCAGGCCATGAGTTCTATTATGAATAGTCAGGTCTACTCTCCCCGTCACTCTCCCCAAACTATGCGCCCTATAAGTGAAACCCGGACTAATACGGACTCTGAGAGAGCAAGCGAGCAGGAATGCAAAAAGGCCCTAAAACCGATAGAAACGTCGATTTTAGAGCCTTTTGAGGTATTACCGGAGATGGGAATTGAACCCATACCCTGTCGCCAGGACGGGATTTTGAATCCCGCGCGTCTGCCAATTCCGCCACTCCGGCTTTTGGAATCGAAGTGCAGATTATTTACTATTTTGTCCGGCTTGTCAACCAGAAATTCCGTTAAATGTCCAGAAAAACTATATCCTCGGGGATGGCGACCACATCGCGGCGGTCTGAACCGAGAATTTCGCGGATTTCGCTGCTGTGTTTGCCGGATAGAGTAGCTAGTTCGGCACTGGAAAAGCTTGTTACCGCCTTTGCGACATCATTGAGCATGACCACCGAACCTGCCGTAAAATCGCCCTCTATCGAGACTATTCCGCTTGGCAGCAGGCTTTTGTGGTTTGCCAGGGCCTGGACGGCACCTTCGTCGATGAATATCGTTCCGGCAGGGGAATTGTTGAGTATCCACCTAAGGCGGTTGCTGAGCTTTTGTCTTGGCATGAACACCGTGCCGATGTCGTCGCCTGCCATTATTTTCGTGACGACGTCTTCGACCCTGCCGTTTGCCAGCACGATCCTGCATCCGGCGTTGGCGGCGATCTTTGCAGCTTCGATCTTGGTCTTCATCCCGCCTGTAGCGTGCTTGCTGCCGGAGGTGCCGGCGTTCTTAATTATCTTATGGGTTATTTGACGAACGGTTTTGAGAGGTTTTGCATCGTCGTATTTCCTGGGGTCCTTGTCGTATAGCGAATCGATATCGGTTAGCATGATAAGCAGGTCGGCGTCTACTTTGCTGGCGACGAGGGCGCTTAGAGTATCGTTATCGCCGAACGCCGTTCCGATCTCATCGAGCGAAACGCAGTCGTTTTCATTAAAGACCGGGACGGCCCCGACATTAAGCAGCGTATCGACCGCATTGCGAAGGTTCAGGTAGGTCTTTCTGTTATTAAGCACAGACGCCGTTAGCAGCACCTGTGCGGTTTCTATGTTGTGGGCAGCGAAAGCTTTGCGGTATTCCTGCATTAGCAGCGGCTGACCGACAGCTGCGCATGCCTGCCGCATATTCATATCTGAAACGGAACTTTCAAGTCCGATAGCGCTCGCTCCAAGGCCGATAGCGCCGGAGCTGACGATCATCACCTGTATGCCCGATTCAAGAAGCTTTGCGATCTGGCCGGCGATATGGACGATGTATTCCGTGTCGACCATGCTGTCTTTGGTTAGCGTATTAGTGCCGATCTTTACGACGACACGCTTGACATTGCTGAAATTCCGCATCAGAGCTTATACTCCTTATTGAGTTCGGTATGAGTAAACGCTTTGGCATCGGCGCCGGCGTAGTCAGAGACGATGTGCCCGCCGCCTATCATACGCCATTTGTATATCAGCAGCCCTTCAAGACCGACCGGCCCGCGAGCGTGTATTTTGTTGGTGCTTACCCCGACTTCTGCGCCAAGGCCGTATCGGAAGCCGTCGCTGAATCTCGTGCTACAGTTAAAGAACACGTCGCCGGAGTCTACGAGGTCCATGAACTTTGCCGCTTTAGCTGTGTCGTTTGTGACGATGCAGTCCGTATGGCCCGAGCCGTATTTGTTTATGTGGTCGATCGCCTCGTCAATGCTGCCGACTACTTTTATCGAAAGGGTCAGGTCGAGATATTCCGTCTTCCAGTCCTCTTCGGTCGCAGCTTTTACGTCGATGATCGCAGCTGTCTTTTCGCAGCCGTAAATCTCAACGCCTTTTGCTTGCAGTGCGTCTTTGACCTTCGGCAGGAAAGTTTGTGCGATGTCGCTATGGACCAGCAGTGTTTCCAACGCGTTGCAGACGGCGCAGTATTGCGTCTTTGAGTCGACGGTAATGTTGACGGCCATATCCGCGTCCGCCTCGGAATCGACGTATACGTGGCAAATACCGTCGGCGTGGCCCATTACGGGGATCGTGGTGTTTTTCATTATGTGCTGAACGAACTCATTGCTGCCGCGAGGTACGATAAGGTCGATATATTTATTCAGCTTAAGCATGGCAGCTACGTCGTCGCGGGTTTCGAGCAGTCCTAGCCAGCCTTGGGGCAGGCCGGCTTTAACGGCTGCTTCGCTGATGATGTTTGCAAGGACGCGGTTGGTTCGTTTCGCTTCGCTGCCGCCTTTTAGCAGTACGCCGTTTCCGCTTTTCAGGCATAGGGTAGATATTTGAACAAGAGCATCCGGGCGAGATTCGAATATCACGCCGATAACGCCGATAGGGCAGCTGACTTTGTAGAGTTCGAGGCCTTTGTCAAGTTCTCTGGCTTCGAGTGTCTTGCCGACGGGTTCTTCGAGATTGATAAGGCTTTCAATGCCGGCGCAGACATCGGCGATCTTGGACTGGTCGAACTTTAGTCGTTTGACCAGCGGGGTAGCGGTATTGTCTTTTTTTGTATCGGCCAGGTCCAGTTCGTTTTCGGCGATGATCTTTGCCGAGTTTGCCTTGAGGGCATCGGCGATGGCGGCGAGGGCGGTGTTCTTGACATCGCCGGAGAGCGGGGCCATCAGGATAGAGGCGGCCTTGGCGTTTTTCGATATTTCGGTAATACTCATTTACTTGCTCCGAAGGAGTGCTATTTCAATATATATCGTATATATCGGGTTGGATTTTAACAAACTACAGCCTTTTTGGCAAATGTTCTGTTTTGGCGGGGCTTAGAAGGGGAGTTAGGGTGCTTTTGCGGTTTCGGTGGGTGAGTGGATGCCTCGGTTTTTGTTAGTTTAATCCGCGAAAAACTATACCATTACTTTA
>Ga0307990_1003952_pt1 | contig 11061 bp, 11 predicted proteins | sample EllFjometagen129_FD_203168 | JGI IMG/M metagenome (GOLD analysis project Ga0307990, IMG submission 203168) | Marine microbial communities from Ellis Fjord, Antarctic Ocean - #129 | ecosystem: Environmental > Aquatic > Marine > Unclassified | place: Southern Ocean | collected 2014-10-08
CAGGGCAAGTGTTGTGTCCTCAAAGACCGTCAACACATAGCTGGCTTGTTGCGCCCGTACTAGGTAATTGGAATTCCCTGCGCCAGCCGCAATAGGTTCATAATCGACCATCGTCAGGCCGTAACTCCCAGCAATCTCCCGAATATCGCTGTCCTGCAACAGTGAATATACAGCCATCATGCTCCAATAACGTCAGTAGGATAGAGACCTTGTCATGCTTAGTGTGCAGAAACGCATCATACCATCGACGAGCAGTCGCGCTTCAGCTAAGGCTTTGGCATCATGCTGAAGTGATGATATCGGGAAACGGTATACAAACCAACGACACCCTGACCTGAACACCTGAAATCGGTCCAGAAGTAGAGCGAGGAGCCGCACGTCTCTATCGCGAAACGAACAGCACGGACTCAACTTCCTCGTGACTTAGCCAGGAAAGAGTTCCAAATTAGTCCAGAACGGTGTATTTCACGGAAGCGGGGTCAGGTCCTTGGCCCCGTTTTTGTGACATCCGTCGGACTGGAGACTTAATCCCCTGAGTTTGCCTCACAATTAATTGGCAAACTCGCAAGCTGCCCGAAAGGGTAGCCGGAACCGAACACGAGATGCCAAAGCCATCTCGCAAGCTCATCAAAGATGAGCCCCCTTCAGAGCGTATTCGTCTTTCGACATCCTCCTGGTATCCATGATCGGCTACAATAACCCCGGGAGCACACTAAGCGTCAAGGGAGCATCAACATGAATCCTCCGGATGAGACTAAGATCATTCCAACCGTTCCCGGGCTTTCGTGGCGTTCACTCCAGCCCAACGACGTGGGCGCGATTACTGAACTCGCAACCATGTGCCTAGAAGTGGATGGCGGTCTTCCACTGGGTGCCTCAGATACCTACATCCAAGAGCATTATCTGCCCGCCTTGCCAGGGTCATCCATTGGTGCATTCGAAGTAAACGGACATCTGGTCGCTTGCGCAGCGGTACAGCCAACCAATACGCCGGATGACTACCGGATCACCATCGTGGGGCAGGTTCACCCAACCTATCGCAAGCGCGGAATAGGGACCTCATTGCTTGAATGGAGCATGGTAGAGGCCGGCAAACTTCTATCGATCAGTCCCCCGGATCGGCCCCACGTAATACTGGTTGCGACTGAGTCGCTCAGCGCGGGGGCAGTCAACCTCTTCGAGCGGCATGGCTTCAAGCAACTGTTCGCGGAGGATGTAATGCGGCGCAATCTGGACACGCCTATGCCCGATGCCGCAGCCCCTCCCGGCATCAGCTTCGCAACCTGGGCGCCTGCACTAGCTATTGAGTTCTTCACTGTCTACCGAGCAGCCTTTGGGGAGCGGCCTGGTTTTCCAAACTGGAGCCAAGAGGAATGGGTAGATTGGCTAGGTACGGAGGACGATGACTTTCGTACCAAGTTGTCGCTGCTGGCCTATCGCGATGACGTGCCAGTGGGGTTTGTCGTCTGCGCCGAGGGGTGGATTGTTCAGGTTGGAGTTTTGCCAGAGTGGCGCAAGCGCGGTATCGGATCGGCGCTCATGATTGAGGTATTGAAACGCTTCCGTGCAGCGAGCGGTGACCATGTGCTGCTCGACGTTAATGTGAACAACCCTTCTGCCGCAGCATTGTACAAACGCCTAGGTTTTGTGCAAATAGGACGTCGGGCGCGTTATGCGCGGGTGCTGTCGTGACGACACTTGTACCACTGCATCACAGCCACATGCGGATTACCTTCACACCCCATTCCTGTTCGCGCACTTGATAGATAAGGCGGTGCTGAACGTTTATCTGCCACAAGCAAGCTCCGGCTAGATTCCCAACGCGCTTCTGAAATGACAGCAGAGATTGAGAAGGAGAGGTTTCGTCTAACAGCCTGGGGTATGTAGACAAAAGCGTAACACATATGTATACTAGAACGTAGCGAGTCGATGAAGGGATTGGCATGCCCACTACCACTGTGAGGATCAAGCGTGAAACAAAGCGAGCTTTAGACCAACTTGCGAATCAGACGGGGCAAAAGACTCAGGATGTCCTGGACAAAGCCATCGACGCGTACAGGCGACGTGTTTTCCTTGACCAAGCGAACCGAGCATACGCAACGTTAAGGCAAGACGATGCCCAATGGGCCGAGGAAATCGCCGAACGTGAGGCCTGGAATGCCACGTCTGGCGATGATCTGGGGGACGCCTAGTGCCCTACCCAGCACGCGGAGAGATCTGGGGCGTAGACCTAAACCCAGTCCTGGGGCACGAGCAGGGTGGACAACGCCCGGCTCTCGTGGTCTCGGTGGATGCATTCAACGCAGGGCCAGCGAAACTGATGGTAGTCCTTCCGCTGACCAGTAAAGCCAAGGGCATCCCGTTCCATATTGAAATCCAGCCTCCCGAGGGAGGTTTGAAACAAGTGAGCTATGTCAGGTGCGAGGATGTCCGTTCTATACCCAGGGAGCGACTTAGAGAACGCTGGGGCACCGTGGCCAGCACCACGCTCCTGCAAATCGAAGACCGGTTAAGAATCCTGCTTGACCTCTAGAAACTCCTGCCGCCAACTTGGCCTGGGAGTCAATGTTCCTCCCAAAACGTTCGTGAAAGGAAGAAGCAACGGTGCCACGTCAATGTCCTTTCGCGTGCGCATGTCAGCGCGAGGACTCCAGTCCTTAGTTCAGCCAGATATGGCATCGGTCTTTGGAACCCGGGTTGCGGCACTTCACAACCGAGCAGTGCCAGTGCACGGTGAGGGCTCCATGAACCACACCCCTGTCGTGTATATATTCCGCTTGACAAAGGTATGCTCATCACCTACGAAATCAGTAGTAGACCTGTTCCCCACGATCCGCTATCGATATCTCTCATCTATCTCAAAGCCAAATGCAATCTCCATGATATCAAGCCACTGATTCGTCGGAGGGGCGTTGCCTGCTGGAGGGAAGACCTCCGCAAGCATATGAGGGAAATACCCACGAAGTCCTGACAACAGGATCTTACCGTTCGTGCACGAGTCGAGACTCGCACGAACCTTATCATGACTATCAGGTCCCAGAATGTAGAGACTCAATCCGCATTGTGAAACGCTCTTCGCTATGATCTTATTCACGTGCTCATCGCCGAATCCGTACCCGATAAGCAGCAAGTGACTGTTAGGCTGGCTGAGCACTCTCTGGAAGATCTCGAAATACCAATCTAGCATAGGAATCTGAGCAATCCGTGCCGTCTTCTGGCCTCCTATGATCATCCGATCATCCCCATCGGAGCCGACCCAATTGCAGGACCCGTGCAGTTTAACGTAATAGGATCGTCCCACTGAGGGAAATGATGCTTTCAATTTCTCCAGTTCGCGCTCGCTTGGTAGTGCAACTCGTTCTGTCTCAGCTAGGGATTCCGTGAATCGAGTACTGAACCACAACTCGCGCGGTGCCAGTCCGGGCAGCAAAGGAACCGGCCCGCCATGGTCCCAATAGCATCGTTCTAAGAACAGATCCTGATTGAGCGTGAACACATAGCCCATCTGATCCTTCTGCCCTAGGAACACATCAAGTAGTTTCGAGTACCTGCGCCCTACAGGGTTCTTTGCGTCGGAGCCGAATCCGATCCTGCGGATTGCGGAATCTAACATTTCGTACGTTCTCACAACTGCCTCATGCATGGACTTCTTCTCGTCTGAGGTGTAGTCTCCATCTAGAACACGTTGATATAGGGATTCGAAGTCACTGTCTGCTTGAACTTGGTCCCGCAAGCGGAGGCTTGATTGGATTCGCTTGTCGTTGAAGATGTGCGAGTGAAACTCGCTGGTCAGGAAACCACCGAAGTTCTTGGTGAATCCAGCTCCTGTTAATAGACAGTTGTTTCTTTTCTCCTGGGTCATTCACACCTCACCATATTTCCTCTAACACTTGAATCAAAGTGACGCGAAATTTGGCCGTGTCGCTGCTCGCTTTCTGAGAAATACTATCGCCAAAGTGGTGGGATAGGGCAAATATGGCAATTGGCGTTTTCCTGGGAGATCGCGCGACACGAGAGTCCACGTTCAGATCTCGATTCTTAGTGTTTCTCCCACGAGTGGTACTAGCAGGGCTGATCAGACCCTCTTACTGAACTTGTCTCTCCTCCGCTGGAATTCCTTTATGCGTAACGTCAAGTTCTGTCAGATTTGGAGAGGCCCTCGCAAGTTTGCGGCTAGTCCCGCAAGACGTTTTTCAGCGGTCGCACAAACACCCACGAATGAAGACTCCAATGCGATGTCTTCCGCGACCGCTTGGCAAATGCGATTATTCGTCATATGATTGATCATGAGGTGAGGTCGATGGAGGAATTCAAACCCCAAGTTCCAAACCGAATATCGCGGCGTGCTTCAGTCACGCTTATGAAGAAGGCAAAGACCTCAATACGAACATACTGGGGCATTTCGCTGTCTGCGGGAGTAATCGTAGCCATCATCGCAACCTTGTGCGTGGTGCTGATTCCCCAACCTGGGCGTGTTGCTTCCTTTACCGGTGTCACTGGCCGGGGTAGCATCCCCGGTCGGTCCGAACCTTCTCACTCTAATCCTGATGGCAATCCATCAGTACTCTCGTCTGGTCCATCTGAACCGAGTATATCTGGTTTTTCGCCTGAATCTTCTCGGCTACACTTCTTTTCACCCGAATCGGCGCTCACTACAAGTGAAGCGGGCTTGCCTTCATCTCACAGCCCAACCTCATGAGATACAACACAAGTCAGCATGCAAGACTTACAGAGAAACTATAGCACTACAAGCAATGGAGTTACGATAACTCTCACTATATACGATGCGGACTCAGATACGGCGTATCCGAGACTTGGACACATGCGGCTAATGCAAGAGGAAAGAACAGATAACTAGTATAATGATAGAAGAGAATTTATAGTCTATCTTCTCAAATTTCTCAACATATTGCTACTGGCAATCAAATATTCTATGGTATCGTCAAATATATACCGTAAGTATAGATACGGATACTCAGGGTACTCATCGGCATGTGCAGCCGCATTGCATAGTTGTGCTTCAGAGAAGACTGCAATAATGATTCCTCGGCCCCAACTGATGGCTGGAGTTGGATCAGGCGAGCTCGGCCTATAGAGGAATGCAACAGCAGGAGGCGACGGAAAGAAAATCTCCTGTTTGCCTAGCACAAGTGCTGACGCGAGAGCCTTGGCAATCTTTCGTAGCTGGTCCGGTGAGCTCTTTGCGCATATGCGTATCAATCGTGAGCTGAAACAATCGTCATTTCTTGCTGAGGGTCTGTAAGCTTTCTGAGAAGAAACGCTGTCCAGGTATTTGCGAGCGACGCGGAGGAACCCTCCGTAAGATAGGTACTCACTTTCCTCCCGTAGTCGATCCCAAAGAGAGTTGCCGGGGCGCTCCAGATACTCCCTCGTTGCCAGTAACCTATCAACCAAAGCGGACTCCAAATCATACAGAGACTTCTTTAATCCTCTTTCCATCAGCTGAGGGTCATTGAAAGGTGCTGTAATGCCAGTATATGTCAAATCTTGTATGTGTGCGTATACTTCCTGTCCGCCGAGGCGAGGCATCCACTTGGGCATGACCGCAGGGGAGGAACATTGCGGCACATCCAATTCGCTCCTGCTGAGTAGAATGACGCCGATCGGCGCATCTGATGGGTATGGATCCAGACTCGAGAACGCATCTTTGTTCTCTTCAATCAGTGCTAAGAGATCGGAAAGAACAGCATTGGGAGTTAGAAATCTGGCTCCGTGCAGCACAAGAGGCACAACTCCTGTGCCCACAAGGGTCCTTGCCAGATCATCGCGTAGAGCGTTGCGGTCGCGAATCACATGATGCCAGAAAACGAAAAGCCCTGCACTCTTGTTGGACATGACTTGCAAGACGGTGTCAGCAATTCGTTGAGCGCTAAGCATGTCTCAATGAACCTCCGGAGCAGCAGTGGCGGCAATGCGAGCAAGCATTCGTATCTTTGGCTGCACTTTACTGCCAATAATCTCAATGAAATTAGACCGAGCTGCTTGTCTCATTACCTGCTCGGATCTAACGTGAATGGATCGAAGCGTTGCTGAACTTCGTTCAAAGAGCTCTGTTGCCTCCTTGACGGTGATTGTCATGTCGTCGCCACATTCACTACCTAGGAACCTAAGGAATTGATAGATTACGTGCAGCCATGGTGTTTGGGTCTTTCCGGTGTTGATCGCCAAGGCTGAAGCTGCTACTTGTGACATCATATCGTACTCCGGGCTTCGAGCAAGTGCTTCTAAGGATAAACGTTCCCCCGCAAAACTTCTGAAGAGGTCTCCGTCGAACCGGCGCGCCGATGCGCGCCATTTTCGTTGGATTAGCCAGTCGACGAAATCCACAAGAACATTGACAGTCAAGAAGGGATGCCCCGCTGTCTCTGAATAGACAGCTTGGCAAAAAGAATCTTCCAGATGGCAGTCGGACATGATTCTCTCACTCAGCAATCTGAACTCACTTGACGCAATGCCCGGGGCAAATGAGAACAGTGGGAATGAGTCATGTTGTACATAAGGACTCAATGGGTTCTGATCCATAAGGATGAAATGCGCATCTGGCCTTTGGCCAAGGAAGACAAGCAAGTTATCTCGAGAGAACTCTACCATTTGATTGAGTAATGGTAGTGCGACTCCTTGAAGGATCTTGCGATCATCCAATGACCAATCCTCCAGCTTCTCAAAGAGCGATTCGTACTCGTCGAGCACAAAAACGAGTTTTGTATCACGAGATACATCCTCATTAAGAAGTAGTCTAACCTGACTTTGAAAGAAATCACGAGGGAGGATCTCACGCGTGGCTAGGGCATCGTCCACTGCAGCGATAAACGTATCTGATTGGGAGAACTGATTGCCTCCTTGGCAGGCCTGCGGCACAACCCGGGTCAGTCCAGTGTTTGATCCCAGGTTGAAAGCGGCAGTTGTCTTCCCACTCCGGCGGACACTTGTCCACAGGTGTATGCCATAGCCTCTTTCGAATCCTTGCAACAGAGACACGACACTTGGCCGCTCCACAAAGAAGTAGTGTGCGAGACTCGGATTCTTAAGTGGGAAGTGTCTTGCATAGTTGTATGCTAGAGCGATTGACGAATCATCTCCGATGCGCGCCCGTGATACGGCACGAAGCAAGAGAGCCTCCGCTTTTTCGTTAGTCGCCGTCGGGCTGGCCTGCAGGCGTGGGTTGATAACTATTGAACGCACGCTGTCTTCTGAGTCCACCCAAGCCTGCAGATCATCTGGAAGCGAGGCCAACACCAGAGCAGTGCCCATTACGGCCGCATCGAGCAGAGCTTCCTTGCTAAGTGCAGATTCGTCCATCAAACACCTAATCTCTAACGGCTGCATATTCCCTGCCGCTGCAAGGGTAACGTCCAAAGCTGAAGTATCGCCTTCTGCCGTCTGATGGGCTTGGGAGAGTCGTGGGACCGCAAGTGAGTCCGGCTCCGTTCTCTCGATCATGTTATCTAGCGCAGTTGAAAGAGGGATCACACAGTCCTCTAGCTGTGAGGCCGGGGTGGACGGGCCGAGAGCCATTACTAGTTGGCGTAGGTCGCGCACTGCAAGGAAAGGAGCTAGGTGCATCCAGGAGGGACTGTCTTGTATCATCAGACTGTAGCCGGTTTCATCTCCAAAGACGCACTTCCCAAAACCGCTTAGTATCCCTGCCAGGATGCTGGAGACAAAAAGCCTATGTCTTCTGACTTCTCCAACGTCATCCAGGTGAGTGGCTCGCATAACATAATATTCTAAACACAAATCTGTAAACCGACGTAAGCCACTAATAGATTTCACTAAAACCACACCAAATGGCATGGATTTTCTAAGAACATGCTGATATCCCTTCTGAAAAATTTCTAACGAGTGATCATCAAAAGCGTCTCGAAGGTACCGGCAGATGTCTTTTTCACTTGCTCCTCGTCTGCCAAGATTGAGGGCGTCTAGATATGTTCTTGACACGACTTGTCGGTAAAAGGTAGGCCACTGGAAGATGTGCTCTTCGCTGAGTGTCTTGAGAGCAGAACGGGTTTCCTCGTGGAAACGGATGATATCCATTGATTCGGGCACCTTGGAATTTGCAAGCTGTTGTGCAAGAAGCTTCTTGAGGGAGGTTCTCCTCTTTGGGAGGAATGACTCAATTGATTGGCGTATGCGTTGCTCCATTTCGAGGACATCCTCGATCCGACTGTTCAGAAGCACACCCCGCATTGTTTCTGCGGCATCCGCTGGCTTCACTATGCGGTTCAATTCACACACTCTTTCGAGCGCATCAGAGATGTCCTCAGATGCCAAAGTAACCTCCTCTCAGCTGCTGGGTGAGACACGTCTCTCCAACGCAATATAGTATACATCGTACGGAATTGGCCTGCAATCCACGTACTGGACCACAGTAACACAGACTAACATCGCACCTTCGGGCACATAGGTAGCGGAAATACACTGCTGCGGCTTACCGCCCAAGTTGAAGTGGACGAACGGTATGTTGTGAATGTATACCTCCTCCATGCAAGTCTGAGTTAGGATGAGAACTAGGAGATGCTAGCACTCTTGGCGCTTCCTCACAACTCCTCTAAGTTGCGGAGCAGTTCATAAGAGCTCTCCGGTGGATACCCCCCAGCTCGCTGGGGGGAGGAAAGCGGAGATTCGCCGAAGCCGAATGATGCTGTTAGTATGGAGTAGATGAGTACAGTTAGGCGGACCAGACACGCAGTATACGATGTGAAGTATCACTTTGTATGGATTCCGAAGTACCGGAAGCTGATCTTGAAGGGAGAAGTTGCTGAAGGGCTGAAAGAGATCTTTGAAGGTATTGCAGAGCGATATGAGATGGAGATTGATACGCTTGAGGTGATGCCTGACCATGTGCACTTATACTTATTAGCGCCACCGAAGTACAGTCCGAGTCGAGTTGTACAGATACTGAAGAGTGTATCAGCGCGGGAGGTATTTCGTCGTTATCCATGGTTACGGGAGCAACTATGGGGAGGGGAATTGTGGAGCGATGGATACTTTGTGCGATCGGTTGGGGATGAGGTGACGGCGGAAGTGATTAGGCGGTACATCAAGCTTCAGCATGTTGATCAACTTCGATTAGATCTTTAAAGCTTTGCTGTTCAATGCCTCGCAGCTCTGCTGCGGGGTTTTTTACTCTTGGGATTTCATGGTCTTGAGAGCACTTCGCGATCATGCTGATGCTGAACGCGACAGCCCTACAGGGCCGCTGTATTCGAAAGCTGCATGAGAGCCACCGGCCGCCCCATTACCAGGTTAACATCGGTTTTTTTCTTTCTCTCATCGCTTCCCGCTTTGCTTGTTTAAACACTTGATGCGGAAGGCTGATTGTGTCTACATTGACACTGCACTCGCGCTTGATGACCTTGCCAAGGCACTGGAATGATCCCTCACTCGTAGGAACATAGACATAGGCTAGGTCAATCCCTGTGATAAACCACCGCGCGAGGTCTTCTCCTGTGACTGCGGCGTATTCAACAGGCTCCGAGTACCCCTTCTCTCTGAATGCCTCGTTGGACTTGTACAATCGTTTGCCGAAAACATTCACTTCAAACAAGCCGTGCGCCACAGTTGGGGCAACGATGATTCCCTTCACGAGCCAAACTTCCACATGCTCGTTGCTGCACAAAGAACAGTACGAGATGAGAATCGAATTGCGGCCGATGCGCTTGGCCGCTTCTTCGCAGGTTCCACGCGAATTCCAAGCTAGCTGATCCGCAAGGCAAGACACGGTCGTGACTACAACGAGCACGATCACCAGCATTATCGTTTTGGACATGAGACCCCCTTTCCTTCAGATGCAAACGATGATTAGCTCTTAGTCGCGCAGCATAATCAGTGGCAGGTGACGTGCTCATGACTCATAGACTCTGGCAGTAGCTAGCCACCGAGCTTCACAAACTGGAAGGTAGATATGACCCGATCAAATAGCCTTAACACGGTGGCCCTGTCAAATTCGGAAACGGTTCCCGGATCAAAGACATGGATATTGATGCAGTGAATGAATAAGGCAAGCGTGTAACAGCTCCCTACCTGCAAGGCAGAGTACGTGATCAAGCCATACTGGTTACCCACTGCTCCTTCCCAAGATGAAACTCTAGAGAAGGCCACCCCAGAAATATCCCGCGTTTCTGCCAGGTCTCCATGTTCGGAGGAATCTTGGGGGCCATAAGTCAGCCGCTCTGAAGAATACGCCTTCTCTGGCGTAACCCCAACAAACAGAGATGCCTCTACTAGGTTGGTCCCAACGTAATACGTGCGATTGATCAGCGAAAGTCTGAGCACAGCTCCCTCAATGACGCCTGGCGGGATCCTCTTTTCCAAAGCGAGGTCTTGTGGGTACTCTATCTCAAACCCATATGTCTCGCTTGTGTAGGCCTCCCAACAGCAGGTATTGATTGACGCCTGCTCAACAGTTGTCGCGGGCCCCTTGTCCGCCTGAATGACGTCCATTCCCCCCACCGAGGGAACGACGCTCAGCAGACCTACGAACAACACGGTAACAGCGAATCTAATTAGCATCTCTCTAAGTTGGAAGCTTCCATGAAACAGGCAAGCCGCAAATCGAAGGCACTACCACAACCGTGCCTTGGTTAACCGTACTCAGCCAGCTTTGGCACGTTATCAACGTGGGTTCCGTGTTCGTCGCGAAACACAGGCGCCCCGATTTTCCCAACCATCGTCTTTCCTTGGTTGGCGCTTTCGACACAAACCACGTATCACCACGTGAGCGTATAGGTAAAGTGAATACTGGGCCAGGACGTGGGACGCGCGCAAGGAGGACGTGCGTGTTGCTGATTCACGTGACGAATTCCGCAACCAACGCTCTCGCACTTAACCATGCTATGAAGAACATTCTAGGGCAAGACCTTCATTCTTGGTTCTTCTTCACTGCGTTAGTGACCAAGAGAGCTGAGCACTACACAATGGGGCACCCTTGCGAGCGCCCCATTGCACCCTAACGCAGCTGTGAGCTATGTGCCAGTTGTCATCCGGCTTATCTCAGCTATTCAGCTGCCTCCAGACAGAAGTAGTACTGCTCTAATGACC
>Ga0307990_1003953_pt1 | contig 11058 bp, 8 predicted proteins | sample EllFjometagen129_FD_203168 | JGI IMG/M metagenome (GOLD analysis project Ga0307990, IMG submission 203168) | Marine microbial communities from Ellis Fjord, Antarctic Ocean - #129 | ecosystem: Environmental > Aquatic > Marine > Unclassified | place: Southern Ocean | collected 2014-10-08
ATATTCCTGTGAGAAATGACATCGCCATGACCGGCGAAATAACAATTATGGGTAAAGTCCTACCTGTGGGTGGAATCCATCAGAAAATCCGAGCAGCTTATGATGCCGGCGTCAAAGAGATTCTGCTGCCGACAGAGAACCTAAAGGAGGCTCAACTTTTACCATCCTATATAATTGACAAGCTTGAATTAACCCCCGTCAATTCTATTGACGATGTTTTGCGAGTCGCCTTTTCTAACTAAAAACAGGCGGTAAAAAATGGATAGATTTATTGAAAAGTACGATACAACAAATTTTAGTCGTCTAATAAGTAACGCGTCTGATAAAATATTTATTTCCATCCCGAATGTTCATGAGGAAATCACCCAAGTATTACTGAAAGCGAAAGAAACAGTATCCAACATAAAAATCGTTGTTGACTGTTCCGAAGACTCGTTTCGAAATGGATACGGAAGTGCTGAATCAGTTGACAAATTGAAGGACGCCGGCATTGGAATATTCGAAAGCAACAAAAATAGAGTTTCTTTCATTATATGTGATGAGAAAGGATATTTTATTTTTCCAGAGAGCAGAATCTTTGTGCATGATGATGTCGGCAACAATGCCGTAAAAATAGATCCCATTACCCTAATTCATCTGATTTCATATTTTTTTCCATCTGAAAAGACAGATGGTGCTGATGAAAAAATTAAAAAGGATTTGTCCGAATCGTCGAAAAGAATTGTCGAATACTTAGAAGAAACAATAAACGATATCGAAAATCCACAAACACAAGTTCCAATTGAACCGATAAATGAAGAAAAATTTATACAAGTAAAAGAAAATATAAAAAAGAATCCACCGCTTCATCCTGATTTGCAAAGGCAAATCAATACTTACACTGCTAAAATACAATTTGCAGAACTAAACTTTGAAGGTGCCAATCTGCACATCAAAAAGGTTAGAATTCCGCCAAAAGCTATGCCCTTTAGGGATGAAGAAATAAAAAAGGCGCTGGAAACCAAAATGCGCCTTTTTGAAGATTTAGACTCAAAAGATGAGTTCAAGGCATTTTTCAGCGTTAGAGAAAAAATCGATGAGTTGAGAGATAATTATTGCACGCCAGTCACATCACGCAAAAAAAGCATTATATCGGTTGAAAAAAAGCAAGAGTTCATTGCTGAGATAAAGAAAATAAAAAAGGATATTGACCAACTAAATGAGATAATCCCTCAACACCTTGATTCGGAAATATTGTCTTCAAAAGAAAGAATTCAGGGCGAATTAATAAGATTTCTTAAAGAGAATCCTCCTGAAGAAATAAAAAATTACCAACCCGATTTGCTCAAACGTAAAACCAAAGATATTGTTTCTCAGATATTACATAGCATAAAATATCCAGAGCCAAGTACACTATTGGAAAAAATGTCACTAAAGGTCAACTTTTACGATCTAACTTTCGAGGATTTCAAAGATGATGAATTTCTCAAGGAGTTGAAAGCTCGTGAACTTATGGCAGAAGGTGAAATAAATGAAATTGTATCCTTCCGTAAAGCATTCGAAGCATCTAAAACAATCAAACCTTAATCTGAGAGACTTCGGGGACATCCATAAACAAGGGAAATCTGCGGGACATCCATAAACAAGTAAATAACTTGACAAACAAATGCAAAAGGGCTGATACGATGACAGAGTCCATACTTTCTTACCAACAAGAAGATTCGGTAAAACTACTGTGCGAAGTTGACCTCAAAAAACTTCTTCCTGCCCCGAAACAAAGAGAACGATTTAATAAAAAGTGGAATGATTTTCTTGAATCTGACCCGTGCAACAAAGATCTATTTGACCTTAAAGGAGACCGGTTAAAATATCAATCCGAGCAGCTTATTCCTTCTAAACCTGATGATCGCCCTTCCCTATTGCTTGTCCTGGGAAACCCCGCCAGCCATTCCGTCAAAGCCGGGATGTTTTTTTCATTTGAAGGAAATAAAAAAGAGCATCGTTTCTGGAAACACATTTTACAGCCGTCAGGTGTCCTCAATCTTCCATATGATGAAAACCTATCTGTTGCAGAATTAAACAACCACCGAAAAAATCAGTTGTTGAATCTTAGATATGAATCTCCTTTTCGGATTGGCCTGTGTGTCTACATTTCAATGCCAAGCAGAGCGAGCGGTAAATGGTCCGGAATAGCTGGAGTTCAAAAGCTTATCGGCGCTAAAGCCATGAAAAAGCTTGAAAAGGAAGAAAGCCTCAGAGTAATTGAATGCGCCAAAAAGTTTTTAGCGCCTAATGGCATCGTCGTTGCCTTCCAGAAAAATGCCTGGAATGGATTACGTTCCGATAAAGATCCCGAATATAAACTTACTTTAGCCAAAGACGGCAAACTTAAAGGCAGATTAAAAGATATGACAAATATAACCCTGCTCTGTGTTCCACCAACCCGGTTGTCAGGCCCATGTTCTAAAATATTACGCCAATTATTAGAAGAACAAAGATATACCTTAAAATATAATAAAGCGTGAAAGGATTTATGATGCCAATCAAAGTCGGAATATGGCGGATGAATGGGAAGCCAAAACCAATTGAATTTGAGGCTATGGATACAGAAAAACACTTGGAAGACATTGTTGCAGAAGATATCTCCATTATCGATTCAAACTTGTTTTTGATTGGAAGGCAGGTGCCTACGGCCTATGGGAAGTTTATCGATCTCTTGGCCCTGGATAGAGACGGTAACCTTGTTGTTATCGAGCTAAAAAAAAATAGAACACCGAGGGAGGTTGTCGCTCAAGTTTTAGATTATGGCTCATGGGTACGCAATCTTGCAGAGGACGACATCGCAAGCATCTTCGAATCTTATATTCAGAAATACAAAACTGAAGGCTCTGACGTTTCGCTTGATCAGGCCTTTTGCAAAGGATTTGGTGTTGATAAAATGCCAGAGACTTTGAATGAATCCCATGAATTGGTTGTAATCGCAACAAATTTAGATGATAGCACGGAACGAATCATCAATTATCTGACCGAATTTGGTGTGGCCATCAATGCTGTCTTTTTCAACTTCTTCAAAGATGGCGCTAATGAATATATTAGTCGCGCCTGGCTGATCGAACCGGATCAGGCTGAAGTAAAGGTGGTTGAAAAGAGGCAAAAACTACCTTGGAATGGCGAATTCTATGTATCTTTCGGCCACCACGACAATAGCCGTCACTGGGAGGATGCACGTAAATACGGATTCATCTCAGCTGGGGGCGGAGAATGGTACTCCCGAACGTTATACATGTTAGAGCCTGATAGTCGGATTTGGGTCAATGTTCCAGCGATTGGTTATGTTGGTATGGGAATTGTTACAGAACCCCCTGTATTAGCTAAAGACTTCATGGTTACCGACAATAATGGCAAAAAGATACCAATAATAGATGCTCCGCTAAAGGGGAATCTTCTGAGACCGCCGGATAATCCAAAAGGAACAGAAGAATATCTGGTGCGAGTTGATTGGGTAAAAACTGTATCCTTGGAAGAGGCGATTAAGGAAAAAGGTTTTTTTGGAAATCAGAACTCGGCCGCTAAACCGAGAGCGAAGAAATGGCAACATACTGTTGAAAGACTTAAGAAAAGATTCAAAATAGAGGCGCATTAGTTGTAAAAGGATTCAAACCTTGATTCTTGATTAAAGTTTTTTGGGCATTTCGTCATTGATATCTATTAAACGTTAAACGAATTTGAAATAACCGATTCACAAAATATTCTCAATGTATCGTAAAAATGGCAAGGATGATATAATGATTAGATATAACAACATCGGCAAAAGGTCATGTATTGATAAGATATATGCAATAATGCATGACTTTGATAATATAGATTTCAGAACAAAAATGTAATATTCCAACTACGTCTTATGCGTCATTTTCTGTACGCCTAACGCGCAAAAAGAAGTTAGGTCTAAACAAAAATAACCTTATGAAATCTTTTTAAAATAATGGTATTTCTCTATTATTCTCTATGTGGCATACGCGTCAATAAATGTACGTGTTTGCCCATATTTTAAGGACGCATAATAATAGTTGGGTGTCTGAGAAAATTTCGAAAACTATGAGACTCTCAAAATCACTATGTACAGTTGTTGGTCAGGTATTGGCAACAACTGGATCTCATGATGCCCTTGATATCATTTTCCAAACTGCAGGGGCTCCCGGTGATCCGCCTGACCTCTCGCATGGCACAAAATGGAAGGAATGGTTATTTCGGGCAGGAATCGACCCAAATGTTGACAGCCTTGCTGTGTTGGGCAATGTGCTTGAAGAGTTCATGGATATTCCTCCAGATAAAGGAACCCCTGAATTCACGGAATGGAAAGAGAAACGCACTCGAATTGAAGCTGCGCTGGAAGAAAATGGATTAAGGTATTTTCGCTTCGGTCGCATACTTCCTCAAGGTCAGTCACCGGAGCGCCTGGAAACTCCCTCAATCCCAGCGAAACCGTCTTTTCCCACGAAACCCAGCAGCGTAGAAGAGCTTCTAAATATCATTTTGCGAGGGCTCCGTCGGGCAATGCACCCTCTAACTCACCGACGAAAAGGATCACAACCTCTTATATTTTCGAGCGAATATGACGTTCAGGACTTGCTTCACGCAATCCTGCGACCATGGATTAGTGATATACGACCTGAAGAATTCACACCAAGCTATGCCGGATCGAGCACACGCATGGATTTTCTCTTACCCGCGCACAACCTGGTTATTGAGTTGAAGTTTGTTCGTGACCGTGCCCATTCGAAACGTATCGGTGATGAACTCATTGTTGACATTGAGCACTATCGGAAACACCCACAATGCAATTCTTTATGGTGCGTAATCTATGACCAGGAACATCTGCTTACAAATGCCGAGGGACTGCGTAAAGACTTGGAGGGCTCTCGTACTATGAAACACGGAGAGTTAGTTGTGAAAGTCCTCGTTTTGTAGTGCTTTGTCAATAAAGCTAAAAAAAGGGCACCCAACCTGAAAATTCAGCGGACCCAAAGGGCGGGCCGCTGATTAAATCGTTAGCCCATGAAGAGGATAATGAATACAGCATTATCACAAGCATTAAAGTATGCAGATGAAATTGAAAATTTCCCTCTTGGAAAGTGCAGCTGTAAGCGATGATCCCGATATGCAAACTGCGTATCTTTATGCTTTTCGTGATTTTGCCAAGCGTTTTGTGGCTTCTGCAAAGCGTATCGGTGACGCCCAGCTTTCTGAAATGATAAATAATCTTGACACTTCGCCAGATTTCATTACCGACGCCTACGATCTAAGAGCTGAGCTATATGGTGTTATAGACTACCTAAAAGAGGCATCAGAAATACCTAATTATCCAAAAAATGTTGAAAATAATTCCGCAGTTATCAACTCAGAAGTCCATATAAAGAGGAAAGCAGACAGAATGATAACTTACGAGGATTTTATAAACGAACTTAGAAAGTTAGTTGCATCAGGGGAAAAGCTTTATGGTGTCGTGGAACGAGACCTCGATCCTCATTTTCGACAGTGGCGCCTAGAGGTAACGGATTTGCTCAGTCGCATAAATCAGGCTGGTTATTCAGTCCGGTGCTATATCCGCAATCGTTCCTTTGGCACGCACAGGAATGCAACGGAAGAATATCTTAACGATGAATACAGGATTGAACTGCAGGACACACTCAATGAACTCAGTTTATTAATAAAAAGATATGAAACTTATGGTGAACCATCGAATAAAACACTCAGCGGTGGAAAAACACAGGGGTTGGGTAAAATATTCCTCGGCCATGGCCGAAATCCGCTTTGGAACAGGGTTCTACGATTTTTAAAGGACGAGCTTTCCATGGAGGTAATTGCTTTTGAAACAGAAAGTAGAACATCGTCCCATATTGTAGATGTTTTAACAGGCTTTCTTGATGACTGTAATTTCGCAGTTATTGTCATGACTGCGGAGGATGAGACAACTGAAGGAAAAACGCGGTCTCGCCAAAATGTAATTCATGAAATCGGTTTATTTCAGGGCCGTCATGGCTTTAATAGAGTTTTGATTTTCCAGCAAGAAGGAGTCGAAGAGTTTTCAAACATTGCAGGCCTGCAGACAATTAGGTTTAAAGAGAAACCTGAAGACGGGTTCTATGAACTTCAGCGTGCCTTAAAACGGCATATAGTGGGCTGACCATTCTGCTGCTCAGGGGGGCCGCTGGAACTGCGCGGCCCCTGAGCAGCGGCGAGCCCATGCATTAAGAAAGCGAAATTTTTCATGAAAACAAGCTATAACAAGGGCATGATAGATCAGCTCAAAAAATTCCTTGAGGATGAGCTTGACAGCACTGCTGCAATAAAACGCTGGTCGATGCATGTATCTGCATTCTTAAATACTGCATTAGGTGCTGATGAAGCTGCTAATTTTCTTAAGCTTACTGATCTCAATGAGTATGATGAATATGCGCTTCGCTCTGGGCACCTTCAGGGGTTAATTTCTAAAGCAGAAGCAGAGATACATCCCGCTAAAAGTAGTAAAGACCCGGTACCTGCCATATCTGCGTCTTCTGTCGGCGTTGCAGAGGCTCGTAAGGTTTTTGTAGTGCATGGACGTGATGGTCGCCTCAGAGATGACTTTTTTTCATTCCTCAGGGCATTAGGCCTTCAGCCAATTGAGTGGTCTGAAGCTTTAAAGTTCACTGGCAGAGCAACTCCCTATATTGGTGAAGCTTTAGAGAGTTCATTCAAAAATGCACAAGCTGTGGTCGTGCTTTTATCTCCAGAGGATGAAGTGCGCCTGTCGCCAGAACTTTGGAAAAGTAACGAAGGTGAAAATGAAAAGGTTACTAGATTACAAGCGCGTCCTAATGTCTTATTTGAAGCAGGAATGGCTTTTGGCACTCATCCCGACAGAACAATACTTATCGAGGTTGGCAAGGTAAAATCATTTAGTGATGTAGCCGGTCGCCATGTTGTAAGACTTTCGAACTCAGCGCAAAAAAGGAATGAAATAGCAGAAAGGCTTAGGACGGCTGGGTGTGATGTTTCGACCAGTGGAAGTGATTGGTTAAACACAGGAAATTTCGATCTAATTAGAGGGGCAATAAACGTAACCACTGGCTATACTCAAAAAGATTTAAAGGAGGGCGATATAATAGCACTCTTAGATGATTGGTGGCCAAAATCTGGAGAGCACTTTCCGGAAAATGTGAAGGTAAATTTTAGTGAAGTTGACCAATTATTGTTATTGCCTCCTGGTAGTACGAAAAAACATATCATGAGTGTTGCTTCAAGGAAGGGTTTCAAAAGAGTCTCATCGGGTCAAGTTGTAGCTGTATTTGAATATGATGTAAACATTGAAGATTTTGGTACTTATTTTGAACCAGACCGAGATTATTAAAAGCTAACCTTGTCGCTGAAAGGGATGGCGCAAAAAGACGCGCCGCCCCTCAGAAGCCCGTTAGCCATACTTTTGATATCTGATAGTGATCACATGCTTTTCGAGGTTTTGAAATTGTAAGATATCTCCAAGGTATTCATTGCAAACGATGCACAAAATAGGAATATGAATGGGTTCAAAGCTTGAATTGTGAAATAAAGGTAAGAGGGGACGTTCATGCAGAACGTGCTTGACGCTCAATATTCATATGTGAACGGGGTCAAACCTTGATCATTGATTAAAATAGAAGAGAGAACACCAGTGGGACTTCCGGGACGTCCCTAAAATAATAAGTTTCTATTTTCCGGTTTGGATAACTTGGATTGGTGGGGAAAGTTAAAATCTTTGTAGGAGATTGATATCATGCTAAAAGTGGTATTCGGGTTTCTTTTTATAGCCGTACAAAGCGGGCTTGGGTCTGACCGCGGTAACCATATGTAATAATTGGTAAAGAGGTTAAAAAATAAGCTTGAAACGCTCTTAAACCTGCCTTTTTGGGGTCAAAAAGAGCTGTCTAAGACGTCTTTTCAATATAAGTTGCTCCGCTTTCAAACTGAAGCAGAAACCGGATAAAATAGGCTACATTCTTTGCTGCGAAATGGATACCTGTCCGCCGGGCAAATCCACGATCTGCCCTAAAAACTGGACCTCCTGCAATTATTTTTGTTTTTGACGGGAGGTTTCTGCTTATCATCAAAATGTTATCCTCTGAATCAAACTGTAGTACGGTTAATCCTAATAAATCAGGTTTGTTTTTTGTACATGCAGCTATGATTTTTTCAGGCGTCACAAGTAGTCCGAGTTCAATGATGTCAAGACCAGCTGCTTCAGAAAACATCCGGATAACTTCGAGTCCATGGCCCAGGCCATCGTCAAGGGTCGCTGTAATCATCAACGGAGGTATGCCCCACAACCCCGAACCACCTGTTTTCATTTTCCATTCACGCAAATCTCCGGCTGCTTTTTCAAGCCCTGACCTGGAAGGCAACCCTTTTGATTGCCATTTTCTTGACAGTCCCTCCAGTCTTTCCCGTAACTGTTTTCTGTAATCAGAAATTTAATTACCCTTTGGCTATGTTAAAAATTTGAAATATATAATATGGTAATGAAACATTGTCAAAGGTGAAGACCATTCAACATCCATCGGAATGGGATTTCAGGAGACTTCAGGGACATATTAAGTTTAGCAAGCTTTGAGAAAACAAGGGGTTAGGTAACAGTTCTTGATAAGGACAAAAGGATTTTGAGCTTATGGGGTTTCTCAAAACATTTTTCAATCAAGATCCTGAAAAGACTGAGCAAAAGGGTGATGCCTTTTTAAAGGCCTCCGATTGGGGCAGGGCAAAGCTTGAATTCGAAAAGGCCTTGGACGCATTGGGAAAAACATCGTCTGATGATGCTTCAGAAACAAGGCTTCGGGATAAACTGGTTCAGGCCAAAGACGCCCTGGCACACGAACACAGGCAGACCGGTGAAGATTTGATGGAGGCCGAATATTACGATGAGGCGAGGGGATTTTTTCAATTGGCCCTCGACTTGACCCGGGACCCTGTATTGATATCCGCTGTTAAAAAGCTTATGCATGAGATTGCACGCCTTACAGCCGGAGATATTCAAATGGAAGTGCCCCAATCTGACCGGACTCCCCTCGCCGATAACGAGACATACACCGGTGATCAGGACGATGAGACTTTTATGGCACTCTGCAGTACACTGCCCGAAGAGGTACAGGAGGCCTATTTTTCCTATGGAGGGTCCTTTAAAACCGGTTATCTCGCGCTGAACCGGGGAGACTTTGATCTTGCAGCCGATGACCTGTCTCATGCCTTGGAGGAGAACCCTGCCCCGGATTCAATTATCCCCCTTGAGCTGGCCACGGCCTACCTGAACCTGAAGAAATTGGATGAAGCCCGCCGGCTTCTGGAGACCTTTCTCCAACATCATCCGGATGCCCTGCCGGGTTATCAGGTGCTTTGCGAGGTTTACTGGGAAATAGGGGCCTTTGATCAGGCTGAAACCCTTCTTGCCGATTGCCCGGATGACCTTAAAAATTCTTTGGCCTATGTCCTGCTCCGTGGCGAAACCCTGTCTCAGGCCGGGAGCCATCCGGAAGCCGCCTCTCTCTATCAGGATTTCATGGAGGCATACGGATGGAACGAACCATTAGCGATTGCGCTTGCCGGCACATTGGAGACATTGGGAGACCTTGAAAGCGCCCGGGATCTGTATGCCAAAATCATGGATCAGTGCCGCAGCTGTCATACCTGCATCGATCCTCTGATCAAACGAAGATTTGCAGATATCAGCTTTAATTTAGGCCGGCATTCTTCAGCGATTATGGAAATGTATCTTTCCCTGGTTCAGGATGATCCGGAAAATACTCCGTTATATTTTCAGAAGATCAGCCGAATATATGCCTCGATGGGAAATGAGGAGGAAGCACGCCGTTTCCTGGTATTCGCCCAACAGGCAGAAAATGAAAAAGGATAGATGTGTGTCCATCGACACTGAAATAGCTTCCCATACCCTAAGAATCTATTGAAATGTATAGAAAATACGAGCATACCCAATAATGAAAAGAGTCCTGATCATCGGCGGAGGATTCGCCGGTTTGAATGCAGCCAAAGTTTTCGGCAGGTCTGAAAAGGTGGAAGTCGTCCTGATCGACCGCATGAATCATCACCTTTTCCAACCATTATTGTATCAAGTGGCGACAGCCGGGCTAAACCCCTCCGACATTGCCGTTCCCATCCGTAGCATCCTTTCAAGGTATCGAAATATTACTGTTCTCCAGGGAAATGTCAATTCCGTCGATCTGAAAAACCGGCAAGTCAATACCAGTATCGGAGAATACCATTATGATTACCTCATTTTAGCATGTGGAGTTCAAAACTCTTATTTTGGACATAAGCAATGGAAAAAAAATGCGCCGGGCCTCAAAAACGTGGTGGATGCAATTGAGATCAGGCGGCGCGTTCTGTCAGCATTTGAAGAAGCGGAGAGGATAAACGATTCAGAGATACAGAAAAAATTATTGACCTTTGTTATTGTCGGAGGAGGGTCGACCGGGGTCGAGCTTGCGGGTGCCATTGGCGAGATGAGCCGTTTTACGCTTATCAGAGACTTTAGAAATATTGATCCAAAGTCAACGCAAATATTATTGATTGAAGCCGGATCAAGGATTTTAACATCCTTTTCAAAAAACCTCGCTGAAAGTGCAACTAGGGATTTGGAGAGCCTCGGGGTTCAAGTCCGGACTTCAAGAACGGTGACGCGGATTGATCTTGATGGCGTTATGCTCGGAAAAGAAAGGATCCGGGCGGCAACGGTTCTATGGGCTGCCGGTATTAAGGCGGTTGATCTCAACCACAAGCTGGGCGTGGAATTAGATAGTCAAGGGCGGATTGTCGTTGAGCCGGATCTGAGTCTTAAAGAGTACCGCCGGGTTTTTGTGGCCGGTGACCAGGCTCATTTTTCTCATCAAACCGGGGAACCCCTGCCGGCTTTAGCCCCCGTAGCGCTGCAACAGGGAAAATCTATTGCCAGAAATATTCTTACAGAGATTGCAGGAAATCAGCGGCAACAATTCAGATACGCGGACAAAGGGCAGTTGGCGACCATAGGAAGAAGTAAAGCCGTTGCTGAAATCA
>Ga0307990_1003954_pt1 | contig 11057 bp, 23 predicted proteins | sample EllFjometagen129_FD_203168 | JGI IMG/M metagenome (GOLD analysis project Ga0307990, IMG submission 203168) | Marine microbial communities from Ellis Fjord, Antarctic Ocean - #129 | ecosystem: Environmental > Aquatic > Marine > Unclassified | place: Southern Ocean | collected 2014-10-08
AGACCTGAGCCACAGCGACCTGCGCAACGTCGACCTGAGCCACAGCGACCTGAGCTACAGCGACCTGAGCCATAGCGACTTTCGCGGTAGCGCCCTTCGCGACAGCGACTTTCGCGGTAGCGCCCTTCGCGACAGCGACTTTCGCGGTAGCGCCCTTTGCTACAGCGACTTTCGCGGCAGCGATTTTCGCGACAGCGACCTGGGCGGCAGCGACCTGGGCGGCAGCAACCTGGGCGGCAGCGACTTGAGCGGTAGCGACCTGGATTTTTCGGCATGGCCCCTGTGGTGCGGGAGCCTCGGGGTAAAATGCGGACACCGCCTATTCTCACAACTCCTCTACCACCTCGCCTCGCTCGACGTGTCCGACGCGGATGAGAAAACCCAAGCAGCGATGGCGGCAATCCGAGCGCTGTCGGGCGTCGACGATTTCCACGACGCGTACCACACAGAACTGGACTCAATCAACCAGGAGGGCTGAAACGGGAAGTGGAGGACATCGGGCATCCCCAACTTCATGGTGATCGATCGATCTCCCCGAGATCCCAACCGGAGAGAACTGTTCGACGCGACGGATTAAAGCGTCGAGAGGGTGCTCGTGCAGGGCGCGTTCCAGGACGGTCTCTACGAGTGCAACTCATGCGCAAGTGGTGGGACGGCAGTCCCGGACCCACGGACAAGGGCAACCACCCGGGCCAGTGGCCCGGAGGCTGGCTGAAGGGGGAGTGGAAGTGCCCCAAGTGTGTTACGAGTATCGGACGCAGTGGCCGTAATCAGATTCCATGGGATCTGGTGGAGGAGTACAAGAGCGAGTGTAGCTAGAGGTGAAAGGAGCATGTGAAAGTATGAGCGACGATTCATTGTGGCGGCTGGCTGTGCTGGACGCGATCGAGAGCACCGAGCCGGTGAAGGCTCTGCGGGCTATGCATGTGCACGACAGGAACTGTGGGTTCATATCCGCAATGCCCTGCGAGGTGTTCATCCACCCGGCGCCCAGGCGACTGATGAAAAAGAAACCACACCGGTCTCTGGCACCGGTGACCGAAGACGGGAACAGGCAGGTGCTGAGATGTTGCCACGCTGTGCCGGAGAAAGGCTTCATGGAGGCTATCAACAGCGTGGTGCTGGTCAGGGTTCCCCACACAGGCGAGGTCAGGGGGCTGGTGGACTCGAAGACCGGTCTGCTCTCGGAGGCTTGTGCCGGGTTCAAGTTCCCCGACACGGATCGGATGATGCTGGAGTTTCAAGGATCACGCACACTTCACATTCCAAGTCTGAAGGGTTTCGCGGACGCGGTGAGGGGCGTGCATCTGGTGAGCGGGTGCTTTCCGGAAAGGGACATGGCTGTGCGCTTGAATCCAGGCCCCGTTGACATCACCGACCTGGTCGCGCCTGTGTTCGTGGATCCGACCGTGCTGCTTATTGCGCTGGAGGCTCTCATCTCCAGTGGTCTCGAGAAGGCCGAACTGGAATGGCCCCTGCTGGCCTCCACCAGGAGTGTGACCATAGGTGATGTCACTGAGCCCATGTCCATGGTCATAGGCGATGGCACAGGGGACCGCAAGTGCCTCGCAATGTTCATGCCTCTCCGGATCAGGGTCGGGGACGATGTGATCTGCACGACGCTGGACCCTGCGAACGACTATCGCAGATATCCAGAGCATCACTCGCGGTCCGCGTGCGACTCGCTGCACCAGAGGGCTGATGTGGTCGTGATCGACAACTGCGTGATTTTGTGATGCCCATACCACTGGTTGAATATCTGCTACACGCCAACTCGGAGGACAAGCCCGTGCTCAAGTCCCAGTGGGACGAGGTGGTGTCGTCGGACTGCGTCACATGCCCATGCGGGCGCAGGCAGGCTGTGGTCCTGAACTACAGGTGCCTGTACTGTGGCATCTGGTTCTGCAGCGAGTGCGCGGGCAGGCACTTTGGAGAGGAGTATCAGGTGTACGTCAAGAGGCGCCGGAGCGAGGAGTTCAATAGACTCATGAAGGAAAGGGGGCTACGAGAATGACACAGGATGTAGCGAAGGCGTTGAGCGGATCGCATAGAGCGAATCTGCGCAGGAGTCTGACTTTGAAGGCGTCCAGACTCAGGCTGGATCTATCTGGATTCAACGAGTGGTTGAGAGAGGGGAACTATGAGAACGCGGCCTCATGTCTGATCGATGCGATGGCATCGTCCATCGAGCTCAGGGATCAGGTGTTCGAAAAGTTCCACGGACTGCAGCCTCCTTCGGTGGGTCCGGGCGAGGCTGAGACCCGTCTTCTGGCGTGCCGGGGTCTGGTGCGCAAGGCGCTCGATGCGCGGGCCGGAGGGTTCAGGCCGGATTTCGACCTGCTGACGGAGCTGACCGAGGAACTGGGGATCGGGCTGTGAGGGCGCGGGCGGGGAGCAAGCTGCCGTCCAGTGTGAAGTGGACTGACATCCTAGAGCTGTCGCTTCGCCAGATGGGTGACGGGTTCGGGGCTTGTGTGGATGATTTCGATCAGCTGCTGTGCTATGGAGGCACGGCGAGCGAGGCCAGAGCTGCGCTGGAGCGGGCGCTGGACGACATATGGCACGGCCGGGACGAGGAGGAGGACGACGACCCCGAGGAGCTGGAGCACTGGGCGCGGGCCCGCGACATCATGGAGGTGAAGCTGGCCGAGTCGGAGTAGATGTGAGACTAGAAAGGACAACGAGATGACCAGACAAAAGATGCTTAGGAGAGTCCAGGACACTCTGGAGATGCCGTCGAATGTCAACCTGCGATATGACATGCGTCTGGGGGCGATGCGCGTGCAGACACATGCGATGACGTTTGGCAGCACGATGCGTCTCGAGGACTTCGACGCGGCTGCGGGACAGCTGGCGGAGTTTCGACTTGAGTTGAGGGACACGCTGAATATCATCGACGAGAGCTTCCCCGAGATACGCGATGGGGAGAGCGAGTGAAGTTCAGACGGGACGACGATGGCAACATCAGGATCGTGCCCGTGGAAGGATGCATCGTGGGTAAGTTCCAGGAGCACACAGCTGACGACGTGTTGAAATGATCGAGAGACAGGAGAGGAAGTATGCCGACACAGCGTGAGATCATCAGACTGCAGTGCAGGCCTAGATGTCTGCTTTGCAATCGACTGGCGGCCACGACGCGGCTCGCTGGTTGGTTTTGTCCGAAGCATGCGGCTGAGATTGACGCCAGAGCGGCACGGCGTGTTGAAGTGAGCGAGAGGCGGGAGAATGAAGATGGATGACAACAGAGCTCTGGCGGGACTGCTGATGGTCGCGATCAACATGCGAGAGCTACTCGTCGATGAGTGCTGTAGCCGGGACGACATGGGGTTCGACGTCCTCAACGACGATCAGATCTCCCTGAACTACCACTGCAAGCCCACGATCACAGTGGCGGAGATCCGCGAGTTCTGCGCCGCCGTGGACGCTGTGCACCCACCAGATACATCGGACGAAGACTAGACAAACCAGGAGAAGCTAGGATGACAGGACGTATCGTCGAGATCGGAACGCAGAGGTTCACGCAGGTGATCTGCAAGGACAAGCCAGGGCAGGTCGATGCCGGTTACGAATACCAGGTGGTTGGAGTGGAGACAGGTGAGAACTTCACTGAGATCTACTTCCAGAAGGGGCCAGTCGGCGAGACCGGAGTCAACGGGTGTCACAACGAGGACCTGATCGCGATCGTGCTCGACCGTCTGCGTGCCTTTCAGAAGGGTGACTATGCCTGCAGGGAGAACGCGATCGCGATCACGAAGCTGGAGGAGGCGTTGCACCGGCTCAACGACCGCACGGCGGACCGTAGCGCCCGGGGAGTGATGGGAACAAGCGTCAAGTAGACTTCAGATAAGGCGTCACAAACGTGTGAGCTTTCAAAACGACAGTGAGAGGGACATATCAAAAGGAGCAGAAGAATGGGTTGGTCTATAGCATCGGCTGGGTTTGGAGTGGGGGTTGGGGTTGCAGGACTGGCGATAGTTGCGTGTTTCATGCAGAGAAGAAAGCCTGTCCCAAGCGAAGCCAAACTACACGAAGATCGAATTGCAGCACAGTTGGGCTACCGCTTCCCGGATTTCTCCGGACTGATTGGGCTTAGCGTCCCCAAGGAAGTTAAGGAAGAGCCTCCGACAGAGCCAGAGCCAGAGCCTCCGACAGAGCCAGAGCCAGAGCCTCCGACAGAGCCAGAGCCTCCGACAGAAGAGGCGATGAACGCTCCAGACACCAACAGATTCCAAGTAGGGGACCGTGTGTGTCATTGTACCTCAGGCGCGCTGGGCGTGGTGCAGCTAGTACACCAATCCGAGTCCTGCACCAATCCGACACACACGACCCCGTGTCCCTATTGCAGGACGATGACGTCGATGGGATTGGAAGACCCGAACCCATGCACCCACCGACTCGTTGACCGCTACGACATATCCACTGATTACGGAGAGATTGACAAGGATGTGCCGGGTGTGGTTCTACTACCTGCACACAAGCCTTCATATGACATGACAGCAGAGGGGTGGGATTCAGACGGTGAGGGGGAAGTGACGAAGCAAGTAACCGATCGCGACGGAGCGATGTGGCACTGCGTCGCCAGCGTGGATCCGTGTCCCGAGTGTGGGTGTAGCTTGGCGAACAGATACGTTGACTATTTCCAGCATGAGCATCACTGGGGCCACACAGTAGGTGAAGCTGTCTGCCAGAAGTGCGGATATTCGCTGAAGTGGTCGAGCGAGCCAGAAGGACATAAAGAGGCCGTCGCTCAGATGGTGAAGGCGCTTGGCGATGTGGCTGCAGTATGCACCCACGCTATTGGGTCTCGTCTAGATAAGACCGAGGCGATCCATGTAATCCATGTAATCCATGAGGCAGTCATCCGCAGCATCAGCGTGCCTTCTACCATTGACTGGGGAGTCACTGAAGAGCCAGACGGAGACGACGCGGAATGAAAAAGACGAAAATCGGCGAGATTCGCGAGATCATGGGAGTGAAGTGCATTCTCACAAAGAGCCCGAAAAAGTGGGCGGGGGCTTGTGATGATTGCGTGCTGCGCGACGAGCCGGAGGAAAAGTGTGGCACAGCTGGGTGGGGATGCACTCCCCCAGAGAACCGCAGTGGCGTGTGGGCGCGTTGGCTGCCCGTGGAAGAGGATGACTCGTAAATGAAGAAACTTGCACAAGTTGGAAAGACGAGGCAGTCGCCAGGCGAGACCCCCGAACCGGGCCCTGAAAAAGCCAGTTTGGCCAGCCTTGAGAGTGCTGAAGCACACGACTGCGGAGGTGATAAAGAGAGTCGAGGCTGACACGGACAGTGTCGGCGGGAATCGCGTGGCCATGCGCCTGTCCCAGGGCGAGGTGGACGTTGTGGAGAGGTTGCTGCGGTTGGAGCTGCATGACCAGAGGCACATCGAGCACTTCGACAAGGATGAGTGGAGCGAGCTTCAGGACGCGCGCTGTCGTGTGTTCGAGGAGCTCGCGAGCAGACCGAAAGACATCGAACAGGGAGACGTGACATGACTGTGATTGAAATGCTGGAGAGCCTGACAAGGTACGCATGTGCATACCGGAAGGGTGCCGTCGATACGGTGAGGTGGCACTCTCATATGAACGATATCATGGATGGCGACGAGATTCATCAGCGTCTGGTGGACGCGGTCCTGGTCGACTTCATCAACGATGTCGGAGCGCGATGTGGATGTGACTACGCCTTGTGTACAATGGACCTGGGTCCGCTGAAGGACGAGACCGAAGACGAATCAAAGCAGGAGTCTGAGCAGTGAGCTGGCAAAGTGAGGCGATTGTTTCAATCAGGCTGATGGCGGTGAACGGCAGCAGGCTGGAGCTCCCGTGCAAGCGCATCACCAACTTCGCCTCGGTGCGGAGGATGCTGATGACCGCGGGAGGCGTGTACAAGAAGGACGGCTTCGTATTCGAAGGCAAGGATCCGGCCGAGGTCCAGAGACAACTGACAGGAGGTGGCGAGTGAGCAAGCAACTCAGAGTCAAGAAACTAGTCTGGGAGCGACGGCAGTATCTGGTGGCTATGCATGTCGCTCTCGGTGCATGCGACTACCTGATCTACGATTGGGGTAATGGTTCGTTCACGCTTTGCTCAGGTCACTGGGAGGCAAGGCCAGTGAAGAGCGTGGAGGCTGGGAAGGCACTAGCCTGGGAGTTGTGGCTGGACGAGGTGTGCGAGATTGCCGAGGATGTCGTCAGGATGCGTAGCGGCGTGGCGTGCGAGGTTCTCGAGGATGTCCTGGTTTTTGATGTCTAGGGCATTGGACCAGGTTCAGGCGCGCATCCAGATTCGCGCTATAGCAGGGGAGGGTTCAGGTGACTGGGACGAGGCTCTTGATCTGAACAAGCAGCTGCGCCAGAAGGTCAGAGATATGCTATCGAAGGAGGCTACTGAATGAATAAAGAGAGATCAAAGTCCCAGGTCAAGGAGTCCATGCAGGGCTCGGAGGTGTACGGAGACTGGAACGAGATGCTGGGAATGGCGCTCAACACGGAGGAGAACGCCACGACAGACGACGGTGCGGTCGTCTCCAGAGGCAAATCCGGGCCGGAGGGATACGAGGAGACAACAGTCGTCGAGTGGGATCCCGGGCCTCTGCCAAATATTCTGTACTTTGTCGGGAAGCGTCAGGGGGACAGGCTTTTCCAGGTGGACGCCGAGGGGATGCTGCTCCCCTTCGACTACTTTGCACGTGCGACGCACGGTGTGGTGCTCTCTGGAGATGTGGACAAGATATCCACATGGTCGGAGTGCAACTACCGCGACATACCCCGCAACCTGAAGCGGTTTGGCAAGAAGGCCCCGTACGCCAAGCGGAGCGTGCACGCGAGATACGAGCGCGGCTGGAATGCGTCATCCGAGTATCTGTTTCTGGGGCGCGACGGCAAGTGGCGTCTCTGTCCGATGAAGAACCCGGCCGGGAGGACAGGATCGGATTCCGGGCTCCTATACCAGAACATCGGGCTGGGGACCAGCGCGGTGGAGGACATCCTATGCACAGGCCTGGTCGCGATCCAGAACACGAAGCACTCCCGGACGGGTGTGTTCATGGCGGACAGCGGAGCACGCGGGGAGATCGCCACGCTCCGGGACGGCCCGATATCCGGTGGAAGACGGTCTCCGATCAACCACTGGGTCGGGAAGCACTTCCGGCGCATGCAGGACGGGGGGAAGTCGGAGGTGCAGGGGCATCTCAGAGGCATTGACGTATTCGAGGTGGACGACTGGCGGATACTGACAATGCTGCCGCTGCCCGTGATGTGGAAGAGGTCCCCGGAATACGCCATGGGCACAGCGGCTTCGGCTCTGGCCTACCTAGGTGCGAAACCGAACTCGATGGATCTCGACGCCCTACACGAGCTGGGAGAGGCGGAGATCGAGTATCCAGGCACAGTGCGGAAAGCCCTGGACATGCGAGAGGGGACGGACCCTGCGGCGAACTTTGGATTCATGGCAAAGTGGCTAGCCAGCTGCGCCATTCTGGCCGCGAAGGGCATCGACACACTGGACAAGGCGGTTCGCGCGGACCTTCCGCTACGGGGTATGTGGCGGGGCGAGTACGAAAAGAAAGGCGGAGGCAAATGAACAAACCTGAAATGGACAAGCCCGAGATGGCCCAATTCGTGACGGAGGTCCCGATCGCTGACCGGGACGGAGTGCCGATCTGTGGGACCGACCTCAGGTCGGCGCATGAGCCATCGGAGGAAGACCAATGACCAAACATGATAAACTACCGCCGGAGTGTGATGAACTATGCAGGTACAGGCGGTGTTTCCACCCGGGAGAAAACAAAGGATCATTCGTGGTCGGACGCGGGTACACGTCGTATTATGCGAAGCCAGTCCCCGTGTGCGTGTACCGGATGAATCACGGATGCCCTTCGATCGAGATCAATGGCGAGTGGATGAGACCGCTGCCGGATGTGAAGCGCCTGCTCGCAGATATGGAGACCGAGGTGGATGGAGCGAAATGCACCCAGAGGGTGAGACGTCTGCTGCGCAAACTGCACAGATCCCTGGCGGAGGTCTGGACCAGACTGGAGCGCACGACCTCTGAGTTGAGGAAGAGAGCCGAAGTCGACACGGACAGTATCTCGGGGAGGCGCGTGTCCGTGCATTTGTCCCAGGGAGAGGTGGACGCTGTGGAGAAGCTGCTGCGATTGGAGCTGCATAGCCATCGGCGCATCGAGAGTTTCGACATGGACGAGTGGAACGAGCTTCAGGATGTGCGCTGTCGTGTGTTCGAGGAGCTCGCAAGCAGACCGAAAGACATTGAGCAGGGAGATGTGACATGACTGTGATTGAGATGCTGGAGGACAGGTTCACATGGTTGAAGGAGACCGATGCATGACCGACGAGGCGTTCCAGTCACTCCTGGACAAACTCAGCGTGGCGCAAGATACGTATCGTGCTGTTCTCGGGGAGGCTGAAGAGGAATACGAAGCTCGCTTTGGCTCCAACCCCAGTGCCGTGGATGACGACTTTTAGATCGACGCTTATCACGACTCCACAGGGGAGGCGACCGTGGACCAAGTGACAAAGCACGCACGGCTCTATCGCGAGATGGGTCGACGAAAGGACGGTGTCAGATGAGGCCAAACCAACTACGGATGAGACGTGGCATGAGTGTGATAGAATTGCTGGAGAGTCTGGGGAGGCACGCCATGCGCACACGGGACCTGGGGCCTCTGGAAGCTAAAGATGAAGACAAGGAGGATACGCGGTGAAAGAGCACTTTACGATTGGAGCTCCATTCGATGAGAGTTTCCAGATCAGCGTCAACGTGAATCAGCAGGGGATGTTCACAGCCACGCTCCCTGCGGAGATCGTGGAGCTCTGGACGGAGCACGGACTCCATCTTCCTCTGAACAGACTCAAACGCGCCGGGTTCTTCGAGTCGGACACTCTCGTGGGGTTCGTGACGAAGGTCAAGGATGCGATCGAGGAGCTGTGCTCCGAGGAGCTTGTGTCCGACGAGAAGGTGCTGCGCTACTCGGTGGACACCGCGTGCGCCTACGCCATCCCCGCGGACGGCGACCGCTTCCTCCCCATCCCCGTCAGTGGAGTGCAGGACGGGACCTATTGGCATGATGGCACCTTGAGCAGGGACTCGTCGAACATGGGCCCGTATGGCATCTGGATGAACGTGAACGTGTCCAGGAAGCTGACCTACAGGTTCAAGGCCACGGGCAAGATGCGGGTGGAGTACAAGCGAGCGTACACGGACAACAGCTTCGCCGACCCGAGAGGCGACGACGCCAGATGGCTCGAACGGCTCTGCTCTCTGAGCGAGACGGACGACTGGAGAGGCAGGTACAAGATGACCACAAAGGAGATGCCGTGCACCCCTGAGGCGTGTGCGGTCCTGAGGGCTCTGTTCGAGAGCCTCTTCGCGATGAACGAGAAACTCAAGCCGTTTCTGGAGGGTGACATACTCAAGCTCCTTCAGGGAGGCGGCGGGCTCATGCTGACAGGTGGAGTCAATGATGTCGGACCAGACAAGAATGCTTAGTTTTCAGATGCCGGGACACGCGGGGAGGCGACTGTCGGGTCCTTCTTGTGAAGGACATGCCGGAGACGATGACAGGAATCCAAGTGAAAAGGAGAGTAGGATGAGCTGGCAGAGTGATATGATCGAATCGATCCGTCTGATGACAGTGGACGGAGACAGGTTGGAGCTTCCAGCCAAGAAGATAGACAACTACTCCGCCGTGCGGCGTGTGCTGCTCAAGGCTGGAGGAGTGTACAAGAAGGGTGGGTTCGTTTTCGACGAAGCCGACCCTGCGGAGATCCAGGCTCGCCTGATCGGCGGGGAGGTTGTGAACGACAAGAAGAAGTTCCAGGAGTTCTTCACGCCGCCAGAGGTGGCGGACCTGCTGATCCGAGAGGCTCGCATCGAGGATCACACGCGTGTTCTGGAGCCATCGGCGGGTCAGGGAGCTCTAGCGCGTCTGATCGAGGCCCGCTACAAGGTCACTGTCGAGTGCGTCGAGCTGCAGGCCAGGAACGCCGACGTGCTGGAGAGCAAGGGACTGTCCGTGGTGCAGGGGGATTTTCTGAAGCTGCATCCCTCGCATCTGGGAGGCTTGTTCGATCGCATCGTGGCCAACCCTCCTTTCTCGAACAACCAGGACATCGAGCACGTGAGGCATATGGCGGATTTCCTTGCCGAGAGCGGACGTCTGGTCAGCCTGATGCCCCTGAGCTGTCGCACGGGCGGCCAGAGGAAGCAGGTTGTCTTTCGCGACTGGCTGGACGAGGTGGATGCGGAGATCAGCTGGGTGCCCGAGGGCATGTTCAGGCAGTCCGGCATGCTGGTGCCGACATGTGCGGTGTGCATTGACAGGAGCTGGTAGCATGTACGACAGATTCTTTCACAGGGACTCGGACGGGACAGAGGCTATGACATTTTCGGTCCCCGGGGTGGGGGAGGAGCCGAGATACGTGGTGGCCGCCGAAGCCGAAGAAGTCGAAGGGTCTGCGCCCATGAAGACCTGGTTTGCGGAGGGAGTGTACTACACTGACGACATTGACGAGATCGAGCGCGCCATCGGAGAGATTCCGGAGATCGAGCCTGGGCAGTGTGTGAGAGTGTCCAGCGTGTTCACGCGTCTGGACGATATTGCGGAGGGCAAGTCATGAGCACCGCGGAAGACAGACAGCAGGCGTTAGCCGCCCTCCCCTTGAGGAAGCACCAGTGCGTGGAGCGCTGGGAGTCTCTCGTGATGGAGAAGGAGGCGGAGTTCCACGGCAACCGGGGAGTGCATATCTCCGCCTGGAACCCGAGGAACACCGACGCCATCAACACACGCAGGGCCCTCGAGGTGACCGAGAAGCTGAAGGCGTGGACGATCGAGTGGTTCGCCGAGCGTGACATGATGGTGGAGTGCCGTGACAAGGACAACTGCGGGTTCGACCTGTACCTGATCCCGATCGACGAGGAGCCATAGCATGCCCTGGCCAGAAACGTACAAGCACTTCGTGCCTCGACGAGGTGACTGGGACTGCGGTGTGGCCTGCGTGGCCATGGCGAAGCGCATCACATGGGGGGGGG
>Ga0307990_1003955_pt1 | contig 11053 bp, 10 predicted proteins | sample EllFjometagen129_FD_203168 | JGI IMG/M metagenome (GOLD analysis project Ga0307990, IMG submission 203168) | Marine microbial communities from Ellis Fjord, Antarctic Ocean - #129 | ecosystem: Environmental > Aquatic > Marine > Unclassified | place: Southern Ocean | collected 2014-10-08
GGAAAACATGAGCCGCGTCATGATGCTTACCCCTTCGGTCGGCATGGAAGGGGTTAAGGATTTTATTGTGAACCGTTTGAAAGAATCCGGATCCAATCCCTGTCCGCCTACGATAATAGGCGTGGGAATCGGCGGAACATTTGAAAGAACTGCAATTCTGGCCAAGAAGGCCCTGTTGCGAAAGGTGGGTGTAAGGAATCCCGATCCCTTTATTGCTGATGCGGAACGGGAAGTACTGGAGAGGATCAACAAGCTGGGAATAGGTCCCATGGGTTATGGAGGAACGACGAGCTGCTTTGATGTGTTTTTCGAAGTTGAACCCTGCCATATAGCCAGCTTGCCTTTGGGGGTAAATGTTCAGTGTCACGCATCCAGACACATGGAAGCTACTATTTAGTCGGAGGGATAAAATGTCAAACAAGATTGAATTAACGACTCCACTATCTGACGAAGATGTGGAAAAGTTGAATATTGGAGACAAAGTATATTTGAATGGGACTATCTATACAGGACGAGATGCCGCACACAAGAGACTCGTAGATCTTGTTAAGGAGGGAAAGGAACTTCCCTTCGATGTCAAAGGTCAGGTCATATACTATGTGGGACCGGCACCGGCCAAACCGGGGAAACCGATAGGATCTGCCGGTCCGACTACCAGCTACCGCATGGATGCCTACGCTCCGACGCTTATGGAGCTGGGGATGAAGGGTATGATTGGGAAAGGGAATCGTGCTCCCGAGGTTATTGAGGCCATGAAAAAATACAAGGCCGTCTACCTTGGAGCCACGGGAGGCGCCGGCGCCCTTATTGCAAAAAGCATCAAGAAGGCAGAGATCATTGCCTATGAAGATCTGGGACCCGAGGCGATTCGAAAGTTAGAGGTTGAAAATTTCCCAGTTGTGGTGGTTAATGATACCAAGGGGAATGATCTCTACGTGGAGGGCGCAAAAAAGTACAGTAAGGAATAAATGACATGTGGATAGGATGGTAGAGATATGAAAACTTTCAAAAGTGTTGCTAAGGAAATGGAGGTTATCACCCATGATGTCCTGATCTTTGGTACAGGACTGGGTGGGTTGCGTGCCGCCGTAGAGGTTGCCCGAAAGATGGACGACTCCGCAAGTATCGGACTGGTTTCCAAGGTGCAGATACAGCGTCCCCATTCCGTGTGTGCCGAAGGCGGAAGCGCGGCGGTTTTATACGAGGAGTTTGGTGACAGTCTCGATCTTCATGCCTGGGATACGGTTAAAGGCGCCGATTTCCTGGCAGATCAGGACGTGGTTACTCGTTTTGTAGAGACGTCACCAAAGGAGATACTGCTCCTCGATCACTGGGGTATGCCGTGGTCCCGAACACCCGACGGCAGGATTCAGCAGCGTCCCTTCGGAGGGCACAGCTATCCCAGGGCAACGATGGCCGCCGATAAGACGGGGTTTTTTGAGGTACAGACACTCTATGATACCCTGATGCAGTATAAAAATTTCTCGCGTCATGAGGAATTTTTTGCCACATCGATCATAGCGGAGGATGGAAAATTTTGCGGTCTTGCAGGGATAGACCTGCCGTCGGGCAAGTTTAAGGTGCTGCGGGCAAAGGCAATGTTAATCTCTTCCGGTGGTCTTGGAACCCTCTACGGATTTACCACCTATTCCCAGACCGTCAGTGGAGATGGCCATGCACTGGCCTACCGGGCGGGGTTAAACATAGAGGATCCTGAATTCCTGCAATTTCACCCTACCGGTCTTGTTCCAAGCGGTATCCTCATGACTGAGGCCTGCCGCGGTGAAGGCGGGTATCTGAAAAACTCCAAGGGAGAACGCTTCATGGAAAACTATGCTCCCGAAAAGATGGAACTGGGTCCCCGTGACCTCGTTTCCCGCTCCGAGATGACTGAGATCATCGAGGGACGCGGATTTGATGAACCGAGCGGTCTCGATTTTATCCATCTCGACCTGACTCACCTTGGAGCCGATAAGATTAACCATGCCCTGCCCTTAATCAGGGAAGTCTGCATGAAATTCATCGGTCTTGATCCCATCTTTGAGAAGATACCGATACGACCCGTTGCCCATTACAGCATGGGAGGCGTTGAGGCCGATATCAATGGGGCAACCGCTATGACTGGTGTCTGGGCTGCCGGAGAGGTGGCATGTCATTCACTTCATGGCGGCAATCGCCTGGGAACAAATTCGACGGCCGAATGTCTCGTCTATGGAGGTATAGCGGGGGCAGAAATCGTAAAATATCTGGAATCAGATCCCGAGCTGCACGATCTCCCCATGGATCGGGTGGATCATGAGATCAAGCGTGTCTATGTCGATTTTCTCCAGAAGGATGGGAAAGAGAATTTCTATGAAATCAGGGAAGGACTGCGGACCTTAATGGATGAACATGCCGGGGTATATAGAACGGGAGCAAGCCTGCAGGAAGGCCTTGATAAAATAATGGTCTTGAAGGATCGGTTCAAAGACATATATGTTACCGATAAAAGCTATGTCTATAATACCAATCTGATGAATGCTATGGAAACGGAAAATCTGCTTGATCTGGCCCAAGTCCTGGTAACTGCGGCTCTGGCACGTCAAGAGTCACGCGGAGCGCATGCACGGAGAGATTTTCCTGTGCGGGATGACGATAATTGGCTCAAACATACCTTGGCCAGTTACGGTGAAAAGGGACCAAAACTTGACTATAAGCCGGTAGTGATCACCAAGTGGAAACCGGTTGAGCGTACCTATTAAGGAGAGGGACTATGATAAAGGAAATAAAAAGATATGATAGTCATTTGGGCATAACCGGTTGGATCGGAGGCGGCCGATGGGGTTTAGAACGTTATCTCTACAGTCTCCATCGTATTACGGGTCTCGGAATACTGCTATTTTTCATAATACATATATTTGAGAGTTCAATCAGGATTTTGGGAATGGAGAGCTGGGATATGGTTATGGGTATTATGGAAAATCCCATATTCAAGATCGGCGAAGCGCTCGTCATCATCGGTTTTGTCTTTCATGCGATAAACGGTATCCGTCTTATCCTTATCGAACTGGGTTTTGCCGTCGGCAAGGCGGAAGAACCGGTGTATCCCTATAAATCATCAATTAATGTCCAGCGACCCTTGGCGGTCATCATGCTGGTAATATGTGTCCTTCTCATCGCAGCAGGGGGATATGACCTTCTAGTCCTGGGTCATTAAGGAGGTAATTATGAAAGATATGAGAAGCGAAGCGGGAAGCTGGACTTGGTTTATGCTCGCAGGTATTGTAGTATTCGTTCTTCTCGGCCTGCACATGCTGATTATACACATGGACGGAATCCTGGGAATCTTCAATCCTGCAGGCGGGTCGGCCTTAAGCTGGGATAATGTAATCGCTAGAAGCCATTCGGGATTCTTCGCAGTGGCCTATATTATATTGCTTGCGGCGGTCCTCTATCATGGATTTTATGGTCTTCGAACCATAATATTCGAACTGGGATTGAAGAAGGTGAATCAGCACCGTTGGACTGTGACCCTGTGGATAGTCGGTATTGTCCTCTTTATCGTTGGAACATATGCTGCCATAGCTGTGCAGTCGGTCAAGGCAGTATAGGAAGGATGGAAAAATGAAAGAGCAAGAGAAAAAGCGAGACATTATCTATTACATAAGCCGTTTCGATCCCGAGCGGGATGAAGGTCCTCATGTGGAGGAATATACCGTACATGTGGTACCCGGTATGACTGTACTCGACGGACTGCACCAGATAAAACATGAGCAGGATGCCACGCTGGCATGGCGTTTTTCCTGCCGCATGGGGGTATGCGGGTCATGCGCCATGCTGGTCAACGGTAAACCAATGCTTACCTGTAATACGCAGATACTGGATGTATCAGATACGGCATTGACGCTGGCGCCGCTTCCAAACTTTGAGGTCATCAGAGATCTGGTGCCGGACCTGAATTCACTCTTCGATCGTCATGTGGCAGTCGAACCCTACATACAGCGTGATGATAAGGAAGAGATGGATACACCGACGGGGCAATGTCTTCAGACTCCCCATGAATTGGAGGACTATCTTCAGTTTACCTATTGTATAAAGTGTGGTTGTTGTATGGCTGCTTGCCCCACCATGGCGACGGACCGGGAATATCTGGGACCAATGGCGCTTGCCCAGGCATATCGATACAACACCGATACCCGTGATGGGGGCTTTGAAAGCAGGAAAAAGAAGATTGCCAGCACACACGGTACCTTCAGTTGCCACTATGGCGGTGAGTGCTCCAGTGTATGTCCCAAAGGGGTCGATCCGGCCAGGGCAATACAGCTGATGAAGAGGGATCTGGTGCTTGATTATTTAAAGTTGAAGAAAAAGCAGAAACCGGGACGGATTGTTGGTCCGTACACGGGAGAAAAGAAACCTCCCGTAGAGCACCCGCCCTTTACTGTGGAACAGAAGTAGAAGGGATAGTGAAAATACGAGGAAGCCTCCGGTGAGTTGCCGGGGGCTTTTTTTTTATGTTATGTCGCGCTTACAAAAAGCAAGCCCGTCTGGATAGAATCAGCGTCTACGTAGTCTTTTGTGTCGACACAACGTCGAACAATAATTATAAGCGGTTTCTTTTCTCTATAAATTGGGGCTTTACATTGGAGAAAGAGTGTTTATTTTATCTTTCGATTACATGTCTCGGGTTTATTTCTGATTCATCCTCATAAATATTTTACAAAATCTGTGAAGATGTTTTCCCCGTGAATCCTGTGACTCGGATTTATCGCAGAGAAGGCATGTCAGGATTACGATCTGTGTTACTTAAACTTGGGTTAGGATATCTATGTATATTTTCAATCTCATAGTTCCGCTGTTTCTCATTATCGTCCTCGGGTATGTGCTGAAGAAGAGTAATGTCATCAATGGAGAATTTGGTTCCACATTAAACAGGTATGTCTATTACGTTGCCCTGCCGGTCATACTTTTTTCAAAGACATCGTCGGCGAAACTGGATTTCTCTTCCAGCCTGATATTCGGATATCTGGCTACCATGGTTGTCGTGACCATCTTCAGCTTGTTGCTCTCAAAGTTCTTCAAAAAGGACGAAAGGGGTGCACTGGTCCAGGGGAGTTTCAGATCCAACCTTACATACCTTGGGCTTCCCATTGTGTTCTATGCCTTTGGAGATGAGGCTATAGGCTATGCGGCAATCATAATGGCGGTAATGATCATTTTCCATAACCTTATTACTATTGCAGTCTTCAGGTATATGGACTCGCAAAGGGGTGACAAAGGCTGGATAAGGGGCATCGGCTCGACACTGATGGACCCACTTATTATAAGTCTTGTACTTGGTATGCTATTTTCCTTTGGAGAAATTCACATGCCCGTCTTTCTAACAAATACCATTGATCTGATAGCTCAGATGAGCCTGCCCTCTATCCTCTTGATCATCGGTGTCAGTCTTTCCTTTACCGATATCAGAAAGTATTTCCTTAAGGATGCAGTTGCCGGAGGCCTGAAACTCGTGGTCATGCCCCTTGTTGCCTATAATATTATGCATCTCTTTTTCAATGCCCCTCCACTCATTACCATGGTTATTGTTCTCATGGCAGCCATGCCGACGGCAGTTGTTTCCGTTACCTTCGTGAAAGAATTCAGGGGTGATTACCGATTTGCCGGATCCATCGTCAGCTTCAATACGGTACTTTCCATGATCACTATTCCCATCGTCCTTTATATGCTTGGAGGCAGCAATCTGTCGATCTATTGATAGTCTTTCTCACCTGAAAGATTATGAAGGTTTACCGACAATGAAGCTACTAACCGTGTCAGGTTGGATTTGAATGTTGCCAATGAGATTTATGAGACACACCGTGAAAAAATACAATCCTCTCTGGAGATAACAACTCTTGATTCTTTCTTTCGTTCCGCCCTTGTGAAAGAGGATGTTGCCTATCTTGTCGAACATCTGAAAGGGTTGGCAAAATTTACAGAACTCGACTTTTTGGGTGTCGTGACAGGAGAGGGGACGGAGGTCTCTCTGTCTGGAATAACTGTAGATCAATAGAGGTGTTTCCCTCTCTCGATAAATTGGTGGAATCCTTCTCTGTCTTGCGATGCCGTGGCGATTCTACCAATCCCTTCTTTCAGCGATGTCATATCGGTGGCCAGTGAGAGTCTCAGGTAGTGCTTCCCCTCGCTTCCTATGACACCGAAGGAACGACGATCCAGTGTGGCCACGCCGTGGTTGTATAAAAGGAACATCTGAAACAGCGTGGAGGGACTGGTATTTTCCCTGATTTGGGGGGGAAGTCCTTCATACGATTCTATGACCCCCAGCTTTTCACATATCCCTCCGATGTTGGGAAAGGCGTAGAAGGCCCCCTCGGGGTTGGTACAACGGATTCCCTCTATGCCGTTGAGCCCCCCTATGGCCATATTACGCCGTGTTTCGAATTCCCTCACCATGGATGCGATGATCCGGCGGTTTTCCTTATTTTCGATGGCGGCCCTGCCTGCTTCCTGGATAAATGGAGGGGTGCAGGATACGATATTGATGTTGAACTGACGGAAGAGGATGGCCTCTTCCACGGTGGGAAGAACGGAATAACCGAGGCGCCAGCCCGTCATGGCGTATGTCTTTGAATGGCCTCCCACCATGATCGTCTTTCCCGTCATCTCCGGGATCGAGAGGATGCTGTGGTGCGATTTTCCGTCGAATATAATTTCTTCGTAGACTTCGTCGGAGTAGATTCGTATATGGGGACTCGCCTTGTCGGTAATGATCCCCGCTATATCCCGGAGGTCTCCCTCGGACAGAACGCCGCCCGTTGGGTTGGAAGGGGAATTGATGATAAGTACCTTTGTTCTTTCCGTGATGAGTTTTTCCAGGTCTTGGGCATCAAAGCGAAAGTCCTTTGCCTCATCCAGATGGAGGGGAACCGCTTTCCCGCCCATGTAGGTTACCCATGATTCATAGATGGGGAATCCGGGGCTGGGGTATATAACTTCGTCACCGGGATTGACATAGGCCATGATCGTGTATGCGATGGACGGTTTGGCGCCCGTCATGACGACGATCTGCTCTGGACTTACAGGGATGCCCCGGCTTTCCGAGACCTGCCTTGCTATGCTTTCGCGGAAGGGAAGGATGCCCTGGGGATCGGTATAATGGGAATTTCCTCGCCTGATCTCTGCGATTGCCTGCTCGTTGATGTTGTCAGCACTGTCAAAATCGGGCTCTCCAATATTGAGACGTATGATAGTCATGCCCGTTGCTTCGCATCTTTTGATATCGTCGCCTATCTTAAAAGCGTTTTCCGTGCCCAAGGACCTGATACGATTTGCCCATATATTCATAGTCTGTGCCTCCTATTGTTCGGGTTGGCTTTATTCGGTCCCCAGTTTTTCCATTAGTATTTCCTTCATGAGCCGGGGATTTGCTTTGCCTTTCGATGCCTGCATCGCCTGGCCGACGAGATAGCCCATCGCCTTTGTCTTTCCATTATGAAAATCATCTACTGCCGGTCCGTTTTCTGCTATGATCTGATCGACTATTCCCTCTATTTCCGAGGAATCTGAAACCTGCTTGAAGCCGCCCTTTTCAACAATTGCCCCCGGTGTCTCCGTGCTGTCAAAAAGCTTCGCAAGTACTTCTTTAGCCGAATTTGTGTTGATTGCATCACCTTCGAGCATGGAGAGGAGCTGTGAGAAGCGTTCAGGTGTGACAGGTGTGTCTTCAACATTTTGTTTGCGTTCCTTCAGTGCGGGGAGGAGTTGCGTGGCAATCCAGTGGGCTGCAAAGCGGGGAGCTATGCCCTGCTTTACAACGGCCTCAAAATACTCGGACAGGTTTCGCTCCGAACTCATGAGGACCGCTTCGTCATGGGTGAGGTCGTAATCCTTGAAAAAACGTTCGGCCTTTATGCCGGGCATTTCAGGCAGCCGGGCCTTCAATGTATCCAGCCATTCATTGGTGAGAACAATCCTCGGCACAGATGGGTCGGGAATGCAGGGACCTTCGAATTTACCACGCATCGATTCAGTTACTTGTCTTTCAGGGTTCCACAGACGCGTGTGAAGTACGATGGCCTCCCCCTTTTTCAACCGACTGGCCTGACGAGTGATCTCGTAGGCGATGGCATTGCCCACATTATGGATGGAGTTCATATTTTTCACTTCCACCTTCGTGTTCAGTTCCTCGCTGCCTCTGGGGCGGAGTGAAATATTTGCATCCACCCGCATTGTACCCCGTTCCATGCTGCATTCGGCGCTGTCTACATATCGTATCTGTGTCCTGACAGAACGAATATATTCCATTGCCTCGTGGGGGCTGCCTATGTCGGGTTCACTGACTATTTCCACCAGTGGCGTTCCGGCCCTGTTAAAGTCTACAAGACTTATTGGTGTGCGTCCCTCTGTTTCATGGACGAGCTTGGCGACATCTTCTTCCATGTGTACCTGGTGTATGCGGATTCTTTTCGGCTGGCCGGTCTCATCCGATATATCCAGCCAGCCATTTTTTGCCAGCGGAAGATGTGACTGGGACAGCTGGAACCCCTTCGGCAGATCGGGGTAATAATAGACCTTCTGATCAAAGGCGTTTTCTTTCTGAATCTCACAATTCAATGCCAGTCCAACGAGAGTGGCCTTTTCCAGAACCGCCTGACTGAACTTCGGCATGGCTCCCGGTATCCAAAGGCAAATCGGGCATATATTTTGATTCGGCTCATCTCCCGGTCGATTCGGGCAATCACAGAACATCTTTGTCGCGCTGTTGAGCTGAACGTGAATTTCCAGTCCCACTACGGCTTCATAATCCATCCCTATATTCCTCCTTGGCAAAGGTGAGAAAGTGTGCCGGCTAGAGATAACAGGTGCGCGTCACTCAGGCGGGGGCCGATCAGTTGCATGCCCAGGTCGGTTTCATCCTGCAAGACTGACCCCGGGATATGTATGGCCGGCAATCCCGTCACATTGGCCGGGAGCGCGAGAGAGAAAACGTCATAGACCTCATCTATTGTAGTCCTATTTACGACATTGAGGCCGTGGCGTCTTGTCGGTAAGATCAGAAAATCTACCTCGTTAAAGAGTGCCTCCATGTGTTTTACCAGTCGGGCGCGGATACGGCATGCGTCTTCGAAGGCGCTATAGTTTTCAAACTGAAAATAGGTTCCCTGAAAGAGATATGCCTTTATGGGCAAACCGAATGACTCCCCGCGGGATTTCAGATACATCTCGTTCCAGTTTTCTGTGGATTTGGCACGATGGCCGTAGCGGACGCCATCGTACTTGCCCGCGCTTGAAGAGGCCTCGACAGATCCGATTATATTATGGACTGTTCTGAAAAGATCGAAGTCTGCCAGACTGCATGTGCGAATGGTTATCCCCGATTTTTGTATCTTCGAAAGGGTTTCATTAAAAGCCCCTATCTCACCGGGATCAAGGGGATCCATGCACTGATCGATTGTACCAAGGACGATCCTCGAATCTTTGGGTTCGCCGCTGTGAGTGAAGTCGGGTACTTCATATTCCGGCATAGAAAGGTCGTGATTGTCGCAACCGGCGATTGCCTCCATGACGCGACGGATATCTTCTGTCTTCTTTGCCATAATACCACAGCATTCCATTGAGGGAACGAGGCCGATAAGACCGTAGCGTGAAACAAGACCGTAGCTCGGCTTAAAACCGAAGGCCCCGGCACTTGATGCTGCAACACGGGCCTCGCCCATGGTATCGGTCATAAGTGCGAAATCTACGTCTCCGTCGGATATGACTCGGGCAGCGGTATCTCCGGTGAGGCCGAAACCGAGCTCACTCATGCATGTGCTACCTGTAATTTCTACTCCCGCCTTTCTCAGTCGCTCAATGACAGTGGCGTCTTCCAGTGCGCTGAATCCCTCAAGGGCTTTCGATCCGGCTTCCGTGGGCCATCCTCGAACCGACATGTTTGGCTGAATGGAGCCTGTCTTTCCTTTCAGTATTCCATTGCCTCTGGTTTCAGGTGGTGAATTATCTATGTAGGAATAATTATCGGGGTCCATGAATCTTCCTTTCCCAAAGTATGTGATCTTTCCTGGTTCCCATCTTTTTCGGGGAACAATAAGGCCTTCTCATATTTTGTTTCAACATCCATTCGAGTCGCATTGTGGTGACGAAATGGGTCTGATAGCAGGCTATCTTATTCAAGGATACGGGGTACCTTGAAGAAATTTCCCTTTACATCTGGAGCGTTTTTAAATAACTCCCTCTTTTCCACCAGGTGCGATCTCTCAGGCCGATCTCCCGTTCTTGCACGATTGGAAACGGGAGCAACAGAGAACAGGGGATCTTCATCTCCCTTATTGTTATTCACCGATTCCGCCAGTCTGGCCGCCTGCCTCAATGCCTTGGTTATGGGCTTTCGTTCTCCGTCGCTGATATCTATGCGGGATACCCAGGATAGTGAATCAATAAGATCGTTTTGCCTTTCCTCCCCGGGAATGCTAAGTGATTCATCCACATTCAAAAGCCCCAGTTCGGCCAGTTGCTTATGTGATACGGGCGAAGGTGCCTCTGTCAGTGGACAGAAGGCGCTCCTGTTTTTCGGGAAGGCGATGACCTCTCTGATGGAGGGGGTATTGAGGATCATGGAGACAACTCGATCCATTCCCAGGGCGATGCCGCCATGTGGCGGAATCCCGTAGTCGAAGGCCTTCAGGAAAAAGCCGAACTTTTCTTCTATCTCACTATCCGATAATCCCAGTGCCTGAAATATCCGGTTCTGTACATCACGATTACTGATTCGAATGCTCCCGCCGCCCAGTTCCTCTCCATTCATGACCAGATCGTAGGCACGGGACTTGAGTTTCAACAACCCCTCTTTGTCTTCGGGATCGAAATCTCTCCTGTCGGGCGAGGTAAAGGGGTGATGACTCGATGTGATCCGCCCGTCGGCATATGTAAAGAGGGGAAAGTCGGTGACCCAGAGGGGACAGTATTCCTTGTCGGGTATCAGCTCCAGTCTCTCTGCAAGGTGGAGTCTCAACTGACCCAGGACGGATACGACCAGCTCATAAGAGACATCTGCAATCATGATGATCACATC
>Ga0307990_1003956_pt1 | contig 11048 bp, 5 predicted proteins | sample EllFjometagen129_FD_203168 | JGI IMG/M metagenome (GOLD analysis project Ga0307990, IMG submission 203168) | Marine microbial communities from Ellis Fjord, Antarctic Ocean - #129 | ecosystem: Environmental > Aquatic > Marine > Unclassified | place: Southern Ocean | collected 2014-10-08
TTATAAACGTACTTGTCGTTCAGAATCCGGACGGCCAACACATATCCCTGCCGGACTACCAGGTCGCTGCCGATGGTCACTTCGCGCGCAAGGTCAATATTGCGCGTGGCGGAAGCTATTCTATCGAGGCGTATTCGAGTCACATTCATTGGAAGACCTTGCTGGGCTGCATAATTATGCAAAAACAGGGGATACATATAAGAATGGCTGATGGGTTTGTCAAGCGAAATTCGGTGAAATGAGCCGAAATAACGCGAGAATAGAAATATTGCTGGGTATTTAGTCTTCGTCGAGGCTGTGCATATTATGCTGGATACGCGCTTCCCCGTTCTCGGCAGCGCGTTTCAATGCTCAAGGAAATTTTCATTCTCCGCCGAGAGGAAACGATCCACGGATTCCGCGGCTTGACGTCCGCTGTGAATGGCGCGCACGACCAGAGACGGTCCGGTTACTGCGTCACCGGCGGCAAAAACTCCTGGGGTGGAAGTCATCATTGTTTCGTCCACAACAATATTTTCGGCCTCATCCAACGCAAGATTCATATCGTGAACCAGGGGACCGTGCTCACCATGAAGAAATCCCATGGCGAGAAGGATGAGATCGGCCTCTAGTTCAAACTCGCTTCCGGGCACTTCCCTGCAAGCGGGCTTTCCGCCATCTTCCGAGGGGATCCATTCAACTTTCGCGCAGCGAAGTCCGGCGGCGACTCCGTCCTTTTCAATGATCTGTCTGGTCGCAACGTTCCACAGTCGCGTACATCCTTCTTCCTGGGATGATGTTGTCCTTTTGATATTGGGCCAGGTGGGCCAGGGGTTCTGGGCAAAGCGATCGGTCGGCGGTTCCGGGAGGATTTCGATCTGCGTGACCGAGACAGCGCCCTGACGATTGGCGCTGCCGATGCAATCAGAGCCGGTATCGCCGCCGCCGATGACGACGACTCGTTTGTCTTTAGCAAAAATAAGGATGTCTTCTGATTGACTTAAGTGGCGATTTTGTCCAACCAGATAGGGCACCGCGAAATGCACGCCCGGCAACGGGCGTCCCGGCACGTCCAGGTCGCGCGGCACACCGGCGCCATGCGTCAAGACAATCGCGTCGAAACTGCGCAAGAGGAATCTCGTGGATAGATCGATTCCCGCCTCGACCTCTGCTTCGAACAAAACGCCTTCGGCGACCATTTGATGGATTCTTCGATCAAGAATTGCTTTGTCCAATTTAAAATCAGGGATGCCATAGCGGAGTAATCCGCCGATTTGATCGGACTTTTCGTAAACGGTGACCTGATGCCCCTGTCTGGCCAGTTGCTGCGCCGCCGCCAGTCCGGCAGGGCCGGAGCCGATGATCGCCACCTTTTTTTCTGTCTGATCTATAGGGGATTCAGCGCCGATCCAGCCTTCACGGAAACCTCGCTCGACGATTTGCAATTCAATGTGTCGAATAACGACGCCTTCTTCATGAATCGCTAGCGTGCACGCCGTTTCACAAGGCGCGGGGCATATCCTTCCTGTAATTTCCGGAAAATTGTTGGTGGCGTGTAAAAAATCAAGGGCCTCGCGCCATCGATTCAGATGGGCCATTTCTATCCACTCGGGAATGTAGTTATGTAAAGGGCAACCGTAGCTATGGCAAAAAGGGACGCCGCAATCCATGCAACGGGCGCTTTGTCGATGCAATATTTCCGGCGAAAGCGCCAACTCGAATTCCGCGAAATCTGTGAGCCGCTCGCCGACGGGACGCTTTCCCGGATCTTCGCGCCGATAATCGAAAATGCCCTGGGATTTAGTCACTGAACACCTCCTCGGTGGCCGCCGGGGCGTCTTCGTCAAACTCTTCTTTCTGGCGCATGCGTTCCAGAGCTTTGCGATAATCGATGGGAATGACCTTGATGAATAGCGGCAATTGCGCTTCCCAGTTTTCCAGTATCATTTTCGCTTGCGGACTACTCGTGTACTGAAAATGCTTTTCAATCATTTCCCGCAATTGGGCGACATCGCTGTCGGTCCACACGGTTTCCAATTCAACCATATCGAGGTTGCAGTGCGTGTCGAAAAGTTGGTTTTCGTCATAGATGTAGGCAATCCCGCCGCTCATCCCGGCCGCGAAGTTGTAGCCCGTTGTGCCCAGAACCACGACGGCGCCTCCCGTCATGTACTCGCAACCATGCGGGCCGACGCCCTCCACGACAGCGCATGCTCCGCTGTTGCGCACTGCGAAACGCATGCCGGCGATGCCGGAAATGTAGACTTCGCCTCCAGTTGCACCAAACAATACGGTATTGCCCACGATGGCGTTTTCATGAGGCAGGAGTTTCATCTCCGGGTGCGGGGCTAGTACAATCCTCCCGCCGGACATGCCCTTGCCGAGATAATCATTGGCATCGCCAGCCACGCGCAGGTCCACGCCCGGCGCAAGAAAAGCACCGAAGCTTTGACCGGCTGAACCTGTGAATTGGACTCGAATAGTGCCGGAAGGCAATCCCTTGTCGTCAAAGCGCCGTATGATTTCGCCGCTGAGCCGTGCGCCCACAGCCCGATGAATGTTGCGTATCGGATTGTGGATAACGATGGGTTTCCCATCTTCGAGCGCCCGGCGAGACAAACGTATCAATTCATCGTCCATCGGCGTTTCCACTTTGGAAACGTCCTGATCGAGACAGCGCAGGGCATCAGTCTTTTCTTTGGACGCCGAAAAGAGAATGGGCGAAAGATCAAGTCCCTTGCTTTTCCAATGTTCGACGGCTCCTTGAGTTTCAAGGCGGTCGATTTGACCGACCATTTCATCAACGGTGGCAAAGCCGAGTTCGCTCATGTATTCGCGCATCTGCTCGGCCATGAAAAGCAAAAAACGCTGCACATATTCCGGTTTGCCGCTAAAGCGCTTTCGCAGTTCAGGATTTTGGGTGGCCACGCCGACCGGGCAGGTGTCCTTGTGGCATTTGCGCATCATGACGCAGCCAAGGCAGACCAAAATCGTTGTGCCGAATCCAAATTCTTCAGCGCCCATAAGAGCGGCAATAGCGAGATCCCGGCCAGTCTTCAACTGACCGTCAACCTGGAGGCGAATACGGCTACGCAAGCGGTTGGTGATCAGCGCCTGTTGTGTTTCGGCCAGGCCCAGTTCCCAGGGCGTACCGGCGTGCATGATGGAAGTCAACGGGGAAGCGCCGGTTCCGCCGTCGCACCCGGAAACTAAAACGACATCGGCCAGGGCTTTGGCGACCCCGGCGGCGACGGCGCCGACGCCCACTTCCGAGACCAGTTTGACGGAAACGCGCGCACGGCTGTTTACCGACTTAAGGTCATAGATGAGCTGCGCCAGATCCTCGATGGAATAGATGTCATGGTGCGGAGGAGGGGAGATTAAGGTAACGCCCTCGGTAGTGTGGCGCACGCGAGCGATTTCGGCGCTCACCTTTTTGCCTGGAAGCTGACCACCTTCACCAGGTTTCGCTCCCTGGGCGATTTTGATTTGCAGCTCATCGGCGTTGATGAGATATTTCGTCGTCACTCCGAAACGGCCTGAGGCCACTTGCTTGATGGCCGAACATTTGCTGTCGCCATTTGGCAGCGGAATGAAACGCTCCGGGGCTTCTCCGCCTTCGCCCGAATTGCTTTTGGCTCCGAGACGGTTCATGGCAATAGCAACAGTTTCATGGGCTTCTTTGCTGATAGACCCGTACGACATCGCCGCAGTGACAAAGCGTTTGGCAATCGAAGTAGCCGGTTCGACTTTATCCAGCGGCACCGATTTTCCTGCTTTGAATTGAAACAGGCTTCGCAAGGTCGCGCGGTTTTGAGACTGATCGTCAATCAGGCGCGTGTATTCCTTGAAAACTTGATAATCATCGGTGCGCACGGCGTGTTGCAGTTTATAGATGGCCTCCGGCGACCACAGATGTCGCTCGCCGCCAACTTTGTAATGATAAGTGCCGCCCATATCCAGCAGTTTGGGAGGCTCGCCTCTTTTTGGAAAAGCTCGGCGGTGCCGGTTCAGCGTTTCCATGGCGATTTGCTCAAGTCCGATGCCGCCGATCCGTGAAGGCGTGCCCTGGAAATATTGTTCGATCAGTTTATCGGAAAGGCCTATGGCTTCGAATATCTGCGCGCCCTGATAGCTGCGAAGAGTTGATATACCCATGCGGCTGAAGGTTTTGAGCAGCCCCTTTTTGATAGCCGTCACGTAATGTTCCAGGGCTTGATTTGGCTCCAGATTCCGATCCAGTGCATTTTTCGACGCCATCGAGGCCACCGTGGCCATCGCGCCGTAAGGGCAAATCGCGGAAGCGCCAAAACCAATCAGCAGTGCGAAATGGGCGACTTCACGCGCTTCGGCGCTGTCGCATATAATACCCACTCGGTTACGCAAGCCTTTTTCTATGAGGTGATGATGCACGCCGGAAAGGGCCAGTAGAGAAGGAATGGGGGCGAATTGCTGGTTCATTTTCCAATCGCTGAGCACCAGCAACCTGCCGCCTTCTTCAATGCCCTGCTCGGCGCGTTGGCAAAGCTCTTCCATCGCCGTCGCCAGACCGGTCGGACCCAGGTCGGCCTCAAAGAGGGTGTCGATATCGCAGACGAGAAGTTCCGGGATTTTTGTCATGCGAAGATGACTGAGATCATCCGGCGTCAGGATCGGATGATTCAGTTTCAAGCGCCGGCAATTTTCCGGGACTTCCTCAAACAAGTTGCCGGCAGCGCCAACCCAACCCATCAGCGACATGACCATTTCTTCGCGCAGCGGATCGATGGGAGGATTGGTGACCTGCGCGAAGAGTTGTTTGAAATAGGAAAAGAGCAGTTGCGGCCGATCCGCAAACACGGCCAAAGCGGTGTCATTGCCCATTGAGCCAATGGCTTCCTGCCCTTGGGACGCCATGGGTTTCAGCACCATTTTCAGTTCTTCAGCCGTGTATCCGAAGGCGTGATGGATGCGATGCAATTGTTCCGGCGGGATGCGCGGGGCCTTTGCCAGCTGAAACAATCCTTTCAATTCCACCTGATTCTGCTTTATCCAATGCCGATAGGGTCTGTACCGCGAAACTTTTGATTTGATTTCATTGTCGGGCATGATGCGCTTTTGCTGGAGGTCCACCAGGAACATCTTGCCAGGTCGCAAATGACCGCAACTCCGAACTCGTTCCGGCGCAATATCCAGGACGCCGGTTTCAGAGGCCATGATGACCAGACCGTCAGTGGTCAGTGTGTATCGCGCGGGACGCAAACCGTTGCGATCAACAGTGGCGCCGATATAACGGCCATCGCAGAACATCAGGGCGGCCGGTCCATCCCAGGGTTCCAGGATGGAAGAATAGTAATCGTAAAAAGCGCGCTTGTCGGCGCTCATGATGAATCGGGAACCCCAGGCTTCGGGAACCATGATCATCATGGTCTGCGGGATAGGGCGACCGGCGCGAACCAGGAGTTCGGCCATATTATCGAAAATGGACGAATCGCTGGCGTCTTCGACGAGGATGGGTTTTATCCTTTCCAGGTCCTCTCCGAAAAGTGGGGAGGACAAATCGGCCTCTCGGGAACGCATCTGGTTAATATTGCCTTTTAGCGTGTTGATTTCACCGTTGTGCGCGACCATGCGAAAGGGTTGCGCCAGTTGCCAGGTCGGCGCCGTATTGGTGCTATAGCGTTGGTGCACCAGGGCGTAGGGGCTGGCAAGCACCCGATTGCGAAGATCCGGATAAAATCGGGTCAACTGCGAACCGGTCAGAAGTCCTTTATACACAATGGTGCGACTGGAGAGGCTGGAAACATAGAAAATTTTCGCACGGTCATGCATGCCCCCGGACACGGACTTTTCCGCCAGCCTGCGTATGACAAAAAGCTTTCGTTCGAAGTCCTTTTTCGCTACGCCCTGACGACTGAGAAATATTTGCCGGATACCCGGCTTTGTAGATAGCGAATAGCTTCCGAGCGATTTTTCGCTTACGGGAACCTCGCGCCAGGCAATGACCCCGCACCCTTCATTTTCAGCAATATTCTCAAAAATCCGCATGATTGCGTCAGCATCGGAAGTTTCCTTCGGCAAAAAAATCATTCCCGCGGCATAGTCGCCCCAGGGAGGAAGTTTCTGGCCGGTTTTGCTGAGTTCAAAACGAAAAAATGCATCAGGGATTTGCAGCAGGATGCCTGCGCCATCGCCGGTGGACTCATCGCCGCCCACCGCGCCGCGATGCTGAAGATTGATCAGAAGTTTTATCGCATCCTTGACGACATGGTGCTCAGGTTTGACGTCCAGCCGGGCTAAAAATCCCACGCCGCACGCGCCGCGCACGATCTCAGGATTATATAATCCGACCGCTTTTTTCGTTTCAATGTCCCCGATATTTTTTGCGTTCTCACTAATTTTCATTCCCGCGTCACTTCCCCTTCCAATGGTCTTTGATTCACCAAATATCTATTCGCATTCCAGCCGCCGTGCGCGAATGGGAAACATTTACGGTATCAGATGTTAGACGGCAGGTCCAAACCTTCTTCCAATTTGGGTGTGCGACAAAAATGGAGCCCGAAGGGCGATACAATATTAGCCGGCAGCGTAAGCTGCCGGACCTCAGATGTTTTCATTCTCTGTGAGCCCAAAAGGGCGATACAAACATTGGAAGGATAACAGTGGATGTGACGCCCCTCTAAGGGGCTTTCGAATAAAAAGAAAGAGACAATACGTCACGGCAGCTTACGCTGCCGGCTAATATTGTATCGCCCTACGGGCTTTGAGGCGACTTGGGTAAATTATCACCTTTTATGTCGCACACCTCATCGCATGGCTATTCAAGCGAATCAAGTTTTTTGGGTTTTTGCGGACAGAGGTATTGTCGCGAGGGATCATGGCGTCTCCACCGTAGAATCTTTCATTTCCACGAACACCATCCCGCGCTCTTCTGCTTCCTCCCTTGAGAATGGGAGTTTTGTTTTGGAATCGAATCTAGCCCCTCCCAGGTAAGCCTCTTGCAGTTCGGCACCCCGCAGGTCGGCCTTTTGTAGGCTGACCTCTTGCAAGTCGGCACGTTGCAATTCAACTCCTCGCAGGAAGGATCCATTAAGTTTCGCTTCTTGCATGTCGGACTCATTCAAATTGGCATTGCATAGGTTAGCCCTTCGCAAGTCAGCTTTATCCAGGCAGGCTCTTTGTAGGTTGGCTTTTCGCAGGTTGGCCCCTTGCAGGTCGGCCTCTCCCAAGAGAGCAAATTCCAGGTTAGCCTCATTTAGGTCGGCCCTTCGCATGTCAGCCAAAATTAGGTTGGCGCTTTGCAAATCGGCTAAATGTAGCTTAGCCATATGCAGCGTGGCTTCTTCTAGATAAGCGCTTTGCAGATTAGCTTTTATTAGGTTGGCACTTTTTAGATCGGCATTATTTAGGAAGGCCCTTCGCAAGTCAGCCTCTTGCATATCGGCCTGTTGTAGGTTCGCTAAATGCAAATTAGCTCTTTGCAGGTCAGCCCCTTGCATGTTAGCCCGTTGCAGGTCGCATCCTTGCAGATTTGCATAATGTAGTATGGCCCCTTGCAAGTTAGCCCGGTGCAGATCAGCAAAATTCATGTTTATTCCTCGCAGGTCGGCCCCTCGCAGATTGGCCCTTTTCAGATAGGCTTTTTGCAGGTCGGCCTTTGATAAATCGATAAAAGTAAGGTCAATCCTTCCCGGTTCATTTTCGATCCATTTACGTCTTCCCAGGACCGTCAGCGCCGCTTGTATATCCGTGGGGACTGGATCGACGTCTTTCTCCATGCTTTCCGTTTCAGTGTCGCTTTTTTCAGTGGATTTTGGGATTTTCCTATTTTCCCGGATGAAGGCAGCCAGAGTTTCGACCACTGTCCAGTGATCGTCCTTTGAATCACGGCTGATTCTTTCGAGAGAATAAATGCCGCCGAGGCGGGTTTCCATCCTGTCATCCGCAAGGAGTTTTACAGCTTGGAAGAAACGATCGGTAATCTGTCGTTGAGTTTCGGTGACCTGTCGCTGGACATCACTTTGAATGTCGATGCGCTTGTGCTTAACGCGCCAATACCAGATCAGGATAAGAACCGGCGCCGTGGCCAGAGCGGTTAGTGATGTCCACGGCGGATTTGTTTTAATGACCTCGCAGATCTCCGCAGAGTTTTTGACCCCCATGCAGAAATGATTGAAAGCGAAAACGAGAATGAAAACGAGAGCAGCGCCGATAGCGATGAATCCAATAATGGGCCAGACAATCGATTCACGGCGTTTATCGTCTTTCATTATTCGCTCCGATTATTAGCGTCCACAGAATTCGCCATTATTATAAACAACTTTTCAACTTTGGTTTTGGAGATTCAGAGAGACTTCTCACCTCCTTTTTAATAGAGCCGCTGTATTTTCCATCCTGGAATTTCCTCCTTATGTCACCGCCACCTCGGTTTCTTTTCGTATCAGGATCACGCGCTTGACGTGGCTTGTTTTGGAAGCAAAAGGCCCATTAATAATAATTGCCTAAATTTTTCAGTCAGCGGATTGTATATTCCGCATGAGCAAAAAGTAAAGCCTAACGGGGCGTGCGTAACTGCAAGTGGGCTTTCCATTTTCACCAAATTCTGGAATCAAAACAATAAGCTCATTAAAGCCTGTGAAACAGGCGATGCAGCAATAGCCCACAGCGCAAGCTGTGGGAAAAGGAAACGGTAAAATTATTTTCGCCCATAAAATGGGCGACGCACAAAAACAAGTTTCAAACAATTCCTTCGCCCATTTCATGGGCTTTTTTTGGTCTTTTAAAAACATTCCGTTTTCCCACAGCTTGCGCTGTGGGCTATTGCTGCTTTGCCCTGACGGGCAACATTGTTGCGACGATGTACTTCAATTCCCAATGCAACAGGCCTTGACCAATGAGACGAAAGCCCCGTAATTTGAAGCTCCAATGGCTCTTGAAAAAATTTAGGGCATTTCATAATTCGGGGGTCGTATTTTTTTGTCGAATGTCTGAACTAATAACGAGAAAAAGGTGGTTTCATGAAAATCCATGAGCATCAGGCGAAGGAGATATTTAAATCTTTCGGCATCATCGTCCCTGAGGGAAAAGTCGCCGGGCATGCCGCTGAGGCTTATAACGCCGCAGTCGCGTTTGGCGGCGGGCGCGTCGTGGTCAAAGCGCAAATCCACGCAGGCGGTCGCGGGAAAGCCGGCGGCGTCAAGGTCGTGGAGAATCCTGATGAAGCGTCTATGGCCGCGCAGGAAATTATCGGCGCATCCTTCGTCACTGCACAGACCGGACCGGACGGAAAAATTTGCCGAAAGGTCCTCGTGGAAAAAGCGGTGGCTATCAAAAAAGAGCTTTACTTCGGCATTTTGTTTGATCGTTCAAGCCGCGGCCCGGTTTTCATGGCGAGCGCCGAAGGCGGGATGGAAATCGAGGAACTGGCGGTCAGCAATCCCGAGGCGATCATTAAGGTTCCACTGGACCCCGCGACGGGATTCTCGCCCTATGTCTCGAGAAAATTGGCCTTCGGCCTGGACATGGAAGGCGGGACCGCGAAGCATTTCATGAAATTCGTCGCCAATGCCTACCGGGTTTTCGACGAAGTGAACTGCACGCTCCTGGAGGTTAATCCGCTGGTGATTACGCAAGAGGACGGGATTGTCGCCCTGGACGCGAAAATGACTTTTGACGACAACGCATTAAGCTTCCGACCGGATTTGCTGGCCTGGCGGGATTACCATGAAGAGGAGCCTCTGGAAATTCTCGCGGATCGCTACGGCGTGGATTACGTGAAAATGGACGGCGGCATCGGTTGCATGGTCAACGGCGCGGGCTTGGCGATGGCGACGATGGATATTATCCTTAAATGCGGAAGCCGGCCGGCGAATTTTCTCGACATCAAAGGCGGCGCCAACGTGAAAAACGTCATACGCGCCTTCACACTTTTGATGCGCGATGATAATGTCAAAGTCGTTCTCATCAACATCTTCGGCGGCATCGTCAAATGCGATATGGTCGCCGAAGGAATCCTGGAAGCCATGAAACACGTGAAAGTGGATGCGCCTGTTATCGCTCGCTTATCGGGCACCAATGCCCAGGAGGCTAGAAAGATTCTGGACGAAGCGGATTTTCCCTTCATCACCGCCGACAACCTCCTCGAAGCGGCCCAGAAGGCCGTCAGCGCTGAAAGGGGACTTTCCCAATGAGCATTCTCATCAACCAGAACACCAAGGTTGTCGTGCAGGGCATCACCGGCAAAGAAGGCGCTTTTCACACCCGGCAATGCGTGGCGTATGGAAGCAACATTGTGGCCGGCGTCACTCCCAACAAGGGTGGATCTACACTTGACGGAATCCCGGTTTTCAACACCGTCGGCGAGGCCGTTAACAAAACGGGCGCCGATGTGTCGCTCATTTTCGTTCCTCCCCTATTTGCCGGGGACGCCATTTTGGAATCGGCGGAGGCCGGTGTTCCGCTGATCGTCGCTATTACCGAGGGGATACCCGTCAAGTCGATGTCGAAAGTGCTGGCTGTATTGAAAAGCCGTGGCACACGGCTCATCGGTCCGAACTGTCCCGGCATTATCACACCGGGCAAAGCGAAAGTCGGCATCATGCCGGGTCACATTCACAAGCCCGGCGTCGTCGGCGTCATTTCCAGAAGCGGGACATTGACCTACGAAGCCGTTTGGCAATTGACCGAACTGGGCATCGGGCAATCCACGTGCCTGGGCATCGGAGGCGATCCGCTCATTGGGACAAACTTCGTCGATGCGCTGGAGCTTTTTGCGGCAGATGATGAAACGGAAGCTGTTGTGATGATCGGCGAAATCGGCGGTACCGCCGAAGAAGAAGCAGCGCATTATATTGCGAACAATTTCAAGAAGCCCGTTGTTTCTTTTATCGCCGGACTTTCCGCGCCTCCTGGGAAAAGGATGGGGCACGCCGGAGCAATAATTTCGGGAGGGCAGGGCGGCGCCCGAGCAAAACTGGACGCTTTAGCGGCTGCCGGCGCTCATGTTGTTGAAGATCCTTCGGCCATCGGCGTAAAAATGCAGGAAATTCTCGGCGGATAAACGAAAACGGCGCGACTCGATGAATCACGGG
>Ga0307990_1003957_pt1 | contig 11044 bp, 8 predicted proteins | sample EllFjometagen129_FD_203168 | JGI IMG/M metagenome (GOLD analysis project Ga0307990, IMG submission 203168) | Marine microbial communities from Ellis Fjord, Antarctic Ocean - #129 | ecosystem: Environmental > Aquatic > Marine > Unclassified | place: Southern Ocean | collected 2014-10-08
ATTATGAAGCGCTCCTTTGTAGGCGATATTTGGAGTACCTATTAATTCAATCAGGAGTACCAGAAGAATCCATATTGGATAGAATAGGAGTTATTGGTCATTCATCGGGAAGTGCTCACTCAAATTTATTTAGAGGGGGTGAGTTCAAAGCGCAAGTTAGTGATGAATCTTCTACATTCGGAACATTTAGCTCTTATGGACACGAAGTGTTTTTCAAAGATGACTTTATTCCTGATTTATACCAGTATTCCTGTTTAATAAGGAACTTACCCCGCTTAAAAACTAATTATAAAGAAGTTCCTTATGGTTACGAAGATCCAGATACAGGAGAATCGCTAATGCCAGAAATATTTCAATTCTTTGAGGAACACTTGAAAGGTGAATAAATTGTTTTTCCAAAAACTGAGAGCCTGGGAGGTCTGAAATGAAAACTTGGAAACGTCTGCTGATTTTTTCCTTGGTCTGCCTGCTATCGGCATGGGTTCTTTCCTGCAAAGGAGGGGACGACGAAGACGACAATCGTGGTGACGCCTATTCTTCGGGGAATGACGATGACCTTGCCGATGATGACGACACCGATGATGATTTAAATGATGACGCCGCCGATGATGACACAATAGAATTAAATTGTTCGAATGAGGGTATAATTGATAATTATGACATTTCGTGGGTTACAATCCCTTCCGGTTATTTTATGATGGGTTGTTCGCCAAATGATGATGACTGTTTGGAAAGAGAATTTCCTGTCAGAGAAGTTTACGTTGCTAAGTATGAAATGACAAAATATATGATAACCCAATGGGAATTTGAATCGATAATGGGTTATAATCCTACAAATTTTGAAATCTGCCCGGATTGCGCCGTAGATGGTATTGAAGTAAATGTTGCTATGGATTTCTGTTCTTTAATCGATGGAAGACTTCCAACGGAAGAGGAGTGGGAATATGCGGCTAGAGCCGGAACGGAAACAAAATATTATTGTGGAGATGACGCTTCGTGTTTAGAAGAAATAGCGTGGTATGAGGATAATTCTGGAGGGAAACCGCATATTGTTGGAATGAAAGAACCAAATGACTTTTGTTTATATGATATGGCGGGAAATTTACATGAATATACTGCAGCCGGAGATTGGCCATCCTCATTAAGAAGTGGAGGATTTTCAAGTCCTGCAATAGGGCTGCGACACTCTTACCCTCATGAACCTGATAGCCCCCCATTTGACGTTGATGGTGTTCGGTGCGCAAGGGACATAGAGTGAATAAGTGGTTTTCATGGGATCATAGCCTGGGAGGAGTGAAATGAGGGCTTGGAAACTCTTGCTGGTTTTGAGCATGGTTGGCTTGCTGTCAGCATTGGTTTTTTCCTGTGATCAGGGCGACGACAAGGACGCCAACCGAGGGAGCGCCTATTTCCTCGGCGATGACGATGGCGCAGCCGACACGGATGACGACGACGACACAGTGCAATTGAATGATGACGATACTGAGAACTGCCATACAGAATTTCCGCAGAGCAACGAATACAATGTTACCGAATGTAAAGAGCTTGTTGGCCCATTGGATACTTGTAATTGCAGAGATGACTATTATCGTTTTATTGATGCTGCCGCAGATAGTCGTATTCCCATCACGCCGGATGAATTATGGGAAATGATTCACATGTACAGGGAAAATGATGAATATTTATTTGAAGGAATTCTTACTGCTCTTGAGTTAAGGCAACATCTGCTTGAGGCGGCAAATATGGAATTTTTACTGGAGGAAATGGACGCAAGACCTCTCGTAGTCACTGAGGTCTCACGAGAAACATTTTCAGATTATGTGCAAAAAGAATTAATATTTGAGGATCCATATATTGGTTCCTTTCCATCAACATTGCTAGTTTCTGGGGATAAAGAGTTTAACGATGTGATTATTGCTATTCATGGGCATAATGAAGAATCTCAGCAAGATTATTTAGACAGATATAAAGGGGAGGATTATCCAATTAACGGCTATGGGATAATAGCGCCTTTAGTGAGGGGTATGATTTGCTTTGACGATTCCGATATTATATTAGATTTGTTGTGCGATGGATTTTCAATAGTGCAAATTGAAGCTTATGAAATACTTAATATAATTAAATATTTGAAGTATAAAGGAGTGAATAACATTGGTTTAATTGGACATTCCGGCGGAAGTGTCTTTGGCAATTTCAGCGTGAAAATTTTAGAGTCTGTTAAGGTTTACGTTTCGGATTTTACATTTGATACTTATTTGGAGCTGGGAGCTGATAACGAATTGTTGGATACTGTTGATCCTGAAGTCTGGAGGTATAACCAGAATATACGGGATTTGTCGACATCTCATATTCCAATTCTGCGCGTACCTTATGGATATGAAAATACAAATGAATTTGGAGAAGACACTATTATGTACATCCCTGGGCAAGATGAGCAAATCTTGCGCAGACCAGATGAGCTTGGTTCTGTGCATGATTTAATCTTTGATTTTTTTGATGAGTACTTAAAGGAATAGTAGATTGCTTTCAGTTGAGCAAGTTGCTACGAGGATACAATGAATACTTGGAAACGTCTGTTGATTTTATTCTTGGCTTGCCTTGTGTCGGCATGGGTTCTTTCTTGCGACGAAGGGGATGACCAGGACGGCAACCGAGAAAGCGCCTGTTATCCCCCGGATGACAATGTCGCAGCCGACGCCGACGCCGACGCCGATGACAATGACGATGACGATGACCTTGCCGATGATGACGACACTGAGCAATTGAATGATGATAGTATTGCAGGAGATGATGATTTCTCGGGGTGTTCCAATAAGGGAGAAATACATGAAATTAATTGGATTACTATTCCCGAAGGAAGATTTATGATGGGTTGCTCGCTCGGGGACGAGGACTGCAAGCCTGAGGAGTATCCTTTGCACCCTGTAAGAATTTCGTCATTTCAAATGACTGAATCGGAGATCACCCAATTTCAGTTTGAAGAAATCATGGGATATAATCCCACTAACTTTGATATTTGCGATAATTGCCCTGTAGATGGAGTGGATTTTTCGGTATCTAGTGAATTTTGTGAACTCATTGGCGGGAGACTTCCCACGGAGGCGGAATGGGAATATGCAGCTAGAGCCGGTTCAGAAACAAAGTACTATTGTGGAAATGAGGATGGTTGTTTAGATGATATTGCATGGTATGAATCAAATTCTGAAGGAAAGCCACACGAAGTGTGCGCTAAGGAAGCAAATAGTTTCGGAATTTATGATATTTTAGGGAACTTACACGAATACACAAGTGATAATTGCTATGAATATACAGAAGAAGAGGAGGTAGACCCTTCTCACCCCGAAGATGGACAATGGCTTGTTTTAAGAGGTGCCGGATGGGCAAGTCCCTCCGTAGGCATGAGAGTCTCCTATAGACACCAAGCAGATCCTGACCCTTATGATGTTGATGGTGTTCGGTGCGCAAGGGACATAGAGTGATAAAGTAGAATACTGCCAAACCTGCATTATCATCACCCTTGCAATGATTTATAAACCAAGTTCCTTTTCAATGGCTTCAACTTGGGCGCTTAGAATTTTGACGTATTTTTTGTCCGTGATGTCGGCCAGGTTGATTTGCACATTGGCGAGGGCGCCGCGAATGCCCGCAACGCACATATATCCGCCGACTTTCAAGTCTGAGGCGGCGTTTGGATTCGATATCTTTTCCAGATCGCGCAGCAGATTCATGACCTCGACGCCAGACTGCGCGGCGGCGAGCGGAACATCGGCGGCATGCCTGGTGGCGTCTTGAATAGCCCTTCCCTTTTCCTCGGGATTTTTATAGGAAGTTTTATAAGCGGCCATGACTTGCGCGTAGGCATCCGAATCCTCGTCAATGGCCCGCGCGGCCCTTGCCTGCAACTCCCGCAGTTTTTCCTGAATCGTCGCCAGTTTTTCTTCGTATTCTGAGTATTTCTTCCTGCCTCGCGTTAATCCTATGACCATCAGGCCCAGCGACGCGCCCAGAGAAATTCCCAGCGCCGACACGCTGCCGCCTCCGGGCGTCGGACTTTTTGACGCCGTTTTCGCCAGGAAGCTTTTGCAATCATCGGCCAGCGTCGCCTGGGCGCTTGTCTTCTCCAAAATATTTGCGAGGCGATTTTCCAGAATTGTGCCGGATGAAAAATTTTCCACACGCAGGAAAAAGTCCGCGGCCATATCCATAGCTTTTTGCGGAATGAGGCCCACGATCTCGCTGCCGACGACCTGCACGCCGTATCGTTCGGCCTCGGATTTGACCATGTTAAAAACCCGGTGAACCGGCGTTTTCTCAAAGTCGGTCAGGTTCATGGACACCTGCGCGATATTGCGTTTGTCCAATTTAAAGCCCATCGCCTTCACAAAACGCAACCCTCCGCCGATGAAGCGAACCGAGTCGGCGATCTTCGAGGCCAGCTGAATGTCCGGCGTGTCGAGATTGATGTTGTAGGCCACGAGAAACTGCCTTGCGCCCACCGCTGTGGCGCCGGCGCTTTCGTGAAGCTGCGCCTTTCCAAAATCGGGAAGGCGGTCGACATTCGTTTTCACCTCTTCGCGCAAGCCCTCGAACTGTCCCCGCCGAACCGTCGCCAGATTCTTTCGATCCGGCCTGGCAGCGGCGTTTTCGTAGAGATAGGTGGGGACATTGCAACGCTCCCAAATTTTCTGCGCCGTCCACCGCGCGATTTGCGCGCACTCTTCCATCGTCGCGTTTTTCACCGGAATGAAAGGCACGACGTCGGCTGCGCCCATGCGCGGATGCTCGCCCTGGTGGGTATTCAGATCGATGAGCTTCGACGCCGCAACCACGCCGCGCACCGCCGCTTCGCCGATCTTTTCCTTCGCGCCGACCAGCGTGATAACGCAGCGGTTATGGTCAGCATCCATCTCCCGGCCGATGAGATATACATCCTCTACTTCGAGCATCGCCTCGACAATCGAGTCCACGGTTTTTTTGTTTCGTCCTTCGCTGAAATTCGGAACGCATTCTACAATCGAGTTCATACGATCTTTCCCTTCTTGATGAGCGCCCTGCAGTGGTTCATCCCGAAATGATAGGGGATCAGCCGATAATCAGACACCGAGGAGATGAACAGATCAGCTTGCTTGCCCGGTTCGATGGAGCCGAGGCGGTCTTGCATTTCGACGGCGCAGGCGCCGTTGTGCGTGGCGGCGACGAGGCTCTCGGCGGGAGTCATGCGCATATAATTGCAGGCCAGCGACATGGTTATCTGCATGTTGAGGCTCGGCGCGCTGCCCGGATTGAAATCGGTCGCCAGCGCCACGGCGACGCCTGCGTCGATCATTTTTCGCGCTGGCGCATAGTCGTGAAGGCCCAGGTGCATCACGGATCCGGGCAGCAGCGTCGCGATAACGTCGCTTCCTGCCAGCGCCTTGATTTCCTCATCGCCAATGCGGTCCACGTGATCGACCGACACGGCTTTCACTTCGACGCCGAGTTTGCTTCCGCCGCTTAAGGAAAGCTGGTCGGCGTGCACGCGGGATTTCAGGCCTCTGGCTTGCCCCGCCTTGAGAATCTTTTTCGACTCTTCGATGGTGAAGACGTGGGACTCGCAAAAGACGTCGCAATATTGCGCCAAGCCTTCGTCGGCGACTTGCGGGATCATCGTTTCACAAATGAGCTTGATGTAGCTCTCGCGGTCGTTTTTGTATTCCTTGGGAATCTCGTGCGCGCCAAGAAAGGTCGCCACGACATCCAGCGGCGACTGCTCCGAAACTTTTTTGATGACGCGCAGCATCTTCATTTCGTCATCAAGGGACAGGCCGTAGCCGCTTTTGGCCTCAATGGCGCCCGTGCCGTATTGGAGAAAAAGTTCGGCATGATGCAGCCCCCGTTCCAGGAGTTCCGATTCATTCATCTCACGTAGATGCCGCACGCTGCCGGCGATGCCGCCACCCATCTGCGCGATCTGTTGATAGCTTGCTCCCCTGATCCGCAATTCATATTCATCTTGCCTGGCGCGGGCGAAAATCGGATGCGTGTGGCTGTCGCAAAATGCGGGGAAGACGGCGCAGCCTCCGGCATCGTACTCATCGGCGCCATTGGCTTCGGGTAGGAAACAAACAAAGCTTTGCGCGCCCGCGGCCAGAATCGTTTCCTTATGGATCAGCACGGCGGCATTCTCGATGGCGCCGAGATAGGACATATCCTTTTCTCGCCGGGCAGCAGCGTCCCCCGAGATAGTCAGCAGTTGTCCGATGTTTTTGACAAGCAGCATAATTCCGATCCTATCGAAAGTTGTCAGCAGATCTGTCGCCCGTTTCGCGGGCTTAAATGGGAAATTAGTATCTGCGTCCCGTCGGCTTACGCCGACGGCTAATATTGTTTCGCCCCTGCGGGGCTGATCGCGGTTACAAACCGCTCCTCTATTCGCGACAAGAATGTCGCTCCTACAGCACAGCCGAGAACGGCCGTGCCACACGTGTTGTGCTGCTCCGACACCCTGAACCCTAAACCCTGAACCCTGAACCCTGACCTTAATCAATCACTTCATCATGGGAATCTTGATTTTCCGATCCTTGGCGAAGTCAATCGCCTCATCATAGCCCGCATCCACGTGCCGGAAAATCCCCGTTCCCGGATCGTTGGTAAACACGCGGTCTATGCGTTTATCCATTTCCTTGGTTCCATCGGCGACCGTCACCTGCCCGGCGTGCAACGAGTATCCGATTCCGACGCCGCCGCCGTGGTGGAAACTCACCCAGCTTGCGCCGGAGGACGCGGACACGAGCGCATTGAGAATGGGCCAGTCAGCTACAGCGTCAGAGCCATCCTTCATGGCTTCTGTCTCGCGGTAGGGGCTGGCCACGCTGCCGCAGTCCAGGTGGTCCCGCCCGAAAACAACCGGGGCGCTAAGGGTCCCGTCGCCGACCATCTCATTGATTCGCCGCCCGAACTCGGCCCGTTCGCCGTAGCCCAGCCAGCAGATGCGCGAGGGCAGTCCCTGAAATTTCACCCGCTCGCCCGCGAGCTTGATCCACCGGACCAGTCCCTCGTTTTCCGGGAACATGTCCAGGACTAGCTTGTCGGTGATATGAATATCCTCCGGCTTGCCGCTTAAGGCCACCCATCGGAAAGGCCCGCGACCCGAACAAAACAGCGGACGGATATATTCCGGAATGAATCCGGGAAAGTCGTAGGCGTCCATGACGCCCTCGCCATAGGCCATGGTGCGGATGTTGTTGCCGTAATCGAAAGTGATGGCGCCCTTTTTCATAAGGTCCAGCATTCCCCGTACGTGCTCGGCAATGGAAGACAGCGCTCGCCGGCGACATTCGTCGGGATCGCTTTTTCGCAATTCCGCTGCTTCCGCCACACTCATGCCCTTGGGCACGTAGCCGTTGAGGGGATCATGCGCGCTGGTCTGATCGGTGAGCAGATCGATATCCACATCGCGCCGCGCCAGTTCCGGAATAATATCCGCGCAGTTGCCCACGAGACCCACGGAAACGGCTTCGCCCTTTGCCTTCGCGGTCATCACAATGTTCAGGGCTTCGTCCAGGTCCGTGGCCATCTTGTCGCAGTAGCCGCTTTGGATGCGTTTTTTGATGCGCGCTGGGTCCACTTCGATGCCCAGAAAAGCCGCGCCGCACATCGTTGCGGCCAGCGGCTGCGCTCCGCCCATGCCGCCAAGGCCTCCTGTAACCACAAGCTTGCCGCGCAGGTCCGCGCCGAAGTGCTTTTGTCCCGCGGCCAGGAAGGTCTCATAAGTGCCCTGTAAAATGCCTTGCGTGCCGATGTAAATCCAGGAACCGGCAGTCATCTGGCCGAACATCATCAGACCTTTTCTTTCGAGTTCGTCAAAAACTTCCCAGTTGGCCCACTTGCCCACGAGGTTGGCGTTGGCGATGAGCACGCGGGGGGCGTATTCGTGCGTGCGCAATATGCCCACCGGCTTGCCCGATTGCACGAGCAGTGTTTCATCGTTTTCCAGTTCTTTGAGACTGCGCACGATGGCATCATAGCATTGCCAGTTGCGGGCCGCTTTGCCACGACCGCCGTAAACGACAAGGTTGTCCGGGTCCTCGCCGACTTCGGGGTCCAGGTTGTTCATGAGCATGCGCATGGCGGCTTCCTGGTGCCAGCCCTTGCACGAGATTTGGTTGCCGCGCGGTGCGCGAATGGGTTCACGAGCCATGACAAAACCCCCATGTGATTTGTTTTATCCGCCTATAGGCAAAAGTGACAATGCGTCCCATGACAAACATTATGAAACTTTGAAATTTGGGTGTAAAGGCAGCGTGGAGTGAAACTGCAAAGGTTTTACCGCGTCGCGCCGCGCAGATAAGGCAAACGCGGACTCTTCGGCCAGGAGCCGTACCAGAAGAGTTTTGACTCGGGCGCATCGACTTGTTTTGTGTAGACTAGAATCCGGGCATTGCCTTGACCCGGTAAATCATAGGAAAGCGGTTCGCCGAATTTCCTTGCCAAGGTCTTTATTGTTGTGCGGCCCGGATCGAATTTTTTCTGATAATAATCCAGCAATATCACCCGTTCACTATTGCTCACATATTGCAAAGCCCTTTGCGCGATCTCGGGCGAATTTTTCTCATCGTCATGCAACAGAGCCGTGAAATGGCATTTCCCATTTTTATTCTTTTTGAGGTCTCTGGCCACTTGGTTTGAATAGGTCAGAATCCGGAAGTCGTCTGATTGTCGGGAAAAGGAACAAGCCGTTTCCCAATAGGTTTTATGAATATAGATTGTGGACCGAAAAGAAAAAAACGCGATGATGGAAAAAGAAATAAACATCAGGGCTGCAAGACCGGCGACTATTTTTCCAATGCGTTTCTTATAGGATAATTCACCCACTCCCGCCGCCACGCAAGCCAAGCCGAAGAGCATAAACGGCAAGATGCTATCTATGATTACCGTATCTGTTATCTGGTTCACCAAAACGGCCCCAATAATGGGAATAATAAATAAAAATCCCAGGAAGGGATGCCGCCAGCCGCCCCATAAACAGAAAACCAAGCTTGTCATGGCGACAACTACCATTGCAGCAATTGCAATCATCGTAAAGATGAATGGCAAATGATCAATGCCAAGAACAACATATGCGCCGCAAAATGAGAACAACAAATTCATCTGATTAATTAGATCGGAGCGTCCCAACAAATTTATCGGAATCTCTCCCTGTGCTAAACGATTAATGAAATTCAGCGCGCAAGGCAGCCCAAATACAAAAATGGCGACAATGGGAAGGTATGAATATTTTCTTAAAAAGCCGGGTTCAAGCCGCGTGGAAAAAGCTGCAAGGGCTAAAAATAGGACTAAAGGCCACGCAGCGGGATGCGTGTAAATCGCCAGAATGGCAAATGCCGTCATGCCGAATTTGCCCTGCTCGCCGTGGCAGGCCAGCCACTTTGTGGCGAACCAAACTGAAAGCAAAATGAAGAGCATCGCCATGGAAATGGGCGTCAGGTCTTGTGCATGGACTATAAGGAATGGATGGAGGCTATAAAAAAGAACGGATAATACCGCTGTTGTGCGAGTAATCTTTCGTTCGACGATCAGAAATAAAACGATGGCTCCGAAAGCCGAGCAAAGCGCGGGGAGGAGTCGCATCCAGCACTGCGCCTCTCCTCCAATAAGACGCCAAAGCCAGGCAGCCAGATAGAAAATCGACAAGGCCTTGTCGTAGAAAAAACCGGAACCGATGCGCGTCGCATCATTTGTCCAGGCATCAAGAGAGAACAATTCCGTTGGGGAGTAAGATTGGTCGCCCAGGCCGATGAGACGAATCCCCAGGGCGAGGCAGAAAATGGCGAATGCGGTAAGCAGCCTTTCAAGGCGTTCTTTCGGCATGATTTTCTGATATTAGCACAGGCTTTTTCGCTGACAAGGCTCAAAAGCACGCTGCTGGCGATAAATCGTTGACAACTGCGGACGATTTGCATATATACGGCTCCTTAGCGAGGAGCCAAGAGCTATGAATATTATTGAGCAAATGGAAAGAGAGACCGCGAATCCGGGGCATCCGGATTTCAAACCCGGCGACACCGTTCGGGTCCACGTCAAAATTACGGAAGGCGAGAAAACTCGCATCCAGGTATTTGAAGGCGCGGTTATCAGAATACGCCATCGCGGCGACCGCGGTTCCTTTACGGTCCGCAAAGTCAGCTACGGCATCGGCGTTGAACGCATTTTCCCTTATTTTTCGCCCAATATCGCCAAGGTGGAATTGGTTCGACAGGGCCAAGTGCGTCGGGCGAAGTTGTACTATCTGCGCGATCTCTCCGGCAAGGCCGCCCGCATTCCCGAAAAGAAGCGCCAGAAAATTTAGCGTTTCAATTTTTTCGTGGAACGCATGCCGCGGATAAAAAAAAGGATCGGTCCTGATGGCCGATTCTTTTTCTTGCGCCCGAACAGGTCTCTCCAGGCCTTGTTTGGCCAAGCGAAGATCTAAATTCTTAAAATAAAAATTATATCCGAGTAAGGTTCAGGGTCTTTTCATTCAGAATTTTTAAGGCTTGAAGGGGTATGCGTGTCCGCATGACAAGGTTGGCCACTGGCTCAACCCGTCCCGTCAGAGACACAATTTATTTAACACGAAATGATGACGAGTTATTATTTCTATCAGAGTCTAAAAAAAAAACGACCGCCGGGACGAACTCCCGTGGTCGTTTTTTATAAGCGATAATGTGTCGGGCTACTCCAAAACGGCGGGAAGCTCCGGTTCTTTGGGCATCTCGACTTTTGGTTCTTCTCCGGGAACTTCCGGTTCAGGCGCTTTGTTGAAGTCAACCATCTTTCCGTGAAGGGGAGCATAGGGACCGGATTTTTGCATCCACCGAATGAAGTGATCGCCGTCCTTGACCCGCTTATAATAAGCCAGGTATCCAGTGTCGTAAGCTTCACCCCACGCCTCGTCCTTTTCTTCCTGCCAGGCTTGCTCGCTGGTAAAAACACGGACAACCACCGGATTCCGGTTGTTTTTTCTGCCGCGTCCCTGCAGGAAAGCAATGATGGTTTCGGGCTTCGTTTCTTCAAGGTTTTCTTT
>Ga0307990_1003958_pt1 | contig 11040 bp, 12 predicted proteins | sample EllFjometagen129_FD_203168 | JGI IMG/M metagenome (GOLD analysis project Ga0307990, IMG submission 203168) | Marine microbial communities from Ellis Fjord, Antarctic Ocean - #129 | ecosystem: Environmental > Aquatic > Marine > Unclassified | place: Southern Ocean | collected 2014-10-08
CGGCTGCGTTGGGCAGGCAGGTTGTGCAGCAATTCAGCACCCAGCGAAAACCCGGCATCCCAGTTATGAAACATGCCGGTATGGTATTGTATTAGGGCAGCATAATACAGGCTGCTGCCGGATAGTTTTAGTTTGAAAGCATCAGTACGTGCCTTTCTTAATCTTGTTGCAAGTTCTGCATGCTTTTTAGCGTTTGGAATATCTCCGGTTTCTTTCAATAGCTGTGCGTAGGCAAACTGGTATTTGGCCGAAAACGGATTGAGAATCAATACCTGTTGCAAGGTTTTGATTTTTTCTTTGATATTAAAATATTTAATGGATTTAAACTGTCTTTCGGCTGCTAGCTTTTCCCGTTTACGGAAAGCTTGCATGGTGTAATTCGCCGATTTGTTGTGTATTGTACTTTGTGTTTGCATGATTCAATCATTTGAATACCAGATTGCAAGTTAGTAATAATATTTGTAAGATGCAACAGTGGCTTTGAAACAACGAAGCCACCAGTAAAGCTACTCCGAAAAATTCACTGCAAATAGTTAGCAGCCGAAAGATGTTTGGTTATGCAGGAAAGGCCTGCTCATTCTGTTTTATATCCAAGCGAATTGATTGTTTCTTTGATTTTCGCCATGTCCAAATCATCTCCCTCAATGGATGCTGTTTTGTCGGTTAAATTTACCTTTGCGGTTTTCACAAAGGGCAATTGCTCAAGATTTGTTTCTACGTTAGATTTGCAGTGATTGCAAGTCATTCCTTCGACTTTAATTTTTAATGTATCCATGGTATTATTTTTTATATTTGAGATTGAACTGTTTTTATCTTTTCGGTATTTTTGAATGTATCCGTTGATGATTAATAGCACCAGTACAATACCGGAAGCGATTTGCCACCATGCCAAATGTCCTGCATGATTATGCGCTGAATATTGCATTGTAATGTTTGTAAACCAATGTGTTGGTAACACATAATCGATAAATAAGCCAGATCCCATTGCTCCGAATACGATGGTTGCAAGGTAAACCAGTAAGCTGCGCCTTCCCAGTACTTTTCCAATCATGGTAATTGTAGCTGCGTTACTTGCCGGACCTGCCATTAGCAGGACAAATGCAGCTCCCGGACTGATACCTTTTAATATCAATACAGCGGCTAAAGGAATTGATCCTGTGGCACAAATGTATAGTGGGACAGAAATCACCAGAATCAGTATCATTTGTAAAATTGGCGGCATATTTATTATATTGAAAAAATCATCGGGAATTAATGCTGAAATGATGGCTGCTAAAACTAAGCCAATGACCAGCCATTTGGAAATATCTTGGATGAAATCTACAAATCCGTAACGAAAAACGCTGATTGTTTTTTGGGAAAAACTTTGATTTTTTTTCATGGGTTTTTGATCGGGGATATGGTTTTTTTCATTTTTGGTTACAGTGCTTGTAATTAATCCGCCTGTAATTCCTGTTACCAATGCTGCAATCGGTCTGAAAATAGCAAAAGGTAAACCCATTAATGAAAAGGTGGCAAGCATGGAATCTACTCCGGTTTGAGGAGTGGAAATTAAAAATGATACTGTCCCTCCCTTTGATGCGCCATTTTTGTACAATGCAGCACCGGTTGGTATGACACCACATGAACATAATGGCAACGGTATCCCTAACAGGGAAGCCAAAATTGATGACTTTAAAGGGCTGCCATTAAAGTGCCGCTCGATGTTACGGGGCGATATGAAGGCATACAACAAACCCGCAAAGAAAAATCCCAGCAACAGATAGGGTGCCATTTCGCTCAGTATTCTAACAAAATCTATTAAAAAACTGCTGATATATTGTTGTACTTCCATTGCGTTTATTGTTTCTTAATGCAAACTTAGGAAGTAATTGACTACTGGCTATTATGTAATTTTGGATAAAAAGTATAAGATTTTTGTTAAATTTCGTCTAGCGATTTTCGATTGTTTTCTTTCAGATTTCTAAAATGCGAGGGGGTCAATCCTGTAACTTTCTTAAACTGGCTGCTTAAATAAGCAGGGCTGGAATAATTGAGCTGGTAAGCAATTTCGCTCAGACTTAATTCATCATAAATCAGGAGCTCTTTTACTTTCTCAATTTTTTGAAAAATGTAATACTTCTCAATGGTAATGCCTTCTACTTCTGAAAATAAATTGCTGAGCCAGCTGTAATCATGATTCATCTCACCAGTCAGGTACTCTGACAATGCAAGCTTAAGCTGATTGTTTTTTGTTTGTATTAATTCGGTAATCAGGTTTTTAATTCGCTCAATGATTTTTGAATTTTTATCATCTAATAAATCAAATCCGATGGATTGCAGCTCGTGTTTAAGTTGTGATTTTATCCCTGAGATATCATCTTCCTCAAGTTCAACTTCTCCCAAACCAATATGTATCGGGTGCAAACCAATGTTTTCCAGAATTGCTCTTACAGCCATTACGCAGCGAGGGCAAACCATATTTTTGATGTGGATTTTCATGTGTGATGTTTCTTTTGATACTAAAGAAACATGGAAGTCAATGGTTTTGTTTTGAGATTGGTTTTATTTGAGATTCTTCACTGTCTCCCTTTTTGTCATATATTTCAAATACTATTTCTGAGATATTATTCTTATCAGAGACTGAAAAACAGTAGTTTTCTTGCAGACACTAATTATTTCAGAAATGTTTTATTTACCGAAATCGGAACACTGACAGGTAAGTCTATGGTTCTTCGAACTGTTTTTTTCTCTTTCGATAAAGGGTTTCAGATTAACCCGATTTTTCCCCGTTAATCGCTTGTAAAAGTCTGAAATTTCCGGGGCTTTTTGAAATTTGGGCAAGAAGTGAAGCAATATCATTACAATAATCATCCCTTTTTTCATTCCATCTCGTTTCTTAATTCGATAGAATTTTAGCGGATTTACATTTCGATAACTAATGGGTTTTTCAATTGCTTTATTGATCATTGAGCTTACTTCTCCAAATGATTTGTTTTCTGTACCAGTTATCTCAAAGGCTTGATTTTTATATTCATTAAATTTGTTTCTTGATGCAAAAGAATTATTAGAAGTCCCCTTAAACTGTGCTTCCGCTTTCTCTATATCTCTGACTCCGGCAATAATTTGGTCATTACTACCTATCTCATAAAGAAAGTGAATTAACTCAAATCCAATATTCCCTGTTGCTCCTGTTATTAATATTTTGCTCATTTTTTTTATAATTTAACACATTAGTACTAATCGTGATTTTAAAATACATCTCATTTTTGTTTCGTTGGATTCTGCTTTAATCTTATTAGGAGGCCCCTTAATAACAATACATCAGATTTGCAGGGTTAATGCAATGGCAAATGTCAGGGCGTAAAGTATTGCTGCGCTCAGGCTGATGCTATGCTTGTTTGCATTTCTCCTGACAATGGCTATCAATACGAAAACCGAGAGCATGACAATTACAGGTCCGAAAATATGAGCAATGTCCATCAAGTTATCTGCAAATCCCGAATGAATGTTTAGTTTGCCATGAATGATGGCGCTGGCAGTATCTATCCCTTTGGGATCGGAAAACACATGGGGTAAATAGGGGATGCGTGTAATCATTTTTGTCAGTCCTTTGTAGGCATGCAAAAAAGCAATAAGCGGTAGCATATACAATCCAACTTCAATAAGCGTTTGCTTAAAGCGAATTTTCATTGCGAGTTTATTTCCCACTGCTGTAATAAGCAACAACAAGCCGGGAATGCAGAGAATGAACCACACGAATTTAATGAAGCGGCTCCAGATTTCATTTGTCTGCAATAGGGAGTTTAGCTTTGTGGCAGGGATTGAAAGGATGGTGAAAAGTTTTTCGTTGTCTTCCAGTAATTCAGGGATCAAAAAGCCGGAAACCATGAGTAAAAATACAGCTTGTGCCGGTTTGAGCCGGAAATTTTTAAAGCGCTTTAGCGGATTTTTTCTTCCGAATTTTAGATTGTCATGCGGACAGGCTGTCATACACTGCGTGCAATAAATGCATTGCGTTGGCGGACTGCTTTTGGATGGATTCAGATTGCTGGTGCATGAGCGTTCTGTTAATTTGTACTGTCTGTTTGGGTTGTAGCAGTCTTTGCTTGCGCAGGATGAGCATACTGCCGGATTTTTCACTTTCAATCCGAAAAAGGAAAGCATACTGTATAATCCGAGCAAATGTCCAACCGGGCAAATGTAATTGCAGAACGTGCGTTTCTCCCAGATGAATCCGGAGAGCAGAGCAAAAAGAAAAAGTCCGCTTAGATACAGTGCCATGCGATGTGGAATGCGGTGAGCAAGCCAGGTTTCAATCACTAAAATCAAAATGACAGCATAGAAAAGCGTAATCAGCCATCCGGAGCGGACCAATTTTCCGGGTTTGCGTTTCAGTCCGATTACAGCGGTCAGACTGTTGATTAGCTCCAGCGGACAGATTGTACACCACCATCTTCCGAAAATCACTGCAATGATGATGATTAGCGACCACCAGTATGCCCAGACAGTCAGATTTGATAGGTTTGTATTGCGCAAAATTTTGACCATTTCCGCACTGTCTGGAGCGACCCCCAGGGACAAGCTTAGCAGCCCTGCAAAGATCAGGAGCATGAGTATTTGAGCAATCAGCGGAAATGCTTTATGTCTGAACAATGCATTCATAAACTTAATTTGAGGAAAGAAAACTACAAATTATTTGCGAAAGATGCAATTGGGAAGGCATTATTTTGCCGGAAACTTTTTGTGTTTATGCTTTTAATGTGTTCGCTTACCTGTCTGCAAAAAGAGTGATTATAGTGGTATTCCCACAAAGGCAATTCCATGAATAATGCTGGTTAGGCGCACTTCGGCACACTCAGCGTATCACCTTGCATCTGCACAAAGGGCATAGCATGAATTTTCCGGGGTGAACTCCAAGCAAGCACAACTTTTGCAAAGACAATTCTCCACAACTTTTTTTGATCCAAAGTAAAAAAAACTGCCCCAATTGAGGCAGTTTCATATGCAATATTATGTGCTTAAAATTGCTTTATTTTAATGCGTATTCCTTTTCAAAGAAAAATTCTTTTTCACCAAAAGCCGGTACCAGTTCGTCAATCCAGGTAGCTTTCGGGTCATATTTTGCGAAGAACGGGCGGTGCACCCAGTCTGCATTTCTACCCTGCAGGAAGCGCAGCATGTAAACCGGTTCTCCGTTAATTTCGGTAACACCAAGCATATGAATTTTCCCGGGGCCGGCTGACATGCTCGGACCTCTAACGGTTCGTGCCAGTCCACTGACTTGTTGATATGCCGTGCGAAAAATCTCCCATGCATGTTCCAACGAAACGGCAAAATATTCCTTGGCGCCGGTATCACGTGCCATAAAGAAATAATAAGGAACGCATCCCAGCTCAACTTGTCGTTTCCACATGTCTCTCCAAACATCCGGATCATCGTTAATGTGTGCCAGCAATGGTGATTGCGTGCGGATTTGTGCACCGGTTTTACGAATGGCAGAAATTGCATCTTCAACTGCTTCGGTTTGCAGCTCATTCAGATGATTAAAATGTGCCATGATTGCAAGGTGAACACCTGAATCGCTTACCATTTTAAAAATATCCAAAATCTCCTGAGAATCTTTGTCTGTCAAATAACGGTATGGCCAATATGCCAATGATTTTGTGCCGATTCTGATGTTTTGAACAGTTGGAACTTCATTTAAAATAGGTTCGATATATGCTCTCAGACGTTTTGCCGACATTACCATCGGATCGCCGCCGGTAAAGAGAACATCGGTAATTTGTGGATTTTGCTTGAGATATTTTATCATCAACTCGGTTTCCTTCATGGCAAATTTTAATTCGTCCATGCCGGCAAACTGTGGCCAGCGGAAGCAAAATGTACAATACGCATGACAAGTTTGTCCCTGAGTCGGGAAAAACAGCATGGTCTGATCGTATTTGTGTTGAATTCCCGTAAGCTTGTGACCGTCAACTTCCGGAACATTGTGTTCCTGACCTGCCGGATGCGGGTTTAAGTCGAGTCTGATTTTGTTTGCCAATCGCTTTATTTCTGATTTTGTGGCTTCATTTAATATGGCTTTCCGCATCATTTTATAATGCTCTGGTTTTAGCATTTCTTTTTGCGGGAAGGTTAAAATGAAAATCGGATCATTAGGAGTATCCTCCCAGTTGATTAGCTGTTCAACAACATAGTTGTTTGCTTTAAACGGCAGTATATTGCCAACGATTTCTATATCGAAAATTTGTTCTTTTGTTAAGTACTTTTCTATTTGCGGGATTTTCTTAAAATTGTGTAGTGAATAAACTTTGTAATTGTTTTCAAAACCCATCGGTCACCTCCTTCTTGTTTTAGTTAAACATCTGATCCATAGTGCTCAATCGCCATAGTCTGAGCGAAAAGTTTTGCGAAGGTAGCAAAATGTTTTATGCTTTCCAAAATACGATATGTTAAATAAATGTCGTAGATTCAACCAGCAAATGCAACTTTCTTATTTACAAATTTATAAAATATATTTTTAGCCTGCATTATTCATCGCAAAATTAAGCGTATTTGCATCAATATACTAACATTTTAAAATCTAAAAACAATTAATAATTTACACCTAATTTTAGGTATGCTTGAAATTATCTTTGCACATCTTCAAACCATCTAAACCCTTGAAATATAAAAATATGACTGCGAGTTTAGATGATTTAAATCTGCACAAAGGGAATTCCATGAATAATGCAGGTTAGGATTGTCATAATTTAAGTTTTATTCTGGAATCAGAGACTGATTAATTTGGCTGATGATTTCACGCAACTCGCCGAGCACCATGGCGGTCGCGCCCCATACAATATGCTTTTGTGTGAGAAAGCAGGGAGTTGTTACCTGATGCTCTCTAACCGGAATTTCTTGTATCCGTAAACTTTTTATCAGTGGGAAAAGTGGTGTTTGAATCATGCTTTCAACTTCATGTGGATTGCCGTTTAAGTTTGGAATTCCATTATGCCATGCGACAACCGGCAGAACGGTAAATCCGCTTACGGGTATTTCAATAGGGCTGAGTTGTCCGAGTAATTCTAGATCATTTGGATTTAATCCGACTTCTTCTTCAGCTTCCCGAAAGGCGGTTTGAATTTGATTTTCATCGAATTCCTCATATTTCCCCCCAGGAAATGCAATTTGACCGGAGTGCGGAGTGGTGTCTTGTGTGCGTTCAATCAAAATCGTCATTAATTCATTATTGTCTTCGTAAAGACATGCGAGTACAGCACCTTTTCGAAGCGAATTATTGCTTCGGTAGGAAATATTCGGGAGTCCTTTAATCGGCATGAATTTCTGTTGTGTTTCCCATCCGGGCAGTGTGTCCTTTAGGCTTTGTTTTAATAATTTGATAAACTGTTGATTTGTCATGCTAAATCGATTTTTAAAAAGATTGAATTAATGCCTGAATGAATTTGAATGTCATGATACCACTGACAATGAGCTTTAACACGATGCCAAATAATAAACCGACAAAGCTTCCTAAAGCGGATAAAAATGCCCGTTTGTGCTTTTCGTTTTCTGTGAGGCCGACGCTTTTTTCTTTTCCTGCTTTTGTCTCAAAATACAAAATTTCACCAACAAGTGCACCGAGGAAAGGTCCAACGAAAATCCCGATAGGGCCAAAGAATAATCCGATTATCAGCCCGATTGCCGAGCCTCGGATACCCCATTTGCTGCCGCCGGCTCGCTTGGTTCCTAGTACCGGGATAATATTATCCACAATCGTTATTAGCACCGCAATTACCAACCAGATAATTAAGAATTCGAGTGAGAATTGTACGCGATCAGTAAGATGCAGCATTAAAATCCCAACCCAGCTAATCGGTGGTCCCGGAATTACCGGTAAAACACAGCCTAGTAATCCGATAATTATAAAAATAACACCTAATACAATGAGTAAGATTTCCAGAAACATATTCTATCTTAATTAATCGTAAAACCGCAATAGTTTATCTCTTCTCATCTCAATAGCGACACTACTTCTGTATGAGCCTTTATGTTTGTCATGATGCTTGCAAACAACCTCTAATTCGCGAATAGAAATTCCTTGTTCAAGGCTGTCGATAATGAGTTTTTCTCCAACGCCGGATTTTGTGGAAACATCTTTTGCAATTTCGCGTATCAGGTTTCGTTTTGCAATGTGTAAGGCTTTTTCGTAAGCAAGATCTTGCTTTGAACTATAAGCAATACCCGATGCTCTGAAGGATTCTTTGTCAGATTTAATGTGCTCACAAGCTAATTTGCGGTTACATGCCGTAGTGTTGAGCATGATAAGCGCAAATCCGAAATATAATAGCTGTTTAATTTTCATTCTTTGAATTGTTTTTAGTTGTAGCATCGGTTTCAGCTTTTAGGTTTTTCTCAAACCGATTAATCATAAACATGGATAGTTTATACGATACATAAATCATTATCGGCCATGCTATCAGGGAAATTATTTCATATGCGTATTTCATAATTCGTTAATTTTAAGATTAATAAACATGTCCTCCGTCGTGGTCATCCATTTCATCACGGTCAATTTTTTTATTATTGATTGAGCGCCATGCAATAATAATGTATCCCAGAACAAAAGGAATCATTAAGGACACAATTGACATGGTTTTTAACGTAAACATGGATGATGAAGCATTTTGAATTGTCAAGGAGGAGTTTAAATCTGCTACTGACGGATAAAATGCGGTATTGTTGAATCCAAGTACAAAGAAAAGTGTCATGACTACCAGAACAATTCCGGGACCTGTTATCCAAAATGATTTGTCGCAGGTTTTTACTAAGATGCTGCGAATGATTCCTGCCAAAACTGCTAAAACACCCACTACGAATAGAATCAGAACAAGCGGCATTTCCAAGAAATTATGTAGATACTTAAAAGTTTCCATGCTGACTTGCCCGTTTTCAGGATTCACCGCAAATCCTTCTTTTGTTAAAATGACAGCCATAAATGTCAGGAAGAAAATCACAAAAGGAATTGCATTGTAAACTAAGTGTTTACGTGCTTTGGATAGTAAGTTTTCGTCATCAATGGCGTGAATAAAATAGAGAATTCCCGAAACTCTGGATAAAAATAACACAGTGAATCCGAGGAGTATATTTCTCCAATCTGTCAATGCTTCTAACCCATGCCATTGATTTTGCCAGTATGACTGATGCAGATCAATTTTTTCGATAACAAATGGAGAACCGGTAAACATGGTTGCAACAATAACTCCGAGCAGAAAGGGCCCAAGCATTCCGTTAATCCACAACAGAGATTCAAAAAAACGTTTTCCGTAAATATTCCCCTGTTTCGTGCGATATTCGTAAGAAAATGCTTGAATTGTGAAGGATAAAAGTAGCGCAATCCACGCCCAATATGCACCTCCGAAGCTGGTAGCATAGAATAGGGGGAAGGATGCAAAAAATGCCCCTCCAAAGGTAACAAGGGTTGTAAAGGTGAATTCCCATTTTCGGCCCATCGTGTTGAGCATCATGGTGCGTTCAGTAGCATCTTTGGTCATTCCAAAAATTAGGGATTGGCCTCCTTGAACAAAGAGCAGGAAAACAAGTAGTCCGGCAAGCAGAGAAATGATTACCCACCAATACTGCTGTAAAGCAAGATGTGTTATAGCTGCAGTTATCATAATTAGTCCTCCTTCGTTTTTTGTGGTCCTTTTTTAATTTGTTTAGTCATAATGCTTAATTCAGCAATTAAGAGTCCAGTGAAAATCACAGCAAAAATCCAAAATGTTAATTGAACTGAATTTGCTGAAATGTTTGTGACAGCCGCTGAAACTGGCATCAAATCTTGTACCACCCAAGGTTGTCGTCCGACTTCAACAACAATCCAACCGGCTTCACTTGTGACGAATACCATTGGGATTGCTATGATTCCGAAAATAAACAGCGGTTTTCGCCATTTGAAGGTTTCAATTTTATTTTTTAAGGCGAGCCAAAGGAAAATCATAAATAATAAAATATACAGAAATCCGGTTGCAACCATATAATGGAAGCTGTAAAATGTGAGCGGCACGTTTGGCACCAGCTCTTCAGCTTTTTCAATGTATCCGTATCCGAAATGGCCTTCATTTTCACGGAAAAGTGCGAGATATTCTGCCGCTGTTTCTTCATCGCCGGATTTTTGCGCTTTCTTGTAATTTGCAAGTGCCCAAACAGCTGAGTCTCCTTTACGCATGCGCTCTTCGGCGGAAAGAATTCCTCTTTCTGGATTTCCGTTCACAATGTCTTCAATTCCCGCAACAAAGGCTTCTGTATCATTAAAACTCAACCATGAAAGCATTTTTGGGAATGCAATTTTCATTTTTATAGGTTCTGTTCCGTCATTGATTTCTTTTTGATGATTGAGCAAGCCGATTGCAATCAGCTCAGCACCTTCTTTTCCGGTGTAAAGCCCTTCCATTGCAGCAAGCTTCATTGGTTGTTTTTCAGCAACTTCCTGAGCTGAGCCATGTCCTGTGAAAATGACAGCGAGTATGGAGATAAATCCAAAAACCGATGCAATAATGATGCTCCGTTTTGCCATCAGTTGTTCTCGTTTTTTTAGCAAAAACCATGAGCTGACACCAATTACAAAAATGGATGCAAGCACATAGCCGCTGGTAATGGTGTGTAAAAACTTATTGACAGCCACAGGTGATAGGAAGACCTCCCAGAAATTGACCATTTCATTTCTGGCAGTATCCGGATTGAATTCCATGCCAACGGGGAATTGCATCCATCCATTGGCAACCAGTATCCATAAGGCCGACAGATTGGCTCCCAGTGCCGTTAGCCAGGTGGCTGTTAAGTGGAATTTTTTACTCACTTTATTCCATCCGAAGAACATTACGGCAATGAAGGTTGATTCCATAAAGAATGCCATAATACCTTCAATCGCAAGTGGAGCACCGAAAATATCTCCTACAAACCATGCATAATTCGACCAGTTTGTGCCAAATTCAAATTCCAGTATTAGACCGGTAGCAACTCCCAGAGCGAAGTTGATACCAAAAAGTTTCATCCAGAATTTTGTAATGCGCTTCCATT
>Ga0307990_1003959_pt1 | contig 11040 bp, 9 predicted proteins | sample EllFjometagen129_FD_203168 | JGI IMG/M metagenome (GOLD analysis project Ga0307990, IMG submission 203168) | Marine microbial communities from Ellis Fjord, Antarctic Ocean - #129 | ecosystem: Environmental > Aquatic > Marine > Unclassified | place: Southern Ocean | collected 2014-10-08
CTGTAAAAGGGCTACAGAGTCAGGACCTCCTGAAATGGCTACACATATACGATCGCCACGATCGATCATCCCGAAGCGCTCTATCGTCCTCATTACTTTATTGGGAAAAGTGTTCATATATTAGAAGAATAATTCTTTCAGTTCTGTGATGGCCTCACATGAATAATCGGGATCCAATGCAAGCAGGATGTCTCTTTCTCCCAGACCGTTTAAAAGGGCACAACTGAGGGCACCCGAATTTTTTGCCAGTTTCATATCATTCCACCCATCTCCGACAACAACGGTCTTTTTTATGTCTGCCGAATATTTTTGTGCCAGCAACATCATGAGCGCCGGATCGGGCTTCTTATAGGGAGCGCCGTCTCTTCCGATTATTTCTTCAAATTGTTCAGCTATCCCTAATTTATCGGCAATAATGCGAGAAAGCTTCTCTACCTTATTTGTGACTATAATCTTTTTCGTATCCTTAAAATGATACAGGACATCCGAAACACCGGGATAGAGAGACGTCGTATCCACACAATGAACCGTATAATAAGACATAAACAGTTCATATGCCTCATTTATCCTGTCGCTCTTATTTCCAACTGACCTTTCAATGAGTTTCTTTACGCCATCTCCCACATATCCTGCAATTGTTTCTCCTTCCAATGGTGGCAGTGACATCTCTTTCAGTGTAAAATTAACTGCAGAGACAAGATCATTTCCTGAATCTATAAGGGTTCCGTCGAGATCGAATACCATAAGGTCTATTTTTTTCATTATTCCTCTCATTTCTCAAATATTCTTAGATTATTATAATAACTCATATGCCAATAGCAAGAAGCATGGAATGAGTTTTTTGACGTCTGCACGGTAAGCGTTGAATATCCTTTTTATGGCATTTTTCATCATTGTATGGTACGAGAGGTGCCATATCTGCTTGGATCCATTTTGGTGGACTGGGACGGACTCAAATATTCTCTAGACGGATGTCCCTTCTCATACCACTGGAAGGGCTTTTTTTTAAGGAGGATAAAGGATGAGCACAGAAGTAAAATTAAACAGGATAACAGCTCTGTACAGCAACGAAATGAAGAAAAGGGGTGAAAAAATTACCATGCTTACGGCATATGATTATTCCACCGCTCTTAAAGTTGACGAAGCCGGCATTGATATCATACTGGTAGGAGATTCCCTTGGCATGGTTATTCTTGGCTATGACAGTACCCTTCCTGTCACCATGGAGGACATGATTCATCATACGAAGGCAGTCTCGCGGGCTGCAAAACATGCCATGGTTATTGGGGACATGCCCTTTATGTCCTATCATGCATCGACCGATGACGCTGTGTATAATGCCGGACGCTTTCTCAAGGAAGCGGGGGCCCATGGCATTAAACTTGAGGGTGGAAGAGAGATATCGAATGTTGTAAGCAGGATATCCGCTGCAGGGATACCGGTTATGGCACATCTCGGTCTTACCCCTCAAGCAATTCATAAATTAGGTGGATACCGGGTACAGGGAAGGGACAAAGGGGATGCCTCAAGGATATTAGAAGATGCTAAAATCCTTGAGGATGCCGGTGCATTTTCCCTGGTACTGGAATGTGTTCCTGAAACACTTGCCCGAGAGATCACCGAATCACTGAATATCCCTACTATTGGCATAGGAGCCGGCGTACACTGTGATGGGCAGGTCCTCGTAGTAAATGACATGCTCGGATTATATGAAAAATTCACACCGAAATTTGTAAAAAAATATGCCGACTTGGATCTTGTATTGAAAAATGCCTTTAAACACTATATCGATGATGTGAAATCGGGTGCATTCCCCGGTGACGAACACTCTTTTCATTAATATTCTCTATTTTGTCCTTGTCATTTCACCGGGAATATTCTATAAAGATTCGGTATTACTGGATAATATCACCGGTTTTTTGTATAATCAAGTTAAAACCGAACACTTTCAATACGCTGTTATGATAGAAGCATTTATTTCCTTCGAGACTTTAGATATATCGAGTATGCCTTCAGCTTATTGATAAAGAGCTGGGCGAATATTGCTGCATTGAACATACGCAAAAAGAGACATAACTTTCGAAAGGAGTTAATGATAATGAATATTCTTATTTTTGGTCCTAATGGAAGCGGTAAGGGAACTCAGGGTGCAATTGTTCAGAAAAAATTTGGTTTACCTCATATAGAGACGGGGGTGATCTTCAGAGAAAACATTACCTCCGGGACCGACCTTGGCAAAAAGGCCAAGGGGTATATCGAAAGGGGTGAATTGGTTCCAGATGACATTACCATACCGATGATTCTGAACCGCCTCCAAGAGGATGATTGCAGAGAAGGCTGGCTTCTTGATGGTTTCCCAAGGAATCTTGCCCAGGCAGAGGCACTCTACGATGCCCTGCAAAGTGTAAAGATGAATTTGGATTATGCCATAGAGATTCTCCTCGACAGGGAAACGTCCAAAAGACGGATTATGGGAAGAAGATTGTGTGAAAAAGACAATAATCACCCCAACAATATATACATAGATGCCATCAAACCGGATGAAAAAGATGGAATCTTTATATGCAGAGTCTGTGGGGGAAGCCTTACTACCCGTGATGATGACCAGGATGAAGCCACAATTGACAAAAGACACAACATCTATTACGATGACGTAACGGGGACTACGGCAGGAATAAATTACTTCAAGGAAAGGGTTACAGTCATAGGAATAGACGGCCTGCCCGGAGTCAAGGAAGTTTCCAAAGATCTTCTGAAGAAGCTGGGCTAGCAAACCTCGGATTGAATTCACAAAAGCCTTCCTTTATTTTGCGGGAGGCTTTTTTAGTAGAGACACGTATATGGAACATATCAGGAATTTCAGCATAATAGCACATATCGATCATGGCAAATCAACCCTTGCCGACAGATTGATACAGTCTTCAGGAATCATCAATGAACGTAACTTTAAAAATCAGATTCTTGATACCATGGACATCGAGCGTGAGAGGGGAATCACCATAAAAAGCCAGGCAATAACGATTCCCTATCAGGCACGTGACGGACAAAATTATAAACTGAACCTTATCGACACACCGGGGCATGTCGATTTTTCCTATGAAGTGTCTCGTGCCCTGGCATCATGCGAGGGCGTCTTACTGCTTGTCGATGCCGCTCAGGGTGTGCAGGCCCAGACCGTTGCCAACCTGTATATGGCCATGGAACATGATCTTGAAATAATCCCCGTGATTAATAAGATTGATCTTCCTGCAGCCAATGTTGAGGAGGTTATGGAACAGATTGATTCGGAACTGGGACTGGATCCCTATTCGAGCATCACCTGTTCCGCAAAAGAGGGTATCGGCATAGAAGACATTCTCGAAGCGATCGTCGAAAAGATTCCTCCTCCGAAAGGCATAGAGTCTGACCCTCTGACTGCCCTCATCTTTGACGCACACTATGACGATTTTCGAGGAACGATTGTCCATTGCCGTATTTTCGATGGCTCATTAAAGCCAGGCGACATAATCCGCTTCATGTACAATGACACGAAATACAAGATTGAAGAAGTCGGCTACTTTTCACTTGCCAGGGAAAAGAAGGATAGTCTGCGTGCAGGTGATGTCGGTTACATAATCGCAGGAATAAAAACGGTCTCCGATGTTCACATTGGCGACACCATGACCCTTGACAAGAATCCCTGTAGCCAGCCACTTCCAGGATTTAAGGAGGTTAAACCGGTAGTTTTTGCATCAATCTACCCGATTTCCTCAGATGATTACGCAGAACTTTCGGATTCACTCGATAAATACAAACTCAATGATGCATCCTTTACATATCAAAAGGATTCCTCCAGCGCACTGGGGCAGGGTTTTCGATGCGGTTTCCTGGGACTTTTACACCTGGATATCGTACAGGAACGCATCGAAAGGGAATATGGCATCTCGATCCTTTTTTCTGTTCCCAGTGTTAAATATCGTTTCACACTGACTGACGGTCAGATTATCTTCATTGATAACCCCACCTACTACCCCGGCGCCGCTGCTATCGCGAAGGGGGAAGAACCCTACATCAGGGCAACGATGATGTTTCCTGAAAGATATACAGGTCCCGTCATGAAACTATGCAGGGACAAGAGGGGAGAAAATTCTATCCTGAATTATCCCAGTCCGGGGCGCGCCGAACTCGTCTTTGAAATGCCTCTGGCAGAGGTCATTACCGATTTTTACGATCGCATAAAGACCATCACACAAGGATATGGTTCATTTGATTATGATTTTATCGACTACAGGGAAAGTGAACTGACACTCCTCGATATTCTTGTCAATGGAGAAAAGGTAGATGCCCTGTCACAGATTGTTCACAGGAACCGTGCACGCGAGCGTGGACTCTTTGCCTGTGAAAGGTTGAGAGAAGAGATACCGAGACAGATGTTCAAAATAGCAATTCAGGGTGCCATTGGGGGGCAGATAATTTCGCGTACTACCATTTCTCCCTTTAGAAAGGATGTAACGGCAAAGTGTTATGGCGGTGATATCACCCGTAAGAGGAAGCTCCTTGAAAAGCAGAAAAAAGGGAAAATGAAAATGAAAACAGTGGGATCGGTTGCAATTCCTCAAAGTGCCTTTCTTGCCGTTTTAAAATCCGATGCAAATTCCTAATCCATTATGACCGGATCAAAGAGACAGAGCGTACCTGGCCTCTATATACACATCCCATTCTGTGTATCAAAATGCGATTATTGCAACTTCTACTCCGTGACAGATTGCTCAAAAATCCCCATATTTATAGAATGCCTCCTCAATGAGATAGAACTATATAAAAACTATTTTGATCGGTTTGATACGGTTTATCTTGGTGGCGGAACACCGTCGATTCTGAACCCGAAACAACTGGGAATAATCCTGGACGAAGTGCACAAATACTTTTTGATTCTCGAAGATGCCGAAATAACCTGTGAAGTAAATCCAGGTGATCTCTCTCTAAACTATCTCCATTCTCTGCACGACATGGGGATAAACCGCCTGAGCATTGGAGTCCAGTCATTCGATGATGACCTCCTCACATTCCTCGGCCGCAGACATTCAGCATCGGAAGCTATGAATGCTCTTGATAACTCACGCAAGGCGGGATTTGAAAATATAGGCTTTGATCTTATATATGGTATTCCCGGTCAGAACTTAAAATCCTGGGAGAAAGATTTACATCAGGCGCTCTCATTTGAGTCTGAGCATATATCTTGCTATGAGTTGACACTTGAAGGTGATACACCGCTTGCTTTCAAATATACGAATGGAGATATCTCACTGCCTGATAACGAAATGCTGTATAAACTTTTTATTGAAACCTCCGAATTTTTAGAGGATGCCGGATACATCCACTATGAAGTATCCAACTTTGCCAGGAACATAAATCTTCAATCACGACACAATCAAAAATACTGGGATCATACATCGTATCTTGGTATCGGTCCTGCCGCCCATTCCTTTCTTAAAAACAAACGTTGGTGGAATCATCGGTCTCTTGATCATTATACAGGTGATGTAAAGGAGAGGAGGCCACCTATCGGTGGTCGGGAAGGGCTGACATTAAAACAACTGCGTGATGAAGCGCTCTATCTTGGACTACGCACACGAAAGGGTATACATCTAAAAGACTTTTTAATGAGATATAACTGTGATCTTCTTCGAGAAAAGAAAGAAATTATAAAGAGACTTACAGAGGATCACTTGATTGAAATCCATAATGGTACTTTACAGCCCACAGTGAAAGGACTCGCCCTTGCAGACAGTATCTACCGTGAACTATGACACTACAAAAAAGCCTGACCGAACCGGTCAGGCTTTTTTTTCTTTTGGTGGCGGTGCAGGGAATTGAACCCCGGACACTACGGATATGAGCCGTATGCTCTAACCATCTGAGCTACACCGCCGCTAATTTTTGATAGTTTGCTACACTATATTCGCACCTATGTCAAGTCAATTAGATATTCAAATCGTAGGCAACTATGACACTTCTTTTCATAGACAATCTGATAGCCAGAACCACTTCATTTTCTCCGTCGTTGTCTATGTCCTTGAACTGATAATCGGCAACATATCCCTGAATCTTCTTTGTCTTCCAGTTCTGTACAAGCCCCAATCCGTCCCATTCTAGGTTGTATATCTCACTCCGTGTAAACAATCTGACATTCTCGAACATTCTTCCTCCCGGTGCCAGATTTTTAACAATTATTATTTCCTTCTTACCGTCCTTGTTAATATCATAAGTGAGTATCCTTACATTGATATAGGTTAACTTTATTCCATCTGAGTTGTCATTCTTATTTTGGTCGTTTCCAAACTCGATTGCATTACTTGTTCCACCAAAGACTTCTTCACTTTTCCAGAGTAGTTCGTCACTTCCTCCAATAACATGTATTTTTTCAAGCGCTTTGCTTGTCATTTTATAAATATTGATGTGATCATACTCATTTAAGGCAATTACTCTTTTCGGCCCTCTTTCCACAATACTATCTATAGTAAGACCGTAAACTGAAAGTCCCTCAGGAATTTTCAATTCTTTCCCTTTATCATATTTCTTACCTTTCCAAACAATCTGATATATGGAATTGGAGAATGGTTTATCCATGCCTTTCGTTTGACCTATGAGAATCGGTGCATCTGAGGCAGGGCGTAAAACCCTTAAAAACCATCTAAGGTTAGACGCTATCTTACTGTATTTCTTGTTTTTATATTCCAAGACAAAGGAACTCAGCAGTTCCCTTCCTTTGACACTTGTTACAATAATCTCTTTTATGCCATTCTTATTTATATCAGCCACGTCAACTGACAGATATTTTTCATATCTTTTCCCTGATATCATTCCGAGACGTTCAAATGCTCCGCCCCTTCTCTGATATATCATTACATTGTGATCATCAATCACCACAACTTCATTCAACCCGTCATTGTTAACATCACCAACATCCATACCTTTAAACTTACCAGTAAGCCTTTTACTCATCCAGAACCCCTTTCTGTCGAGGGGACCTATGCCGGAAATAAATTCGGGGTTTATTATAGACGTGAATGTTCCTTCCTGCGACTTCAAGGCATCGTCTGCTCTTAATCCCAGAGGAAGCGGGGACGTTGCACTTTGCCGAACTGGAGTATTAGCAACATTTGGCAAACTTATGGATGGTGCTATTCCTAATATATGGCTGTTTATCTTTTCTGAAAATACGCTTAACTTCGGGATAACCTCGTCCATGCCCTGAGACTGCTCAAAGACACCCACCGGTGTCTTATAGGTGGCCACATCCATGAGCTTGCCGTCGAGGCTGATGCTGTTCCCTATTTTTGTAATGCTTCCCCAGACGACATAATCTGCATTAATCTTCTTGCCCAAGCCATAGACATCGGCACTGGTGAGATCTTTTTCCCCTGTTTTAGTCAATACCTCTGCAATTTTGTGTTTTTCGATTACGTCCATCTTTCCACTCGCCGATAGACGCGATATCAGCATGTCCCATATACCGCCCTTTACATAATTTATATCCTCCGAACTATGAACCGAGAAGGGAAGGACGGCAACTCGCTTATTCTCTTCTGCCCATGATGCCGCTGCGATTAAGACGACTATCATAATGCTGACAAAAAACACACAATATCTCTTCATTACAAACTCCCTCATTATCCGGCAAAACTTCTCAGTAATTGCAGGTTATATCGACCTTTTTCTCTGTTTTTATCGGTCCCTATCCCCGGCGTCTCAAGGATCTTGGGAATATCTCTCAGACGTTCATCCTGCATAATCCACCTGAATGGCTCCAGCCCAATAAGTCCTTTGCCGACATCTTCATGCCGATCAATCCGTGATCCGCAATCCCTCTTGGAATCATTCAGATGAAGAACCTTCAGATGCTCCATACCTATAAGCGTCTCAACGTCATTGAAAAGCCTTTCATAGCTTTTCTCGTCTCTCATTTCGTAACCGGCTGTAAATACATGACAGGTGTCGAGACAGAGAGCCAGCCTCGAGTTATCTCTTACACCCTCCATCATCTGTGCGATCTGTTCCAGCTTGTATCCAAGGGTTGCCCCCTGCCCTGCAGTTGTTTCCAGCGTTATTCTGACTCTATATCTGCTTCTTTCCCGATGTATTCGATCAATAGCCTGAACTACCCTGTCTATGCCTTCTTCTTCACCGGAACCCCTGTGCGATCCCGGATGTAAGACAAGGCACTCTATGCCAAGTTTCTCACAACGCTCCATCTCATTAAGAACAGCATTGATAGACTTGTCATATATCTCATCATCGGGTGACGCCAGGTTAATAAGATAGCTGCCGTGAGCAATAACAGGTTCAACGTCTGATCTTTCTCGTGCCTCTTTGAAGAGATCTATTTCCTCTTTATCGAGATATCGCTCCTTCCACTGGTTTGAGTTTTTAGTAAATATCTGGATCGTACGGCATCCCAGTTTCCTTCCTCGAATCACTAACTTATCCAAACCACCAGCAATCGACGTGTGTGCCCCCAGAAGAGGCTCTTTTTTCAACCGCTTCTCCTCTTCTTTTCCGTGCCTTTCTAATGAAGAAGTCACACTATGTCAAGACAATCTTCCCGCATCAGTTGCCATCATTTTACAGCATCAGTGGTGTCTTTCTTCCCTATAAGCTCCATAAAGGGTTTAAACAAGTCGATCGGTATGGGAAAGAGTGTAGTGGAATTATTCTCTGCGGCCACAACAGTGAGTGTCTGAAGATACCTCAGTTGCAAAGAGATCGGCTGTTCTGACATAACCTTGCCTGCATCGGCCAATTTTTGCGCCGCCTGGAATTCACCCGTTGCATTAATTACCTTGGCCCTTCTCTCCCTTTCCGCCTCTGCCTGTTTCGCCATGGAACGCTGCATTTCCTGCGGCAGATCGATATGCTTTACCTCTACGGTAGAAACCTTAATACCCCAGGGATCGGTGCTGCGATCAAGAATTTCCTGTAACTGGTTGTTTATCTTTTCACGCTCCGACAATATCTCATCCAGTTCGACCTGGCCGCAAACGCTTCGTAATGTCGTCTGGGCAAGCTGCGATGTTGCATAGAGAAAGTCTTCCACTTCTATGACGGCATCATTAGCATCCAAAACCCTGAAGTAAATTACGGCATTTACCTTTATGGAAACATTATCCTTGGTGATCACATCCTGAGGAGGAACATCCATGGTAATAATCCGCATATCAATCTTGACCATCCTATCGACTACAGGAATCAGGATGATGAGGCCGGGACCCTTTGTAGCAATGATCCTCCCCAAACGGAATATGACACCCCGTTCATATTCATTGAGTATTCTGATTGCCGCCGCCAAAAACAAAACGACTAAAACTACTATGGTAATTGTTGTATACATTTCTATAACCTCCTTATTTAGTTACCCTTTTTGACCTCTATTTTGAGTTTCTTCACGCCGATCACTTCGACCTTATCTCCCGCCTCAATCAAGTCACTACTCCACGCATTCCACCGTTCTCCCTTAATAAAAACCTTTCCCTCATCGTGAATGGCTGTTACAGCCTCTCCCGTCTCTCCAACCATGCCCTCTAAACCCGTCAGGGGCTTTGTCATCTGTGCCTTCACGGCAAGAGAGATAACGGCTATAAAAAAGAGAGAGATAATGATAATGGTCGGTATCATAACACTAAATGACACCCTTAAATCCGGAATGGGAGAATCGAATAACATAAGCGACCCCAAAACAATAGCTATTATTCCTGCAACACTGAGCATACCATGGCTGACAACCTTTATTTCAGCGATAAAGAGTATGATAGCAAATATAATCAGGAGCACCCCTGCATAATCGACGGGGAGTGTCTGCATGGCAAAGAAAGCAAGTATCAGGGAGATCCCTCCCACAACACCGGGCAGAATGGCTCCGGGATTGGAAAACTCAAAATAGAGCCCTGCCAGTCCTATCATCAGTAAGAGATATGCTATATTGGGATTGCTGAGAGTTGTCAATACCTTTTCGCGTATTCCCATCTTCTTTGCATTTATTATGGCATCCTTCGTTTTCAGTGTTACCTTCCCCGAAGGCAGCGATACAGACATGCCATCTATCTTTGCCAGCAACTGTTCGATGTCATCGGCCATAAGATCAATGACATTTATTTTGAGCGCCTCTTTCGCCGTGATAGACACACTCTTTCGTACAGCCTGTTCCGCCCATTCCGCGTTTCTTCCCCTCTTTTCCGCTATACCCTTGGTATAGGCAACGGCATCATTTTCAACCTTTTTTGCCATTGTCTCATCCATCTTGCCCCCCAAACCAATAGCGACGGGATGAGCGGCGCCTATGTTCGTACTGGGCGCCATAGCGGCAATGGTTGCGGCCATTGTTATCATAACTCCTGCCGACGCCGCCCGTGCTCCCGAAGGAGAGACAAATACGATAACAGGGAGGGGCGCACTCAAGAGTTCCTTGACAATATCCCTCATGGCGAGATCAAGACCTCCCGGTGTATCGAGAAGGATGATGAGACCATCAGATCCATCCTTATGGGAATCGTTCACACTTTTGATTATATACTGTGCAATTGCCGGAGTAATAGCCGCGTTTACTGTAATGACATCGAAAACGGGCTTCCCCTGGCCAAAAGATTGTGTTGCGCCACTTACAATTGCAACGAGTATAACTACTGTTACCAGCACTATCTTAAACTTTTGTTTCTGCATAGCAATTCCCCGTAATATGTTATAGCCCCATCTCTTCCATTATCACCTGCATATCCTGCCAGACCAGCTTCTTTGCCGCCGGACTTCTTAGCAGGTATGCAGGGTGGTATGTAGGCATCAGTTGTATATCATGATACTGGTGAAATCTTCCCCTGAGCATCGATATGGGTGCACCGGTCTTAAGCAGGGTCTGTGCGGCAAATGTGCCGAGAGCGCATATTACCTTCGGCTTTATAGACGCCAGTTGTCTTATCAGAAAGGGTTCGCATTGTTCTATTTCCTCAGGTTTCGGATTTCGATTGCCTGGCGGACGGCATTTTAGTATGTTGCAGATCTAGATCTTCT
>Ga0307990_1003960_pt1 | contig 11038 bp, 6 predicted proteins | sample EllFjometagen129_FD_203168 | JGI IMG/M metagenome (GOLD analysis project Ga0307990, IMG submission 203168) | Marine microbial communities from Ellis Fjord, Antarctic Ocean - #129 | ecosystem: Environmental > Aquatic > Marine > Unclassified | place: Southern Ocean | collected 2014-10-08
ACACCATTTCTTAGGGTCCAATCTCCACCTTCAATCTTGCGCCAGCCCTGTAGACTGTCACCAAGAATAGCGGGTGTCTTAGTCCAATGGTTCTGTGCCTCTTCCAAGAGAGATTTTGTGAGCCGAATGGCCTCCATCTCGCTGTGACCTCCAGAAGCGCCTGACTCGATACCCACATAGCCATCCCATCCAAAGTCGCGAACGATTCGCATCATCTGGGAATAGTTGACAGTGCTGCATGAACCATCCGACTTGAAAGCCGCCTTGGCACTGACCCCCCTGGCATAGGGCATAAGGGATTCCACACCCTGGTAAGGGTCATGTTCGCCAAAATTGCCAAAATCAGGCAGGGTACCTACATTGGGTAATCCAACGCCATCCATCACACCTGTGAGCCACTCAGGATCAGAAGAGAGGCCTCCATGGTTTTCCACGATTACATTCAAGCCATAGCCTTGACCCTTTTGACACAACCGACCGAGTCCATCAATGATCGATTTCTGTTGCGTCTCAAAAGAACCTCTTGAGTGGGCATTGACACGAATGGAGTGACACCCGAGATATTTGGCGGCTTCGAGCCATTTGACGTGATTCTCCACAGCCTGAGTTCGTTTCCCGTTGTCTGGATCACCCAGATTGCCCTCACCATCGCACATGATCAGCAGAGAACGACAGCCATACCCATTGGCTCGCTTCTTTAGTTCTGCCAAATAAGATCGATCTTTTGCCTTATCTTTGAAGAACTGATTCACATACTCAAGGCCATCAATGCCGAGACTGTGGGCGATTTTTGCAAAGTCTAGCGGATCCAGCTTTGGGTTGACTCTCCCAAAGAACCCCTTGTTCAGTGACCATTGAGCCAAAGAAATCTTAAAGGGGGGGACAGGTATCAAAGCACCCGCTTTAGAAAAAGATACCGAGGGTAGTACCAGGCTTCCAGTGACAGTGCTCAGTCCGATTTTTAGAAAAGATCTTCGTTTCATAAACTTGCTCCATAAACAGTATATTTTTAGTCCTTAACAGGACAGTCGTGACATGACATAGAGCTCAGCACAGTACTGGAACCTATGGTTTGGTGGGAGGGGCTGCAGGATATCCCACGGTCTGTCCCATGATGACAACCTGCTTATCACTGAGCTTCAGGGCCTTGCTCAGGGCCTCACGATTCACACCATCTCGCACCACGGTGCCCAGTCCGGCTGAAGCACAGTATAGATAGACATTCTGACTGATGGAGCCAGCATGAAATGCTGAGTACACCGGCTTCATGGTCTTGTAGCGGTCGTTGATTTTGGCGTAGTCAGACACGTACACCAAATTAAGCGGTGCTTTTTGGGCATAGGCCTGTGTGGCAGCCAGGGACCGAACATCCTTGGACAGCACAGGCACGAGACAATGGTTCTTTGCTTGATATTCGTAAACGCCTTCGGCAAACACCGCATAGATATCAATGTCCTGGCAGTTAAATGCTGTGGCCGCCGTGCGTTTTCCTGAAACCGGTCGATTGACGCCAAAGGCGGCCCATAGCAAGCTGGAAAGTTGCTTTGAGGGAATGGGCTTGGCGTCAAAGACCTTGGTCGACTTCCTCTCCTGTAGTGCCTGTATCAGAGGCATACTATTCACATCCGGGGGGCTCAATTTGATAGTTCCCAACGCTTGGACCTGGATTACGGTAAACGTGAATAGCAGGATGGCAAGAATCTGTTTCATGTAACAATCCTTTACATTAGAATGACTGTAAATACGGCTGCGTGACAAAACACAACTCTAAGGGGCGTTTCGAACCATTTCAAGAGAAATTCTCGACCTTTGTCGGGTTTGGAAAGGATTCCTGGAATCGTAGATTATGACGGCTTACAATTCAAAGGATTTTCCCTTCCTGACGTATCAATGCATAGATCATGGCGTCCGAATAAGGGACTGTTGATTTTGTAGACATATGACGTCATAATGGGGCTATTGCTGACAATATTTCCATAAGGAGCCACAGATATGAGAACCCGAGTTTCCCTGTCACGCAGAGGTTTTCTTCGAACAGGGGGCCGCATTGGGACTGTGGCCTTTGGCCCGTTCTTTGCTCAGTGGGCCTGCTATTGGTAGCTGTCAACTCGGATGTTACACCCGACCCGTGGGATAAGCATGAGTATCGTGTGGCTCTGGATGGTATGACTCAGGCAGGATTTAAGAAGGAATAAGACATGAAACAACAGATGCTAAACAATCGTGTTTTGGGCCTGTTTGCCCATCCAGATGATGCCGAGTTCTTATGTGCCGGTACTATGGCCCTATTGCAGCAGGCAGGGTGGCAGGCTCACATTGCAACGCTGTCACCCGGTGACAAGGGAACGGTAGAGCATTCACGCGATCAGATCAGTTGTATCCGCCGGGGTGAGGCGACTCAGGCTGCTAGGGTACTTGAAGGCTATTACCATTGTTTGGACTGTGAGGACACATACATACTCTACGATCGTCACACGATTAATAAGGTGACATCTCTGATTCGAAGGGTCAAGCCGGGCATTGTGTTCACCTGCAGCCCCACGGATTATATGGTGGACCATGAAATGACCAGTCGTCTGACTCAGACCGCTTGCTTTGCCTGTGGCATCAAAAACATGGAAATCGATGAGCCTTCTTTTGAACCGGTCCCTCACCTCTATTACTGCGATCCTTTGGAGGGGAAGGATTTGTTGGGACGTGTTGTCTGTCCCACCACGATTGTGGATATTTCCAAGATGATGACCATTAAAGAGACCATGCTGTGCTGCCATGAAAGCCAGCGCAATTGGCTTCGTATCCATCACGGTGTGGATGAGTATGTCCTGGCCATGAAGACTTTTGCTGCCCAGAGAGGGGCTTTTATTGACTGTGCGGCAGCAGAAGGGTTCAGGCAACATCTGGGCCATTGCTTTCCTCAGAACAACATCCTGAAAGATCTATTGCCAGACCATGTACATGGCTCAAAGGAGAACTCTGATGCCTAGGAAAACAAGCATCTTAGCACCTGAATGGTGGGATTTCACCACGCTGGAGGATGATCTTCTCAATGAAGCGGCTCGCCTCACTGCGCAGGACATGCGAAGCCTGTCTCGCGAGGGATTTGAGGTTGTGTTTTACGATACGCTTGAAGAGTTCTATCTGGCCGAGGCTCTGGAATATATCACGGCCTGGAAACAGGCCACGGCGGACAACCCTGTGGGCGTATGTGGTCCAGTCGGTCCCACTGAACAACTGCCTCTGGTGGCACGGCTCGTCAATGAGTTGCAGCTGGATTTAAAACACGCGCATTTTTGGGGTATGGACGAATGGATCGTGGATGGCAAGGAGGTTCCAGCCGGTCATGCGTTGTCTTTTGAGAAGGCGGATCGAGAGCTTTGTTTTGATCGAATTGATCCAGCGATCCAAATACGCGAGCACCATCTGCATTTTCCCAAGGCAGACACACAATCCTATAGTGACAGCTGGCATGGAGTACGCTGTGCTGTGATGCAGGGCGGTCAGGGTGACATCAAACACTGGGCTTTCAATGACCCTGTCAAGCGAGAAGGGCTCTATCAGAATCAACCACCCACACCAGCACAATACGGCCAACTTTCCACTCGCATTGTGGATCTTCATCCGGTCACGGTCATGCAAAATGCTCGGACCAGCGGTGGGGGCGTGGTCACAGGCGTACCAACACAAGCCATCACCGTGGGCCCGGTACAAACTTGGCAGGCTGAGACCGTGTCGATCTGGCAGGCCGGATGCCATGACAATCCTTTTGGTATGCGGTTGACCACACTCATGATCAGTCAAGGTATTAGGGATGCTGCCGTACCCATGTCATTACTATCTGACCATCCGAATGTTAAGTTCAATTTCTACCGTCCAGGTTTGGGCACCTGTGATGTGGAGATGCATTAGTCCAGACCGCTTCGACTGCGGTCTTCCGGCACACGACACGTCACTCAAATACCAGAGTTCCAAAGAATTGGGGTTGATGGAAATCCAATGTATCATTGGTGATGGGAGACCAGGTTAGCCAATGAGGATTCGAAGTCTTGTCGCCACATTTAAAAAAATTGGCGTGCCAGGTGACAGCAGGTCTGGGGTGCGTATAGGATGGGAACTTCGTCAGGATAGCGAGGGGCATGCGATACTCAATGGTCCAGGTGGTGGCTGTGTCTATTTCGGGGTTCACGATCTTTGGCAAAGCAGAGGCGATCTCTATGCGTTCAACCTCTGTCGTTTCAAGGGGACTGACATCCTGGCGAGGGACTCGATTGTAGTGCATCAGGGCAGTCCCCCCACAATTAATTTCCAGATTGAAGTAGGGCAGTGGACTGGCGTTTTGAGGTGAGAAAAAGAATTCAACGCAACTGTCTTCCCACACTGGGCCCTGTGTCTCTTGGGCTACAGCCTTGACATAGTGGTCGCATACACAGAATATAACATAGAGGTTGTTGTCGTCATAAAGTAACTTTGCCTGCGTGTTGGGAATAAATTTCGGCTTGTCACCCAATAGACATCTGATAGACATTGCTTCAACGGATTGCCATTGAGGCTTGTCCCAATTGGCGTCAATACGCAGTTTCTCTGTCAGCTTCTGGACTTTGTAGTGGGTATTCACTGTGAGGTCATTTCCATTGATTAAAAGGCCCGAAAATCCACAAACCAGGAGATAAAATGCTCTGGAGTCATAAGCCTTCTTGCGTGCTTTTCGAAACTCTTTTCTCAGGTCGTTGCTGATTCGGGTCAACAACGACCTGAGAACTTGATGCATGACAATCGCTCATAGTATTTGGCGACCTCATGATAGAGTTATATTCTAACGAGTTCTTCGACTCGGTTAGACGTTCATTTCCAGTGGACCCCAGCCCTTGCGTGGTTCACGCCAGGCCAAATCATTGATTGCCGGATCGCTGGTGATCACGCCCGCTTTGTTCAGCTCAAGCTTCTTTCCTGCGCGGGCGCAGAGATTGCCGAGCTGGATGTTGGCGGCCATGGGACCTGCATAGCCGAAATTGGACTGGCTGAATTCGCGGGGCTTTTCGCCTCGACAGGCCATGAAGAATTCCTTGTGATGTCCAGGAGAGCGTTCGAGCAATTCTTTGGGATGTCCAAACTCTCTATGTTTTGCGATAGGAAGCAGTTCCGGGGTGTTCCAATAGTCACCCGTGACTTGCATAGTTCCCTTTGTGCCAATGACCAGGTTTCCAGTTCTCGGCAGTTTACGACCGTCGGCCTTGAGTTCCTCGGGAATTTCCGGCATGAACGGCTTACCGTCTTTATCCTTGCCTTCGTACCAATAGGTTGTGAACCCGGGCTGGTCACCTACGGCTCGGTAGGTGCTCTTAATCACCATGCCAAGTGGGAACTGGTCTGTGACCGGACCCGTCATGACAATGGGTTCTGCTGTGGCAGCATAGCCTGGATTCATAATTGCGTAGATACCGTCAGTGGTATGGCAAGCCATATCGCCCAGTGCGCCAGAGCCAAAATCTGACACACCACGCCAATTAAATGAATGGTAGACCTTCTCCTTGAATGGACGCATGGGGGCTGGGCCAATCCACGCATTCCAATCAAGCGTTACGGGGATGGCATCGGAGCCTACAGGTCGGTCGCCTCCCTGGGGCCAAACCGGACGGTTTGTCCAGGTGTGAAATTCCTTGACATCCCCGATAGCACCGCCCTTGACGTATTCGTAAGCAATGCGCCAGCCTCGCCCACCGTGTCCCTGGTTACCCATCTGAGTCACAACCTTGGGGTTCTTGGCATAGGCAGCGGCCAACAACTGGGCCTCGCGAACTGACCAGGTCAGAGGTTTTTCGGTGTAGCAGTGAATGCCCATGGACACGGCGGTCATGGAGGCGGCAAAATGGGTATGGTCCGGCGTGGCTACGAAGACCACATCCAGCTCTTTTCCGTGATTCTCGAACACTTTCCGCCAATCCGTATATCCGACGGCCTGTCCCCAGCCTTCCTTACCGTGTACTCCACCCCACCGGGTTTTGTCAACCTCGGCAAACGCAACACACTGACAGCCTTCTCTATGGGCTTCACCTGTATGGGCTCCGGCCCGTCCGCCCACAGCAATGAAGCCGACCTGCAGCTTTTCGTTGAGGCCCTGGGCTCGGATGATGTTTGGAAAACCAATCGCTGAGGCCGCACCAAATGCAGCGGCACTTTTCACAAACTGACGACGCGTAAACTTTGACATAAACTTGGCTCCTTAACCATTTCGTGAATGATAAAAATTCCATCTATTGTAACCTCAATGAGAAAATTGTCACCCCAAAAACCACCCAGTTTGGTGTTATTAATGGTGCTAGTTGCTGTTGTTCTCCTAGCTGATTTAAGGTGATACAAAAAATGTACGGGTGTTTGAACAGGCGCAAACCAGGTCATGTTTTAGGCGGCGTCACTCTTTGCCTGGGAAGGACTTGTTCAATCATAACTTGTTGTATAACTAAAGGTTACATTGAAGATCTTACGTTTATCCTGTCTTTAATAATACTAAATTGACGAAAAACACCAAGGTTTACACCTGTTTTTTTCCCCAATCTAGCTCCTGTGGTGTGAATCGCATTACTTTTGGGATTGCCAAATGGGTATTCTTTGAATAACTTGTGTTTGCGGTTAGATAATTAAAGACATGTGTATGAAATCGAACGGGATATTTCGCCGTCATTTGAGCTGTACATGCAGGCGTCGTGTTTTGTGAAGCTCAACATAGACATGTCAACTTGGAAAGCTGCCTTATGGTTTGATGAGTGTCTGCATTGCAGGTTGCTCTTAACACTGTCTACATACTTAAAAAAAAGTCCTGGGCAATAGGGTCCCAGGCAAAGTTTCAGGAGAACACTGTGACCTCGAACATGACAAAGTTGCGATTGAGTTGCCTTTGCTTGCTGGCTACCACGTCAGTACTTTTCGGAGCCTCTCCAGAAAAACAGCAGGTAATAACCACGGGTTCGCTATTTCAAGAAATGACTGACATGACGCGTCTGGCAACTTTTCCTCAGCCTGCCTTTCGAACGATCCAGTTTTCTTCTTACGATCGCCGCAGCAAGGTACCTGGTGGGCCGGAGTGGTTTGCCAATTCCGATGGCTTTGGAGGCGAGCCTGTCCCAAACTTTGAAAAGGTCTTGAAGGAGCCGAACAATAAGGGCATTGGCGAATATCTGGTTGCCGATGTTCAAGGGCCCGGCGCCATTGTACGTTTGTGGACAGCCGCCATATCTGGGGAGATTCGTGTTTTCATTGATGGGAAAAAGACGCCGGTCTATGAGGGGAATGCCAATGGTTTCTTCCATCATCCCTACGATGATTTTGAAGAGATCAAGGCCATTGATAAGGCGAGATTTGATCGAACAGTGTATCAGCGGGATGCCTCTTATGCGCCCATGCCATTCGCCAAGCACCTGCGAGTGGTATGGACAGGCAATACAAAGCAGATTCATTTTTATGAGCTACAGGTCCGTTTATACGACCCCGATGCCTCCGTGATTTCTTTCAGTCCAAGGGATATTCACGACTATAAAGAAACGATTGACAAAACCACTTTGAAGTTGGCCAATCCAGATTTAAGCAACGCGTCTGATTCACGACATGAGCCAAAGAATTTTCATCTCAACTTGAGCCCTGGTGAGAGGCATACTGCTATAAGCCTTCAAGGTATGCAGGCCGTTCAGCAATTGCGAGTACGTTTGAAAGCAGAAGATCCGGATTTGGCATTACGCCAGACAGTGCTTCATGTCATATGCGATGACTATCCCTGGGGACAGGTGCAATCACCCTTGGGAGATTTCTTTGGCGCAGCACCTGGCATCAATCCCTATCAATCACTCCCGTTTACAGTGCAGTCGGACGGCACCATGATCTGTCGATTTGTCATGCCTTTTAAGAAGTCATGCAGAATTGAGCTGTTTAATGGTGGTCTGCAGCCAGTGGCCGTACAAGGGTCTGTATTGACCATGCCATTTTCTTGGAATGAACGCACCATGTACTTTCGAGCCAGGTGGCGTGCAGACCATGAGTTGATTGGGTCAAATCGAGACGTACAAGACTTGCCATTCTTGCTGGCGGAAGGGAAGGGCGTATACGTAGGCACAGGGGTCTATCTGATGAATCCCAGTTCAGTGCCCACACCCTATGGCAATTGGTGGGGCGAGGGGGACGAAAAAATCTTTGTGGATGATGACCAGGTCCCTTCGATCTTTGGAACCGGCTCGGAAGACTATTTCAACTATTCTTGGTCCTCTCCGGACATATTTATCTTCCCCTATTGTGGACAACCCAGAAATGATGGCCCCGGCAACCGAGGATTTGTCACCAACTATCGCTGGCACATACTTGACTGCCTGGCTTTTCAGGACAGGATTCGTTTTTACATGGAGTTGTACAGTCATGAAAAAACACCCGGCATGTCATATGCTCGCATTGCATACCACTATGCCAGACCGGGTGCCACTGACGATCATCAGGCCCTGACACCCGCCGACCTAAAACTGCCGCTCTTACCGGATAATTGGCAGCCAGCCGCAAGAATGGGGGCTCGAAACTCTCAGTTTTTTGCCGCTGAGGACCTGACAAAAGACAAAACCTTGACCCATTTTACCAAGGCACGGCTCTGGGCAGGGGGGCGATTATTTGTGTGGACTCCCAAAAAGGTGGGAGATTCCAAGACATTTACTATCCCCGTCAGTTCTGCAGGCAAAAAGCAGATTAATCTGGCCTTTGCGTTGACCCCTACGTCTGGTAGAGTAGGCATTTCCGTGGATGGTACAGAGCTTTCGAAAACAAATCTGTATCGACCGCACCGAACTCTCCTGAGGAATATTGCCATAAAACCTCTTGAATTAGCCCAGGGTGACCATGCACTCACACTAACATTGCAGGGGCTTCCAAAGGGCAGAACTCAGGCTGAAATGGGTGTTGACTTTATTTGGGTGCAGGACAAATAGTCAAAATTATCACGGCAACAAAGCATCAGGTTTCATTCAATCCGAACCAACCTCTGAATCCCCTTGTAAGGCGATTATTAATTATGGTATAGTAGCATAAATGTAATTTTTAAAACAACTTAGACGATGGCAATAGGCTACAGGACAGGGCGGTAAGTGATGCAAATCAGGGGATCTCGGCCGGTTTTCTCGCAGTGGGTGTGGGTGTGGGTGTGTTTGGGCTTGGTTATGCGGTTACCTCTTGGGATTCTTCAGGCGCAAACCCCGGTGATTAATGAGTTTCTGGCGTCCAATGACAGTGAACTGCCATTGGAAGGCGGCGAGATGCTGGATGAAGAGGGTGACGCCTCGGACTGGATCGAGCTTTACAATCCGACCACTCAGCCCATTGACCTGGACGGTTGGTATCTGACAGATGACGCCAATGCTCTGACTCAATGGCAATTCCCCCAAACCCATCTTTTCCCCGGACACTTTTTGGTGGTTTTTGCCTCGGGCAAGAACCGCGTTAATCCGGCCAGCCATTTGCATACAAATTTCAAGCTCAGCAGGGACGGAGGCTTTTTGGCCTTGGTCCAACCGGATGGGCACACCCTGTCAGCTTCCTTTGACTATGCACGTCAATTGCGTGACGTGTCCTACGGCACGGTAGAGATTGCTGATCCCGCGGGAGAGATTCTCGTGCCTGAGGGCGCCCCTGTTACTGTTGGATTGCCTGGCACAAAAATGGTGGGAGACACATGGAAAGAACTGGAGTACGACGACAGTGAATGGCTCAGCGGCACCACCGCAGTGGGGTATGGCTATGAAAATATCATTGGCCTGAATTTGGCGTTTGTTCGCAGCTTCATGTCTGGACTCTATCTCCGAATACCCTTTGAGGTCACTGACCAAACAGACCTGGCCCGCTTGGTGCTACGCATGAAATATGATGATGGCTTTGTGGCTTATTTGAATGGCATGCCCATGGTCAACGCCAATACACCTGAGCTGGACCAGCTTGCCTGGGACAGCCAGGCGCTGTCGCGTCACGACAATGGATCAGCCTTGCTGTTTGAGGACTTCATCTTGCCTGAGACGGCTTTGAATAGCTTAAACACAGGCCGTAATATCTTGGCAATCCATGGGCTGAATATCAATGCGGACAGTGACAATTTCCTGATCTTGCCAGAACTGTGGGGACAGCGGTCTTCAGACCTTGATCAGGACCAGCCCAAACATGGGTATATGTCTCAACCGACGCCAGGCCGTGTCAATGCCAGGGGCGCCCTTGATTTTGTGCGTGACGTGACATTCAGCGCCGCGCATGGTTTTTATGAAGACTCATTTCAATTGACCTTGACCTCTGAAACCCCGCTAACGCAGATACGCTATACGTTGGATGGGTCCACGCCCTCATCAACCCACGGGTTGTTGTACAAGGAACCACTGACCATCTATAAGACAACGATTGTTCGAGCTGCTTCGTTTAAGGCAGATTACCTGTCATCCACTGTTCGTACCCAGACCTATCTGTTTGTCAGTGATGTGGTCTTGCAGTCACCCAATGGAGAAGCACCTGCTTCTAATTGGCCCAGTGGAAACGTAAATGGGCAGATGATTGATTACGGGATGGACCCGGACATCGTGAATCATCCGCAGTGGAGCGATTTGATTGAGGACGCACTACTGGATGTCCCCACCATCTCTCTGGTAACAGATTTGGAGAATCTGTTTGACCGAAGTACGGGAATTTATGTGAATCCACGCAGAGATGGCCTGGATTGGGAGAGACGTACGTCTGTTGAGCTGATCCATGCTGACGGGACAGAAGGCTTTGATCTGGATGCCGGGCTTCGCATTCGCGGGGCATTCAGCCGTTCGACCGGCAATCCAAAGCATTCATTCCGCCTGTTCTTTCGCAGCGACTATGGTGCTGGCAAGCTGCGATACCCTCTGTTTGGCGATGAAGGGGTTCAGGCATTTGACAAGATTGATCTACGAACCAGTCAAAATAATTCCTGGGCGTTTCAGGGCAGTTCTCAGAACACACTGATACGTGATGTATTCTCCAGGGATGTACAGGGTGAAATGGGCCAACCCTATTC
>Ga0307990_1003961_pt1 | contig 11037 bp, 9 predicted proteins | sample EllFjometagen129_FD_203168 | JGI IMG/M metagenome (GOLD analysis project Ga0307990, IMG submission 203168) | Marine microbial communities from Ellis Fjord, Antarctic Ocean - #129 | ecosystem: Environmental > Aquatic > Marine > Unclassified | place: Southern Ocean | collected 2014-10-08
ATAAGATTATGCTAAAAGTAGACAAAGAAAAATGTATTGGATGTGGGACATGTGTAGTAATGTGTCCAGATTGTTTTAAGTTAGATGAGGAAGGTAAAGCTGAAAGTAGTTGTGATGGTAAATGTGACTGTAATATTGATGATGTTATAAGTGCTTGTCCAGTTGATGCAATTACTAAATAAAGATTATCTACGATAATCTGTGTTAGCTCCCTGTCTGCCGGTAGGCAAGCTCGGCTAGGAAATAGTAAAGCTTCGCTCTCCTATTTCATTCACTCTACGTCGCTGATAGATTTTAGATAAATAAAAAATGCTAGAGTTATTCTAGCGTTTTTTTATTTGATGTATTATTTTAATAGGAAATAGCAAATAATAATGGGAATAAATTGAATAAAATATTCAAATATGTATTTAGATTTATATTTTATAATTTTATGGCTCCAATTATTTAGATAATCGGCCCATTTAAATATTTTGAATTTAGTCACAGCATATAATCCCCATAATATGTCTGGGAGAATAGCTCCGGAAAGGGCAGTTATCATTAAATATATATCATAATTAAATATTTGATAAAAATTAAAACTGAGAATTCCTACAAATATTAAATCTAAACAAGCTAAAATAAATATTTCTAAATTAGAACTTTTCAATCCATCTACGTCGCCTCCATCACCATGAGGGATAGCATCTAGAATATAGTGTAATATAAAATTAGCTATGAATAATAGCAGGGGGTTGTGAATGTATTTGATGCTGGTTAGAGCAACTATGCTGTGAACGCTTAAAAACATAAATGTATTATACTATAGTATTTTTAAGTTGACTAATTGTGCTTTTTTATTTATTATAGTGATTAGTAATTTTAAAATATGCCGAAGTGGCGGAACTGGTAGACGCGCACGACTCAAAATCGTGTGGACTTTGTCCGTGAGAGTTCAAGTCTCTCCTTCGGCACCATTGACAAAGAGGTGAATATTTATTATCATCCTTATATCGTCGCGGGGTGGAGCAGTCTGGCAGCTCGTCAGGCCCATAACCTGAAGGTCGAGGGTTCAAATCCCTCCCCCGCTACCAATTTATTCGATTCTAATTTTGATATCTAGGCAGGGTAGCTCAGTTGGTTAGAGCGCAGGACTCATAAGCCTGAGGTCGCGAGTTCAATTCTCGCCCCTGCTACCAATCATAGTATGTACCCTTTGAAAAGGGTATTTTTTAATATTTTAGGGTCGCGAGTTTCCCCTCCATTTCATTTCGAGGATTTCCGGCTTCGCCTCCAACAATTCTCGCCCCTGCTACCAAACCACTACATTCATCATCCGAAAGGGTGTTTTTTGTTATCTACTTTTCTGTTATACTAAGACTAGTTAAGATAAATAAGAAATAAAGAATAAAAAGTGCTTGTAACTTTTTACTTTTTACTTTTTACTAATTACCTTTATGCCAGAAACAATTGCAGTAGTGAATCAAAAGGGTGGAGTAGGGAAAACTACAACTTCTATTAATTTAGCAGCTTATTTAACATATTTAGGAAAAAAAGTACTAATTGTTGATGTTGATTCCCAAGGTAATGCTTCTTCCGGACTTGGTATTGATTATAAAAATTTGGATCATGGGATGTATGAAGTTATTATTCCTGGTCCGATAACAATGAAGAAGATAATTTTATCTACCACTTTAGAGGGTTTACATTTAGCTCCTTCAACTCCTAATCTTGCTGGAGCCAGTGTTGATTTAGTTCAATTGGAAGAAAGAGAATATCGTCTATTGAATAATCTAAAGGAAATCTATGATTATTATGATTTTATCTTAATTGATTGTCCTCCTTCCTTAGGATTAATAACAATCAATGCTTTGGTAGCTTCTGATCATGTTTTAATTCCAGTCCAATGCGAATATTATGCTTTAGAAGGTCTTGGTCAATTATTAAATACAGTTGGATTAATTAAAGAGAATTTAAATAGTAGATTAAATATTTTAGGAGCAGTTTTAACAATGTATGATAAGAGAAATAGATTAAGTGAAGAAGTTTTTAATGAGCTTTATAAATATTTTCCAGATAAAATTTTTAGAACTGTAATTCCTAGAAGTGTTAGATTGGCAGAGGCTCCTTCACACGGAAAGAGCATTCTTGATTATGATCCGAGATCTGTAGGTGCAAAAGCTTATGAAAGATTAGCTCGGGAAATTTTAAATTCTTACGACTCTTTAAAGACTAAATAAAATAAAATATATGGCTAAATACGGTTTGGGTAGAGGATTAGGATCTTTAATACCTAAAAAAAATGATCCAGAGCCAGTACATCCTATGGAAATCGAAGATCTTGGAGATAAAGATGTTAAGAATGTTAAAGAAGAGGTTATAGAAATAAGCGTGGGTGATATTCAATCAAATCCGTGGCAACCACGGACAAATTTTGATAAAGAAAAACTTCAAGAATTAGTTAATTCTATTCGAGAACACGGTATTATTCAACCCTTAATTGTTACTAAAACTAATAATGGTTATCAATTGGTTGCTGGTGAGAGGAGATTAAAAGCTGCTAGAATATTAGGCATGTTCAGGGTTCCAGTTATTGTAAGAGATATGAGTGATATGAAAAAGTTAGAACTAGCTGTAATTGAAAACGTACAGAGAAGTGACTTGAATGTTCTAGAAGAATCAGAAGCTTATTATCGTTTAATGGAAGAATTTGATTTAACTCAAGAAGAGGTTGCTAAGAAAGTTGGTAAAAGTCGTTCTACAGTAGCAAACATTTTAAGATTAAGAGAATTACCAGAAACAATTAAGAAGTTTTTGAATAATGAAAAAATTAGTTTTGGACATGCTAAAATATTACTTTCTTTAGAAAGTGAAGCAAAACAAAAAGAATTATTAAAAAGAATTTTGGTTGGAGATTTAAATGTCCGAGAAGCAGAAGATGAAGTTAAAAAAGTAATTGTTAGGACTCACAAAAGAATAGTAGTCAAAGATGCCAATTTTTTAGCTAAAGAAGAAGAGCTTCGAAATCATTTAAATACCAAGGTTAAAATTACAGATAAGAGTGGTAAGGGAAATATTTCTATAGATTATTATTCAAAAGAAGAGTTGGGAGATATATTGAATAAAATTTTGAAAGCATAAATTATTAAATTTTGTAAAAAAATAAAGCCATTCTGAAATTTCAGAATGGTTTTCGTATCAATTTAAGTACTTACTAAGCACTCATTTTTTCTTTTTTTCTTTGATGATAAAAATATATTGCTACTGTTATCGACAATGCTGCTATAAACCCCAACAGTATTTTTAGAAATATGAGATTTGTATTAGTTCCTGTCGTTTCTGCTCCCGGTAATATATAGAGATATATCGCAGCCACTGCGAGTACTATATAAAACCAGGGTCTCTCTATAAAATTTTTCGTTTTTATTTCTCCTCCTGAAATATTTGAGTTAAGCTTTTTAAATTTAAGGGATTTTTCCCACTTATACTTTTTATTTTCAATTTTTCATCATCATATAATCATAGCATATTTTAGTATAAATGTCAAGTATTTTATCCACCTTTTTACTTGATTTTTCCTTTAAAATAGAGTAGAATAAAGGTAACGAAAAGGTCGTTTTTCTTTATTTTTTGAACAAAACGAGAGTTGTCAAAAACTGAAACGAAGTTAATTTTTTTGATGACCGAGTGAGTGAAAAAAAATGGGAACCATTCATTTTAAAAGTTATTTACATAAATATATGGCATGGAAAGTAAAGAAAGTCAAAACTAAAAAAGTAGCTTCCGCCAAAGGCGGATCCGCTTCCAGCGGAAAAAAATCAACTGTAAAAAAGCCAGTTAAAAAAATCGTTCCTAAAAAGAAAGTTCCTGTTAAAGTTACAAAAAAATCTGTTAAAAAGGTTATAAAAAAACCAGCCAAGAAGGTAGTTAAAAAAATTCCTGCTAAAAAAGTTGAAAAGAAGGTTACTCCTAAAAAATCTTCATCTTCCGCCAAGGTTACAAACGACAAGGAGGTTAAAAAAGAAAAAGAAATAGTTAAGGAAGAAATTAAACCTGAAATTGAAAAAGGAGAGACAATTCATGAATTACCTGTTCAGGTTGAAGATAAAATTACAATAGAAAGAACCCCAAATGGTAAAAATGTTACTGATCAACCCCTAGTTGAAGAAATGAAAACTTCTTATTTAGATTATGCAATGAGTGTTATTGTTTCTCGAGCTTTACCAGATGTACGAGATGGTTTAAAACCAGTACATCGAAGAATTCTTTACGCTATGTGGAAACTTGGTTTAAGACCGAGTCATAAGTTTAGAAAATCAGCTACAGTAGTTGGCGAAGTTTTAGGTAAATATCATCCTCATGGAGACTCATCAGTTTATGATGCTATGGTGCGTATGGCTCAAGAGTTTTCTTTAAGATATATGTTAGTTAATGGTCAGGGTAACTTTGGTTCTATTGATGGAGATGGTGCAGCGGCCATGAGATATACTGAGGCGAAATTACAAAAGATTTCTGAAGAATTATTATCTGATATTGAAAAAGATACTGTTGATTTTATGCCGAACTATGATGGTTCTCAAAAAGAACCAGTAGTTTTACCAGCTCGAGTTCCAAACCTTCTATTAAATGGTTCTATGGGTATTGCTGTTGGTATGGCTACAAATATTCCTCCTCATAATTTGAGAGAAGTTGTCGACGCTACTTGTCATTTGATTGATTATCCTCAGGCTGATGTTGATGCTCTGATGGAATTTATAAAAGGTCCTGATTTCCCAACCGGAGGAATCGCTTATGATGTTAAAGAATTAAAATCAGCTTATTCAACTGGTAAAGGTGGAATAGTGGTTAGAGCTAAGACTGAAATTACGGAAGGTAAAAAAGGATTCAAGATTATTGTTTCGGAGATTCCTTATCAGGTAAACAAATCTACTTTATTAGAAAAGATAGCTAATTTAGTTAAAGACAAGAAGATTACTGGTGTTAGTGATTTACGAGATGAATCTAATAAAGATGGTATTCGAATTGTTATTTATTTGAAAGATTCGGCTTATCCTAAAAAGATTTTAAATAGTTTATATAAACATACTCAATTACAAGACAAGTTTCATTTTAATACAGTTGCTTTGATTGATGGTATTCAACCTAAACTTTTGTCTTTAAAAACAATTTTAAGTGAGTTTATTAAACATCGACAAGAAGTCGTTACTCGCAGAGTAACTTTTGATTTAAATAAAGCTAAAGACCGAGCTCACATTTTAGAAGGTTTAGTAATGGCTCTGGAAAAAATTGATGCAATTATTAAAACTATTAAGCAGTCAAGGGATAAAGAAGTTGCTAAGATTAATTTAATTAAGAAATTCAAGTTAACAGATAGACAGGCTGTAGCAATTTTAGAAATGAAGTTGCAGCAATTAGCTAATTTAGAAAAATTGAAATTAGAAGAAGAGCTTAAAGAAAAGAAGAGAATTATTAAAGAATTAACAGCAATTTTGAAAGATCCTAAAAAGATATTGAAAATTATTAAGGACGAACTTAGTGAAATTAAAGATAAATATGGTGATGAAAGAAGAACTAGAATCATTAAAGGTAAGGTTGATGAAATTTCCAGTGAGGATTTAATTCCTAAAGAAGATATTGTTGTGATTATGACTAAAGATGGTTATATTAAACGAATGTCTACCGATAATTTCCATACTCAGAATAGGGGTGGCAAAGGAGTCATTGGTTCCGCAACTAAAGAAGAAGATGTTATTGAAAGATTATTTTCTTGTACAACCCATTCTGATTTATTGTTCTTTACTAGTCGAGGTCGAGCTTTCCAATTAAAATCTTATGAAATTCCAGTAGCTACTAGACAAGCTAAGGGTCAAAATATTGTTAACTTTTTACAATTAGCTCCCGAAGAAAAAGTAAATGCTATTTTACCTAATGATGAAATTTCTCAGTTTAAATACTTAATGTTTATTACCAATAATGGTTTAATTAAGAAAACAGAGATTGATAAATTTTCAAATGTTCGAAAATCTGGTTTGATTTCAATCAAGTTAAAAGATGGAGACTTTTTGAAATGGGTTAAACCAACCACTGGAAAAGATGAAGTAGTTTTAGTTACTGCTAATGGTCAATCTATTAGAACTAAAGAGAAAAATATTCGATCAATGGGAAGATCTGCTTCTGGTGTTCGGGGTATCAGATTAAAAGGTGAAGATCAGATAGTTGGTATGTTAATTGTAGATTCTTCTAAAGCAGATAAAGATAAATTATCCATAGTGATGGAAAATGGTTTTGGTAAAAAGACTGTTTTAAAAGCTTATAAAGTTCAAGGAAGAGGTGGTTCTGGAATTAAGACTGCTAAAGTTACTACTAAGACCGGAAAAATTGTTTCTGCTTTCATGGCTAATGAAGAAAACAAGGATAAAGATATTATAATTATTTCCAGTGGAGCTCAGGTAATCAGATTAGGTTTAAAGAATATTCCCACTATTGGTAGAGCCACCCAAGGAGTAAGATTAATGAGATTTAAGAAGACTAATGATAAAGTGGCTTCAGTAACAATAGTTTAATTATTAAAAATTCACCCTGTTAAATAATTTTAAATTAATTATTTATTATTAATTACTTTCTGTAATTATAAAAGGATGAAGAAATATATAAAGTATTAAAAATTAAAATTAAAATTTATTTTTCCAATATTTAAAAGTTGATGAAATAAATTTTATTTAACAGGGTAAAAATATATGATGACAGTAAAAGAGATATATGATTTAGCAATAAAATTGGGCGTTAAAAATGATTTAAGAGGCTCAGATTTTGTTAATAAAAAGCTTAAATATATTAATAGTAAGTATAAGGAATTAAAGGCAGAGGATAAAAAAGATTTTGATCAAGAAATTTTAACTAATCCTTATGCTGATTCTCGAGTTTTAACTGATGGTCTAAACAAGAAAGTTAAACGAGTATTGGTCGGTATTGATATGGAAGTTCCTGAAGTACTTTTAGCTAATGAGCTTTCTAAAAAGAAGCCAATTGATTTAATTATTGCTCATCATCCCGAGGGAGTTTCTTTGGTTGGTTTGAGTGATGTAATGGATTTACAGATTGAATTACTTCACAAATATGGTATTCCTGTAAATATTGCCGAAGATATTACTAAATTGAGAATGTCGGAAGTTAATCGAGGAGTAAATCCTATTAATCATAATCGGCCTATAGACGCTGCTAAATTATTAGGAATAGAGATGATGAATATTCATACTCCAGCTGATAATATGGTTACTACTTTTTTAGATAATTTAATTAAGAAAAATGCTAAGAAATTAGAAAGAGTAGAGGATTTATTAAAATTATTAAAAACAATTCCTGAATATCAAGAGGCTGCTAAAACTAAAGTAGGTCCTAAACTATTCGTTGGTAGTCCAGAAAGATATTTGGGTAAAATTGCTTTAACTGAGATTACGGGTGGAACCAGTGGTTCTAAAGATTATTATGAAAAAATTGCCCAGGCTGGAATTGGAACTATTGTGGGGATGCATATGGGAGAAGAGCATCGTAAAGAAGCTGAAAAAGCTCATTTAAATGTTGTTATAGCTGGTCATATGTCTTCGGATTCAATTGGTATGAATCTATTTTTAGATGAATTAGAAAAGAAAGGTATTGAAATTATTCCTTGTTCTGGATTGATTAGAGTATCTCGGAATAAAAAGAAATAATAATATACTTTAAATAAAAAAAGCGGGAATTTATTTCCGCTTTTTGGTTTTAGAATAAAAAAACTGATTTTTTCTCAATTAGAGATAAAACCAGTTTTAAGTTAAAGAAGAAAAAGACCTTAAGGCTGATTAGTCGCTTCAGGAAGAATTCTATGAATAGTACCTTTTTTGAAATTAAAGTATAAAAATATTTTATCTTTTTTATAAACTTTAAGATCATTTGCATAGGATAATGAATATTTCCATCCTAATTCTTTTAATTCTTCTTCTGTTATTTCCTCTCCTTCTTTAAGAACTTTTTTTATGTCAACCATATTTCCTCCATTTATTTATTTTTTTGAAATATTTAATTTTTAACAATAACATATTTTTTAATATTATGCAAAGGCTTTATTAAGTTATTTTTAAATTAGTTGGTAGTTTGTAGTCGGTAGTTTGTAGTTATATGGTTTTCAGATTATAATAAACTTATCATTATTTAATATTAATTAATTTTTATGATTGAAGAAGATACTCAAATATTAACCACCAAAGAACGAGAAGAGGATAAAACCTTGGAAATTGCTTTGCGTCCAAAAAGTTTTAAAGAGTATATTGGACAAGAGAATGTGAAAGATAATTTAAAAATTTCTATTCAAGCAGCAAAGCAAAGAAAAGAGCCTATTGAGCATGTTTTGCTTTATGGTCCTCCGGGACTTGGTAAAACTACTTTGGCTTATATCATCGCTCGAGAAATGGGAGCTAATATTAAAATTACTTCTGGTCCAGCAATTGAAAAGGTTGGTGATTTAGCAGCTATTTTAACAAATTTAGAAGAAGGTGATATTTTATTCATTGATGAGATTCATCGTTTAAATAGAGTGATTGAAGAAGTTTTGTATCCAGCTATGGAAGAATATGCTTTGGATATAGTTATTGGTAAAGGTCCTTCGGCTCGAACTTTGCGTTTAGATTTATCGAAGTTTACTATTATTGGAGCTACTACTAGATATGATTTATTGTCTTCACCTTTCCGAGATAGATTTGGTTTAATTTTTAGATTAGATTATTATCAGCCTCAAGAGATAGCTACGATTATTAAAAATAATGCTCAGAAATTAAAAATTGAAATTGATGATCAAGGGGCTCAAACTATTGCGGAGCGTTCTCGTTTAACTCCTCGAATAGCTAATCGACTTTTAAAGAGAGTTCGGGATTATGCTCAGGTCAAAGGCAATGGTAAAATTTTGGGAGATTATGCTCTAGAGGCTTTGACTTTAATTGATGTTGATAGTCATGGTCTTAATTATATTGATCGAAGAATATTAGAAACTATTGTAGATAAATTTAAAGGTGGTCCAGTTGGTCTATCAACTTTGTCAGCAGCCGCGGGAGAAGAGATTGGAACTATTAGTGAAATTTATGAACCGTATTTAATGCGGATTGGATTTTTAGCTCGTACTTCGCGAGGTAGAATAGTTACCGAAGAAGGTTATAAACATATTGAAAGAGAATGTCCGGAGGATATGCAAAATAAGTTATTATGAAAAAAATATTATTACATTCTTGTTGCGCACCATGTAGTACTCATGTGATTCAAGAATTAAGCAAAGAGTATAAAGTTACTCTCTTTTATTTTAATCCTAATATTTTCCCAGCAGAGGAATATCAAAAAAGATTAGCAGAGCTTAAAAAATATTTAAAAAAGATTAAAGTAGATTTAATAGAGGGAAAATATGACCATGATTTATGGTTAGAAAAAGTTAAGGGTTATGAAAATGAACCGGAAAGAGGAAAAAGGTGTCAAATTTGTTATCAGATACGTTTAGCAGAAACAGCTTCTAAGGCGAAAGAATTAGGCTTTGATGTATTTTGTTCTACTTTATCAATAAGTCCTCATAAGGACGCAGAAATGATTAATAAGATAGGTTTAGGGCTCTCAAAAGGGTATAAAATTGAATATTTAGAGTCAGATTGGAAAAAACAAGAAGGTTTTAAAAAAGCTTGTGATATTTCTCGAGAAGAGGATTTTTATAGGCAATCTTACTGTGGCTGTGAGTTCAGCATGAAATATTAAACAAGATCCAATCTCTTTTGGAGATTGGATCTTAAGTTATAATAAATCCAAGTTAATAGCTTGATTTTTTTGATTATAGTGATAAGATAGATTATTCGCAATAATTGTGAATAAAAACTAAATCAAAGGAGGTTGTTATGACGACGAAAAAATTTGTTGTTACTGACGAACAGAAGTTAACTTTTTATGCGAGGATGTATGAGTTAGAAGGTCGTTTCCGAAAAGGGATCTTGGATCCTGAATTCGTGAATGGTAAATTGCAGGAAATCATTGAGAGTACTGTAAATTTGACATTTGAGTGGGAAGAGTTTTATAAAGATATGTTTAATATTGAGATAGATCTCTCTCAGGTTGAAATTCCAAGAGTATGTAGAGGATTTTTACGGTTAATTATTGTTATTCCGGGCATGACCCCACAAATACTTTTTAATAAGTGCAAGGATTTATTTCAATGTAAAAGAGATATTTGGCCAATGACTGATGACAATCTTGATACAGCTATTATTTCAGAAAGGACGGCCGATAATAATCCGTATGCTATTTGGGTTAGAGACAGGATAAATGCGGATGAAAAATTAAAGCTTTTATCTGCCGATGATTTAAAATCAAGAGGAATTCTAGGTATTACTTTAGAAGAAAGATTGCTTTATGAATTGAAATTTTTTGCGGAAACAGGTAAACATCTAGGTACTGACAGGCTACCTCACACTGTTACTTTGTGTTCAGGTTCTACTAATAAAAATGGCAATCCTATAACTGTTCAATCTGATAGGGATATTTTAAAGGTTAAGCATGATGTTTCTGAAAATGCCTATAAAAGTCTTCGTTGTCGTGAAGTGATTACTTAAAAGATTTGTTTGATATAAATCCCTTCAATTGAAGGGATTTTTTTATTGTGTTAAAATAATTTTATGAAACTATCTGAATTTAACTATAATTTGCCTCAAAAAATGATTGCCCAAAAACCAGCTTCACCGCGGGATTCTTCCAAGTTAATGTTAGTTAATTATCAAAGTAAAAAAATAAGCAATCGTATTTTTAATGAACTTCCTGATTTTTTAAAAAAAGGAGATATTTTAGTTTTTAATAATACCAAAGTTTTTCCAGCTCGACTTTGGGGAAAAAAAGAAATTTATCTTCAAAAAGGTTTTAGTAAACAGGGTGGAGGTAAAATTCAAATTTTTCTTTTAACTAGACATAGTAAAACTACTTGGAATGTTTTAGTTGGTAGTCGGAGGAGACATATTGGTTTAGAAATAAATTTTAGCAAAAATTTTAAAGGTAAATTAG
>Ga0307990_1003963_pt1 | contig 11034 bp, 11 predicted proteins | sample EllFjometagen129_FD_203168 | JGI IMG/M metagenome (GOLD analysis project Ga0307990, IMG submission 203168) | Marine microbial communities from Ellis Fjord, Antarctic Ocean - #129 | ecosystem: Environmental > Aquatic > Marine > Unclassified | place: Southern Ocean | collected 2014-10-08
TGTTGTGGCAGGTAGGTTTTATGCCAATGATTTTCGAATTTCCTTCTTTGTCACTTTCTTGGGTTATAAATAATGCGATTGGACCGAGGAGTGAACCATTTCTGACACTTAGTATTTCCGGTGACGGGCTTGATATTTTTCTTTTAAAGAATGGTTCAATATACTTTGATTATTTTCGTTCTTGGCGTTCAATTCAAGGAAACGGAAAACAAATTAGCCGAGCCGACTTTAATCAGGTGGTAATTGAGGAGGTGGGTAAAGTGGTCAATTTTACCTCAAGTAGATTTAACGAGACGTTAAAATATATTTTTATAGTGGCGCCCGGTTTGGAACAAGAAATTAAACAGATTGTAGAAGCAAAGTTTAATATTCAGGCGGCGCCTTTTAGGACGCCTATTAAACTTCAAGATTCTTCCTGGTATGTAGCCTTGGGGGCGGCGATACGGGGTGGTTGGGATAGGAGCGAAGACAGGTATGTTAGTTTGGGCACTTCCCGGGTTGAGAAAATATTTTTCCAAGAACGCATTGTGGAATTTACTAAGTTTTGGGGTAATGCCATGGCCGCTCTTATAGCCACCTTTTTGATTTTAATGATTGGTTCATTTTTCCTTTTAAAAACCAAGCCGGAGATTTCAGATAGAAGATCCGACCTTTTTAATATTGATTTTGAACAAAGTGAAATTTCTGAATTAAAGCAAAGTGCCGAGGAATTTAACCGGTTGGTTAAAGCAGTAGCTAATGTAAAAAGGGAACAGACGAGCATCCCCGCGGTTCTTGATGGGGTAAGAGAAATAACCGAGAAGTATGGAGTGGTAATTGATAGCATAAGTATCTCACCGAGTAATTTCGCGGTTTCAATGATCGGTCATGTTCCTAGTTATGAAAGAGTGATTGATTTTAAAAATGCGTTAGCAGATAGTTCTAAATTTAGAGAAGTGGACATGCCATTTTCAAAAATATTCGCTTCTGAAGGCAGTTTTGTAAATTTTGATGTGAATTTTAAATACGTACCAGGGGAAATTCAGAAATGAACGGAGCTTGCGTGTCTAGTGCGCTCAGAAGAAATAGATACAAGTATCAATTTCTTTTTCGCTACTAGCCATAGAAAATAAAATAAGGGTGTTGAACACCCTTATTTTTATTACTTTTTGGACAACTAGGGGGTGTTGAACACCCCCTAAATTAGTTTTCTATATTATAATTTATATTTTTTGGGTGTTTTGCTTTTTTACTCATTATTCATAATTCCTAATTCATTTTTTATTATTTCCTGAAATGTGGCTTTTAGAACTTCCCGATTCTGGGCTGATATTTTTTTAAGAACAAATTTTTCAGCTTTGCCTCTGTATTCTTTAGGGCGGATGCCAATTCGAAGACGCCAGAAATTTTTAGTGTTTAAGTTTTGGATTACTGAATTAATTCCTTTGTGTCCGGCTGAACTTCGGCTGAAGGAAAATTTGTATTTACCTAATGTGATATCGGAGTCGTCATGGACAATAAGGAGATTTTCAGGGTTAAAATGGTAGTAATTAAGGGTTTTTTGAACAAACAAGCCGGATTGGTTCATTGAACAATCGGTAGCAAATGATTGATAGCAGGCAGTGCGCGGATTTTCTTTGATGTACTTAATGAACTGGCGGCCTACATTGTGGTAGGTATTTTGATATTTGATCTCCGGGTTTCCGAGACCGATTATTAGCTTTATGCTTTTTGACTTGAATTCCATGCTTATGTTTTGTATGATTATCCCACATTCAGCCAAATTTACAAATAATTTATTCTATTTGAAACATGAAAAAAATACTTTGGTCGTTTCTTGAAATACTTGAGACAATAGTAATTGCGGTGGGAGCGGTGATTTTAATTCGCGCTTTTATTATCCAACCATTTTTAGTTAGCGGTTCAAGCATGGAACCGAGTTTTGAGAATGGCAATTACCTTTTAGTTGATGAATTAGTTTACCGTTTTCGCGCGCCGGAACGTGGGGAAGTTATAGTATTTAAAAATCCAACAGGCGGCGGTTCCTATTACATTAAGAGAATTATCGGATTACCGGGGGAAAAAGTAGCGGTTAATGGAAACCAAGTTGAAGTGCAAACAGAAGAGGGTTCCCGGGTTTTAGAGGAACGGTATGTGAACCGTACTCAAGGGTCTGGCCATAGCGAAGTTACTCTTAAAGAAGGTGAGTATTTTATGATGGGGGATAATCGAGGATTCAGTTTTGATTCAAGAAGTTGGGGGCCTCTGGAAGAAGATGACATAATAGGGCTTGTGAGATTGCGGCTTTGGCCAATTAACGAGGCAATAGCCATAGTTGCACCGATATATTGAAGTTTTTTCAATTGTGGTTGGGTTTCACTCGTGACCCTAAAATAATATTAGCATGCTAAAGAAAAAGCGTAAAAACAACAAAGTTTCTGTGAAATCTCCTTCATCAGCCGGTAGGTCTTACGGGGCAGATAAAATAAGGAGCTTGGAGGGAATGTTGGATATTTCTCCAAGGGATACGGAGTTTTGGCGGGCAATACAGAAAACTGGCGAAAAAATCGCCGAACTTCATCATTTTTATTTAGTTCAAACGCCGGTGGTTGAGCGAGCGGAACTTTTTGAAAGTGCTTTAGGGAAAAACACCCAGCTTAACAGCCAAGAACTTTTTACATTCAAAGCGGGAACGAGAACCAGAATGGCTCTTCGGCCGGAAGGAGTTTCTTCGGTTATGAGAAGCTATATTCAGAATCAATTGGGTTATTTTTCTTTGCCTTTGAGAGCTTATTACCATGGCCTAATGTATCGGAAAGGCAAAAAAGGAGAGCAGCAGCAATTTAATGAGTGGGGTTTTGAAATAATTGGAGATGGAGCTCCGGTTTATGACGCTGAAATAGTGGTAACCCTTCTTGATTTTTTAAAAAGTTTGAAAATAAATAAACCGGTTTTGAAGGTGAATACGATCGGTTGCCGAGTTTGCCAGCCCGGGTTTCGAAAAAAATTAAAAAATTTCTATCGCTATCAGGGAGGAAGTCTTTGCAAGGGTTGCCGAAGTTTATATAAAGGTGACCTGATGAAATTGTTACAATGTGAAGCGAAAAAGTGTATTGAAATAGCGGAGAAAGCGCCGAATATTTTAAATCATCTATGTCAGAATTGTAATAATCATTTTCAGAACATCTTGGAGCTTATTGAGGATAATCAGATAAGTTATTTACCAGACCCGTATTTAGTTGGCGATCGAGATTATTATAGTAAATTTGTATTTCAGATTTTTGCGGATCAAGAAGCGGAAGAACCAATAGCTTCAGGAGGACGCCAGGATTATCTTTCAGAACGAATAGGTGGTCGCCAAATGCCGGCTACCGGCGGTGTAATTCATTCAGATGTTTTAGTGGAACATTTGAAGAAAATTAGTTCCCGGCATGAGATTGGCCAATGGCAGGAGAAAGTATTTTTCATCGCTATTGGTGAAAGAGCAAGAAGGGCAAGTCTTTCCCTTATGAATCGATTTAGAAATCAGGGAGTGATAATAATTGAATCTTTAGGCCGAAAAACTTTAAGCTCCCAGCTTAAAATAGCCAAGAAAAGCGAAGCCGAGCTTGTTTTAATATATGGTCAGAGAGAAATTTTTGAAGGAACGGTAATAATACGGAGGCTTGGTTCGGGTATTCAAGAAAATGTTTTACTTGAGGGTGCGGTGAATGAAGTTAAGAATAGACTTAAAAAAATAAAGAAGCAGAATAGCAAATTAAAAAGCTGATATATATGGATTGTATATTTTGTAAAATAATAAAAGGGGAAATTCCAGCCGAGAAAATTTATGAAGACGAGCATGTAATTGCGATACTTGATGCTAATCCCCGGGCGGCGGGACATACGATAGTAATTCCAAAAATTCACGCCCCAACTTTATTTGAATTGCCGGACGATGAAATAACTCCGTTTTTTAAAACGGTTAAGAATGTTTCCCGGCAGATTTATAAAGCCCTTCATCCAGCCGGACTTACAATGGGACTTAATCACGGGGAAGCTTCGGGTCAAACGGTGGACCATCTTCATTTTCATATTATTCCCCGATTTGAGGGAGACGGAGGAGGTTCTGTTCAGAGTGTGGTTAATAATCCACCGGAGAGGGAACTTTCTGAGGTAGCGGAAAGGATACGCCGGGCGGGAGAATGAGTTGACACAAGATATTTTTTCGAATAGTGTAAAGATAAATTAGGTTCAAATTTTCGTTCACATACCACTTATCCCGATTTTATCAAAATCCTTGATTTTGAAATAAAATCGAGGATCCTCGATGCGGAACGAAATTAAAATTTCGAACGCATCGGGACTATCAATTAAACTATGTCAATTAGAGTAAATAAAAGAAAAGGTGAAAATTTCAGCTCTTTAATATTCCGTTTTAATCGAAAGATTAAAAGAAGCGGGATTTTAAGGGAGGCTAAGAAAAAAATGTATTTTCGAAGGCCAATAAATAAAAATCAACGACGGAAGTCAGCTTTGTACCGGGAGGAAAAGAAAAAGGAAATTGAGAAACTAAGGCGATATGGTTATGGCCCATTTAATAGACATCGTTAATGATGGGCGTTTTGAGGATTTCCGAAAAGAGGTGGAAACAGCGCTTTTAGGAGCGCTTCAATTTTTGGGAAAGGATGATGTAATGGTAGAAGTTTCCTTGGTCAGCGATGAACAAATGGCTCAGATTAACAAGGAAAGCCGAGGGCAAGAAGGTTCAACGATAGTGTTGAGTTTTGAAGAGCCGAAGTGTATTCCTCAACCAGAAGGTGAACCGGTTCAATTGGGAGAAATTTATTTAGCTCCGGACACGATTAAACGAGGGGGATATAAAATCTCCCATCTTGCCGTTCATGCCCTGCTTCATCTTTTGGGCTACACGCACAAGAGGAGAAGTGATACTATAAAGATGGAGGAATTAGAAAATGAAATATGGCAAACATTATTACAGGATTAGACATCGGCACTTCTTCAATAAAAGGAGTGGTAGTTTCAAAAAAGAAGGGTGGCGCTCTTTCTGTTATCTCTGCTTTTCGGCGCCCTTCGGCAGGGATAAGAGAAGGTGTTTTGGTTGACCCCGAGGAAGCTTTGAAAGTTCTTCGAGAAGTGGTAATGGATTTAGAGAAAGTTTCTAAGAAAGCTACTCAAAATATTTTTGTAAGTGTAAATGGGCAATATATTAAACCAAAATTTTCACAGGGAAACGTGTCGGTTTCAAGAGCTGATCAAGAAATTCAGCAAGATGATGTGGACAGAGTGCTTCAGGATTCTCGAACAGCGAAGTTGGATTTAGCCGATTATATAATTTTACATAACATTAATTCGGAGTTTTTTGTTGATGACGTGGGAGACATTCGAGATCCGGTTGGAATGGCCGGACACCGATTAAGAGTTTCCACTCTCATTATTCAAATTTTCAATTCGTATATTAATCGATTAATAAATATTTTAAAGAAAGCCGGAGGTAAAGTGGCAGGAGCGGTTTTCGCTCCTTTGGCGGCAGGTCAGGCGGTGCTTTCTAAACGGCAGAAAGAATTAGGGGTACTTCTCATTGATTTTGGAGGCGGAACGACTTCTTTGGCAATATATAAAAAAGGCAAAGTAATTTATTCAAAAAGTCTGCCGGTTGGTTCGGAGTATGTAACTAACGATATTGCAATTGGTTTCAGGATTTTAATTGACACGGCCGAGAAATTAAAGAAAGAATACGGGTACGCCGTGTCTAAGAAAGTTTCGAGAAAAGATAAAATAGACCTTTTAGAAGTTGACGCTTCTGTGGGAGACGATGAATTGGAAATTTCCCACCACTTTTTGTCCGAAATTATCCAAGTGCGGTTGGAGGAAATTTTAGGATTAATCAATAGTGAATTGAGAGAGATTGGAGGGTTAGTTCAATTGCCGGCCGGAGTGGTAATGTGCGGCGGGGGGATGAAGATTGGGGGAATTGACGATTTAGTGAAAAAGGAATTAAAGTTGCCGGTCCAGATAGGTTATCCCCAGACTGACGATTTGGAAGTAATTAATCCAACCCATCGGGAACTTGTTGGAGACCCGGAATTTGCGACGGCTATTGGACTTGCTCTTTGGGGGAGTGGTAAAGTGGCGCAACCGTTGAGCCCGACAAACACGGTCAAAATGTTTTTGAAAAATTTTATGCCATAAAAATCAAAGATTTTTGTCCCTGCGTTGGTTCGTAAAACAAATACAAGCATTTATTTTTCTCACCTTCCTTGTGATAAGCAAAATTTGTTTTTAAAGCATTTAATCAATATTGACTTTGACTATTTTCCAATAATCGTTAATTATTAATATATGGCTAATAAACCTAAAAAGAAAAAGAGGAAGCGATGTCCTAAGTGTAATAAGCTTTTTTATAACCTGGGAGCTCATATGAAAACGCATGAAAGCGGTAAAGCAAGAGAAAAGGATAATGAGAAAGAAAAGAAAAAGAAAATAAGCTCTCAAAAACAAGCCGTGAGTAAAGGCGGGTTTCCAAAAAAAAGCCAGAAATTTCAGCGAAGCGCGTCAAGAAAGAAGATCAATGAAGGAATAACCCAGGTGAAAGTAATCGGTGTTGGAGGCGCTGGCGGAAACATTGTCACTCGGATGAAAGAGAAAGGGAGAATGAAAGGGGTGGAATATATTGCGGTGAACACCGATGCTCAGGATTTGAATATAGCTTCAGTTCACAGGAAAATTTACATTGGCAAGGCGCTTACCAAGGGCCTTGGGGCCGGAATGAATCCGAATATTGGCAAGCAGGCGATTGAGGAGAATCGTTCTGAGATAGGGGAGGTTGTCAAGGGAGCTGATATTGTTTTTATAACTGCCGGTTTTGGCGGTGGCACCGGTAGCGGAGCGGCGCCGGTAATTGCGGAGATTGCAAAACGGGAAGGAATTCTTACTATTGGCATTATTACCAAACCTTTTAAATTTGAAGGTTCCAAGCGGATGGCAATTGCCCAAGAGGCGATTAATAAGATAAGAGACAATGTTGACGCTTTAGTGGTGGTGCCCAACGAGCGGATATTTTTGGTGATTAGTAAAGACACGTCAATTATTAAAGCTTTCGCTTATGTTGACGATGTTCTCCGGAGCGGGGTGGAAGCGATTACTGATTTAATTAATACGTCTGGAATTATTAATGTTGATTTCTCGGACATTGAAGCAGTTCTTCGGGATATGGGAACAAGCATGATAGGAGTTGGTGTGGCTAAAGGACAGGATAGGAGTGCTAAGGCGGTTGAGCAGGCAATAAATTCACCGCTTCTTGAAACAACAATTGAGGGCGCTAAGAAAGTCCTTTTCTTGGTTGCCGGAAGCAGAGACCTTAAAATGCTGGAGGTTAATGATATTGCCAAAGCGATTTCTTCAAAAGTTGACCCTGATGCCGAAGTTATTTTTGGCGCTTCTCATGACCAAAGTTTAAGAGATGGCGCGATTAAGGTTACGGTTATCGCCGCTGGATTTAACAGGACAATGGAACCGGGAGACGGTTCTTTTGGCGTGCCTCAACTTTTTAGTAATCAAAAAAGGAGAAAGGAAATGGAAATCAATCCGTTAGAAACAGAAGAGGAGAAATTAGAAAATGAATTAGGAGAAATAAAAAAACCATTGAAACCGAAAAGCAAGGATTCTAACTCAAATCCTTGGGATATTCCAACTTTTCTTCGGAAAAAGAAAAAATAAATTTATAAACAGAGTTTGCATCTCCCTGCGTTCGGAAAAGATTGAAAAACAAGTTTTCTATCTTTCTCCTCACTTGGGGTTGTAATTAATGGTTAATGAAAATCTCTCACCAAATATAGGTGAGAGATTTTTTCATTGTCCCCCCGTTAGGACTTGAACCTAAAACAAATTGCTTAAAAGGCAACTGCTCTGCCAAATTGAGCTACGGGGGGTAATTGTACCCCGCGCGCGAGTTTTGTTCGCGGGCGGTTACTCTTGTATTTTACAAAATTTTTAGAAGATTGCAACTTTTTACTCTTGTTTTAGCGCCGAAAGTTAGTATAATACATGTATTCCGGGGTGGCGCAATGGTAGCGCGGGTGCCTGTTAAGCACTAGGTTGCCGGTTCGAATCCGGCCCCCGGAGCCAGTGTGCACGAACAGAGGCAAGAGCCTCTGTTTTTGCTTTATTCATCGGCATTTTTGTCGGTTCTAACCTTAAGTATTCTTTCTCTAACGCAGGATAGCCATTTCCTATCTCGGCAAACCATTCATTCGGCTCAATAGATAGTTTTTCGTCTTTAATAATCGGCACTTTTCCTAACGCCAGTAAGATTTCCTTCTTCAGTTCTAACCCTGCTTTTCCTTTCGCCATCAAAAACGCTTTACGGGCGTAAGCGGCAAAGCTAAATGTTTTTTCAGTAAGCTCAAGCCATTTCTCGGCTCGTGTCTCGGTCTGTCGTAGGTTTTCTTTGAATTGAGCAATCTTGCTCTGGAGCGTGTTTTTCTCTTTGATAAAAGTTTCGTCATCAATAAGTTGGCGGTATCTCATCTTGGTAAGTTCATCCAGTTCCTTTTGCGTTTCCACCAAAGATTTGTGCCGCATTTCATAAACTTTTGTCCTATCTTCAATCTCGGTATCGTTCTTTTTATTCAGTCCTTCTAACGCCCACTGCAAGAACTCTGGCAGGATAGTATATTTTTCAATCTCTTTTTCAATCATTATCTCCAAAGCGTTCACTGGTATATTTTTGCGTTGATTACATTTTATCCTTTTCGTTTTTCTTGTGCAGTGATAATAGGTATGCTCCCGTATTTCTCCCGACTTAAGGAGTTTCTTCTTGGTTTCAGCCGTGTAGAGACAACCACACACCCCACACCGTATAGACCCCGTGAAAGCAAACTCGTGGTGCTTGGGTCTCGATTTGCCTTTTCTGCCAAGAAGCATTTGCACTCGGTCATATTCTTCAAGCGTAATCATCCGCTCGTGCTTTCCTTCATATTGAAGTCCGCTATTTTCAATCGTCCCTGCATAAAACAAACTCGTAAAAATTTTATAAATGCCGCTTCTTGATAATTCATTTCCGCCTATTCTCTTGAACTTTCTTGTCCTAAAGCCCCACTCTTTATTTGCAATATCCAAAATCTTCGGTGGCGTATAGTTGCCTGTAAGCATTAAGTCCCACATTTTTCTGACAAGATTAAAACGCTCTGGGTCTTTGATAATAATTTTGTTTTCTTTGTCGTTGAGATAGCCGAGTGGTGCTACGCCATTTTGCCATCCTTTGTCTAACTTACTTTGTAGCCCTCGTTTTGTGTTTTTACTTAAATCCAAAATGTATTGATTGGCAACGCCGCTTTCAACGCTAAAGAGTAACACATTATCGTCTGGAAGATATTGTCGGTCTATTGTTTGAATTGATTTGAGTATTCCTTGTTGCAGTAGCCAGCTTAATTTACCGCTATCAATTGGATTTCTGGATAAACGATTTATTTGCCAACACAAAATCCCATCGGCTTCGCCATTTTCAATTCGTTTTAGCATTTCATCAAACAGAGGACGGTTGTTCGGCTTCTTGGCTGTTTTTGCTTCGGTATAGATTTTTTTAATATCCAAATTCAAATCAGTAGCAAGCTGTTTTAACCGATTAACTTGGTCGTCAATAGATTGAACCTGTCTATCCTCGCTCTCCGATGACTTTCTGGCATAAAGGAAGTATTTAATTTTATTCATTTCTTGTTTCATAAACTTAAAGGGACGGTCTGGTTATCCCAGTTGCTTCTCCGTGAGGATTAGTTTCTGGCAGACCGCCTCTTAAAGGGCAGAAACTAATAAAAAATCTCACGGATTTTTGACACTGGGATAACATCTTTATTATACATCAAATCTAATTGTCAAGCAAATTTTTCTCCCTCAATCATACCCTTATACCTTCTTTTGCGGTAGTCAAGTTTTAGGCAATGTCTGCATCCAATTACATTGGTTAATGGGTGTTTGAATAAAACTCCGACACGCCGACCGCATAAAGGACATTTAAACCAAAAACGGACTCCATTGTAGCAGGTTGTTGATGTAGTTAATTCTATCTTCAATCCCAATATTTCCAGCTCTGATTTTATAATAGCTTCTTTTAATTCACCTCTGCATTTTCTGAGAAAATCCGAGATTTTTATTTTTTGACACTCCTCAACTAAAAGTCCTAAATTATTTGGGTTCAATGATTTCACTTTGTTGTTGCTTATTTTGTTTGTTCACATTAAATTGTTGATTCTGCCCTATAAAGGCGTTTTCAGTATTTACTTTAACATTTAGTTTCGGTTGTTTCAGTTCTTTCAGGAGAAGTATGCTCGTATTTAATTGCCGACTGGCAGATTCCAATCCTTTACTTAACTCTCTTATAATATTCATTTTTGAATCATTAAAGGTGTAGCCGCCATCCTCTGTTTCTATAAGGTGGTGGAGCGTCATATCCAATTTCATTGAACGCCAGTAATTAGCCACAATTCTATCAACCAGCATAAGTTCCAGAGGCGTTTTGCAGTCATATTCTTTTACCAAATTACTCCGTGTGGTAGAAAGAAACTTATGATACTTTCCATAACTCAAATTAGCCACCCAAATGCCATTTTGAAGTCCGTTTGCTTTTGCGATTTCCAATGCAAGCTCATCCCGTCTTTTTTCTTCTTTTTGAGTCAGTTTTTTCTTTTCGTTCAAATCAATGTATTCTTCAATCCCAATATGGGAAGCCTCTAAACTTTTACTAAAGACTTTAAACGCTCTTTCTATCCTGTCTTTTTTGTCCTCTTTTTTTATCAATTTTTTATCGCCGCCGAGCTTGGCATTCTCTCTATTTGCCTCTATCTGTTTTTGTGATAATTCAGTCATATTTATTAAAGTTAAGTTTTGTAATTTGATATTATTTAACCTTTATCAATTCTTTCACTTTTTCTTTGCCCTTGTCAGTTATGATAATAAATTTAATTTTATTTAGTTTCCGTATTGCAGGACTGGCGATTTTTTCGCTTAATTTTAAGTGCCCGTAATCTTTCTTAAAATCTTCCATACTTTTTCCTTGCA
>Ga0307990_1003964_pt1 | contig 11025 bp, 7 predicted proteins | sample EllFjometagen129_FD_203168 | JGI IMG/M metagenome (GOLD analysis project Ga0307990, IMG submission 203168) | Marine microbial communities from Ellis Fjord, Antarctic Ocean - #129 | ecosystem: Environmental > Aquatic > Marine > Unclassified | place: Southern Ocean | collected 2014-10-08
GAAGTGGGGTCGATTAGTCCAGCATGGCGCAGTACTATCTTCTTCTGGCAGCGGAAGTAAGAAATCTCATTCCATTCAGGAATCGAATCAAATCCTTTGCCATAGGTAAAGAAAGTTCCCAGATGGTCCCATTCTGATATTTTGCAGAGCACCCGGTCCTTGTCAAAGGATCCTTTCTCTATAGAGGAGAAGATCCAGGGAAGGTCCTCAATCTGAACCTTGTCCAAAATAAGCAAGGGCAGTCCAGGAAGGTGAATATTGACCAAAGGTTCATTAGCACAGAATCCAAAGCAACCAACACTACGCACCTGGATATCAAGCTTCTTGGAAGCAATCTCATCTTTTATAGCCTTGAGAAGTTCACCAGCTCCATTACCCAGACCACAGGTTCCAACTCCCACTGCAATATCTACACAATCAGGGTGGAGCAAAAGTCCACCTTTAGCTCTTAGTTTTTCTATAAGTTGCTTCATGAGTTCACCTTCTTTGCCATAAGTTGTTTTAGAAGCGTGGCGAGCTTATCACTAGTCATTCTGCTGTAGATAACCTCATCAACAGCGATGACAGGGGCGAGAGCACACTGGCCAAAACAGGCAACTGTGCGCACAGTAAAGCGCATATCGGAAGTGGTAAATGATGTCTCATCCTCACCACTTTCGCTCTCATTTAAATTCAACATGGCCATTACATCATTAAGTAATGGCTTCGAGCCTTGGGTATGACATGCGGTTCCTCTACATACGGTGATGGTATGATCCCCTTGGGGCTTGAGGTTGAAGAAGGAATAAAAGGTAACGACAGAGTAAACCTGCGAGAGAGGCACCTCCATATGTTCTGCTATATACAGCAAAGCTTGCTCATTTAGGTAGGTGTGTTCTGTTTTACGTTGCACCTCCTCTAGTACCGAAAGAAGTGCGCCTGGCTTACCTTTAAAGGTTGCTATTACGGAATCATAGAGCTTATTCACAAGAGTCCTCCTAGAAAATAAAGAATAAATTAAAAAAACCAATATATATAAATGTTGATTAACATAATTCTATAACTTATCAAAAATCCCATACCGCCCTGAGACGGAATTTATCTTCCTATATTGAGACTTGTTGCTCACATTCCATAACCATAAGGGCTAAGACACCTGATTGCTCCAAAGCTCAAAAAATTTTTCATTTAAAAACACCTCAATAAGAATTTCTAAATATGGGCACTATAATAATATCATCATTATAAAACTATATTATTATACATAACTTTTATTTATTGTAATTTAATGTTTTGGTTTTTGCAACATTTATTTTTGCACTAGAAAAATTAATAAAGGCTTATTAATGTGATGGCAGGTATATTAATCAACACAATAGTGAATTAAGTGTCACTATAAAATTTATAACAACCCTCACTAATGGTTTGACAGTTTTATAGACTATATTTCGTTACATGTTTGAATTATTTATTGATGACTCCCTCTTAAAATATAAGAGGTTGTTCTTTTTGATTCAGACTTTGCTGATATAAAGAGTTTGAGATATATTTCTATTGGCTTTAAATCAATTTTTCTCCAGAGAATTGCCTGATTGTTATCATATATATTTCATTAAAATCAAATATTAACAAATCTTCTAATGGCTCAAAAATATTTAATTGTTATAATAAAATACTTGCTACTTATTTTTTAGAGCACTGCGATTTTAAAATAAATTAATTTTATTTATTTATTCTTATCAAGCTTAAATACTTATTTTTTAGAAGAAAAATTTATCTCAGAAGCAAAAATTGAAAATAAAATAATAAGTCCACCAAATAACAAATTTAAAGTAAATGGCTCAATTTTAAATAATAATGAAAGCAGAGAACCAAACAAAGCCTCAGTTGAAAGAAATAAAGCTGTTTTTGTGCAAAAGTTTGAATTAAGAAGCATAAACATGTACTAAACAAACCTAAATATAAAACAGAAATAAAACCTTTTGAAAAATCAACATTGGTTATAGTAAAATGATCAAACAAACCAAAGACAATCAAGGATAAAAAAGTTGCAGTTGCCATTTGCATGAAGGTCATTTTTATCACATTAACTTTTTTTGAAACTATATCTAAATAAGAGATGTGCAAAGCAAAAAAGAAAGCACATAAAAAAGTTAATAGATCTCCTTTTGATAAAGAAACACCTTTTGTAGGAGAATAGGTTAATATAGCCACTCCTAAGAAGATTAAAAAAGACAAAAAAATTAGTTTGAGTCTAGGTTTCTTTTTAAAAAAAACCAAAGTAATAAAAGGAACCATTATTACATAGGTTGCTGTAATAAATGCATTGTTTGAAGGCGTTGTAAATTTTAATCCTACTGTTTGAGAATAAAATCCTGAAAATAAAAATATTCCCGCAATCATGCCATATTTAAATTCTTCTTTAGTAATTTCTTTAATTTTTTTAAAAAAAAGAATTAGCAATACAATACTTGCAATGCTAAAACGAAATAATAAAATCAAAGAAGCACTCATATTACTATCGATAGCATACTGAGTTGCTATAAATCCTGTACCCCAAATAATTGCAGTTAGCAATAAAGCTAAATCTGCAGTTATAGATTTCACCCTTTGCTCCGTTTATCTAAAAAACTTTCTCTAATAACTAAATTAGTTGGAATATTTATTGTGATACCTCTATCTCTTTTAAGCATAATCCTTTCTGCTGCTAATCGAGCTGCCATAATTCCCATTACTTTTGTATGTATTTTCATAGTTGTTAATGATGGGCTTAAATATTGTGCTTCAGGAATATCATTGCAACTGATAATTGAAATATCATCAGGTACTTTAATGCCGCCTTCTTTCAAAGCCTTAAGTACTCCAAGAGCCATTGTATCATTTTCAACAAAAAAAGCTTGTGGTAAACATTTTTTTTCTATTGCTTTAAGGGCCTGATTATAACCTTCAATGATTGATGTTTCTTGAGAAATATAAAGATATTTTTCTTGAAAAAGATTTTCCTGTTTTAATATTTCTATTAGATATTCTTCTCTAGCATCTTGGCGATAAATATTTGTCTCTGAATCTAAATTCATAGAACCAATAAACCCAATTTTAGTAAAACCATTATCCAAAATAAACCCAATGACTTTTGTCATTAATTTTTTCCAATCAATTAGTATAAAATCCACAGTACCATCACTATCATGATGAAAATCCACCATAATCAAAGGCTTATTAAGTTTTTTAATTTTTTCTCTGAGAAAAGGTGTCCAAAAAGAACCTGAACCTAATACTACTATCGCAGAATGCTCATCTAAATTAATATTATGGTTTTCTTGAGTATAATAATATTCTTTTAATGGGAATCCTAACAAAAGGCATTCAGCTTTGAAGTTACTTCTTATAGAAAGATAATAAGGATCTTCAATTTCATCTATTTGATTATACAGTAATATTAAACCAATACTTCCCTTTTTCCCAAATTTGCCTTTGGTTTTAGGGGGTTCACTAATTGGATAATTTAATTCTTCAGCTATTTGTAATATTTTCTGTCTATTTTCTAGTGATATAGAAAATGCTGGGTCGTGATGAATAACACGAGAAACGGTTGAAATTGAAACCTTAGCTTTTTTAGCAATATCTATTAAACGAGCCATTTCATCCCCCTTTTTTCTTTATTTTAAATTAGTTATTCTATTGTGTCAAGAATAGTTTTACTAAACCTTTTTAAAGTTTTACTAAAATTTCTTTACTTTTAGGAAAACTGATTATATAATCAATTTAGGTTTCAATTTGAAACTTCGATTATTTCTTAGGAGGAAGTTATGAAAAAACTTAAAGTAATTGTAATTTTATTAACAATATTAGCATCTATATCGATGCCAATATTTAGTGCTGGAGAAAAAGAGGCAAAAAGTGCTGATTCAAAAATCACTGTTTGGATTCCTGGAGATGAAGAGGAATATGGATTTTATTTTGAAGCATTAGCTAGTTTCAAGGATAAAATGGCAAAAGAAAACAAAACTTTTGATTATGTTATTGAACAGCAACCTTGGAGTGATTATTGGACTAAATTACCTTTGGAAGTAAATAATGGTAGAGGACCTGATTTATTCTTAACCCACCCCGGTTATGATGTAAATATTAGAGGTATTTGCAGTGAATTAACACTTTCACAAGATGAAAAAAATCAATTCTTTATTACAGATCTATATTTAGGCCCTAATGGAGAGCCAGTATATATACCTACCACTTTTGTAAGTAAAGTAATGTATGTAAATAGAGCTTTAGCTCCAAATTTTAATGTTGCTAATTGTAAAACTTGGGAAGGTTTTGTATCTGAATTACAGAAATTAGTTCCTAATTCAGGAAGTGCGGATGCTCTTAAAGAGGGAATAATTCCATTCCAATATTCTTACCATATGTTATATGATCTTCGCTACAATGAAGGAAAAACCTTCACAGATGCTAATGGTAAAACAATGCTTGACGATACTGGTTTTGACTTCTTAAAATCTCTTGATGATAAAAAAGTCACAAATTATGTAGTAAGAGAAGGTGCTGAAGATGAACTAAACAATGCTACTGCTGCTGTTGTTTATGGGGAGCCTTGGATGGAATTCTGGGCATCACCTGAAGTAAAAGGCGATATTGAAGCTTTCCCTGTACCTGGAAAACACACAACTAAAGCCCTTGAACTATCATTCGGAATTAATAAAAATGTAAAAGGTGAAAGATATAATCTTCTTAATGAATATGTAAAATACATGTTAATGGACGAAAGTGCTAATACTGCTATAGTAAAAGGAAGCTCAGGAACTCCTAATTTAAAAACATTAAATGTTAAATATAGTTTAGGCACAGCTGGCGCTGCAAATGTTAACACCGGTGCATCTTTACTATTTTTACCTTCTCAACCATTTGAAGTAATAGTAAAAAATCTAATGGCTGATTGGGAAGGTCTTGGAAGTACAAAAACTAGGGAAGAAACTGTAAAAAATGCAAATTATGCAGCAAATCAAATTGACCTTAATGTTATCAAAGTACAAGAAGATTTATTTAGAAATAAATTATAATCAACTCTTTATTTAGGAGCCCCACTTAGGGGCCCCTATTTAAATATATAGGCAATATTATGAATCAAATAAAAAAAATAAAAACTGGGAATAAAATAAATTCATTACAAAAAGAAGATAATAAAAGCTTATTTTTTATTATAGGTATAGTAGTGCTTATCCTTTATTATACAATTCTATTTATTTACCCATTAGCTCTAGCAATAATTAGAAGCTTTTATGATTGGAATCCATTAAGAGGTACATTAAAATATACTGGAGTTGAAAATTATCATAATTTATTTAGAAATCCTTTGTTTTATATTTCTTTAAAAAACACTTTTATTTTTACAGTATTAGCTGTAATAGGAAGAGTTATCATAAGTTTATTAATAGCACTTGGTCTCGTATCAATTACCAAAGGTAGAAATTTTTTGCGTAGTGCTTATTTTCTTCCAGTAATTATGCCAATCGTTGCCGTATCAATTATATGGGTGTGGGTTTATCATCCTCAAGTTGGATTATTAAACATGTTTTTAGATGCCTTCGGCCTTCAAAAGCAATTATTTCTGAAATCTCCTAATCAAGCTCTTTATTCTGTGGTAGTCATGGTTATTTGGAAAGATGTAGGTTATTCAGTAATTATATTTACTGCCGGACTTCTTGGAGTTCCTCAGAATTTAAAAGAAGCTGCTTGGATAGATGGTGCAAATAGAAGAAAAACTTTTTTAGTTGTAACTCTACCGGCAATCATGCCTACTTTTACATTTGTGCTTATTACCGCTTTAATTAGTTATTTTCAATCGTTTGTAGAAATATTTATAATGACAGGCGGAGGACCTGGAACAAGTAGTTATGTTTTATCTTATTTAATTTTTGATCAGGCTTTTAAATCATTTAATTTTGGTTACGCCTCAGCTATTTCAGTAGTCTTATTTACACTTATTACTGTTGTTACTGTTATCCAATTAAAGTTATTACAAGGAGGTAATGAAGAATGAGAAAACCCAATCAACTCAGCAAACCTGCAGAAATTATTGTATATATTTTGTTAATTTTAGCAGCTTTTATAGCACTTGTTCCCTTCATTTGGCTAATAGCTTCAACTTTTAAAAATAATTATGAAATTGTAGGGGTTCCTGCAACTTTTTTCCCAAAGAAAATAACTTTTGATCATTATTTATATATAATTGGGAAATTTAAGATTTTTACATATTTTTTTAACTCATTATTTTTAGCAGTTATAAAAACTTCTGCTGGTGTTTATAGTAGTGTTTACATAGGTTATATTTTCGCAAAATTTGAATTCCATTTTAAAAATCCCATATATTATATAATTGTTTTTACTATGACTGTTCCAGCTCTAGTAACAATGATACCTACTTATGATATGGCAAACCAAGTGAATTTAATTGACTCATGGTGGGCAATTATTTTACCAGCAGTAGTAGTATCATTTGGAATATTTATGATGAGAATGTACATAACTAAAGCTGTCCCTACTCCACTTTTAGACGCTGCAAAAATTGATGGAGCCGGACAATTCTTTATTTTCCATAAAATTGTTTTACCTTTATCTTCAAATATGATTTCAGCCCTTTCAATATTTGTATTTTTGGGTAGTTGGAATGATTTTTTATGGCCATATTTAGTACTAAACACTCAAAAGAAATTCCCTTTATCAGTAGCACTTCAAATGATGGTTGGTCAAAATAATACCAACTATGGAGCTTTATTTGTAGCAACTTTATTAACCATAGTACCTATTCTTATAGTTTATTGGATTCTTCAAAATAAACTAATTGAAGGTGTTGCTATGACAGGAATAAAATAAAAAATTTAATATAAAAAAAAGAGAAAAAAATGAATATAGATTTAAGAAAAATACCATTTTCTAGATTTGGTTCTTATAGTGTAATACAATTAGGAAAACTAAATGAAAAGAATATAGATAATAGCCTATACTTTAGAGATGTAGGTGGTGGAGATAATAATTTAGGTTTTATTTTCAAGATAATTATTAATACAAAAAAAGATTATATTATTGAAGCAAATGAAACTCAAGTAACCATTCGAGTAACTAATTCAAGTGAAAAACTCTCAATTTGTTTTCCTGATGAAAATCGAGTTCGTTTTAATTCAAATGGTCTATCCTTTTCTTTTGATTTTATCCTTGACTCCTATGATCATTTAAATATTCTTTCAAAAAATAAATGGGAGCTCCATAATTATTCCAATGAAATGAAACTTGGATTAAAGCTTTTATCTGGAAATTGTAAGTCAGAAATAATTTGGAATAGAATAACCACTACTAAAGGCTTACTTAATTTTGAAGGGCAAATTATTGATATGGATGTTGAGAGATATCAATGTGCTGCTTTAAATAAAGAAATAGTTTTATCTTATGAACAAGAGTTAATATTGGCAAAAAAAGATTTTATTACATTCAAAGAAAATGTCCCAATTGTAAAAGATCCTATGTTTGAGGTTGGTAAAGATATGGCTGCATATATACTTTATTCAATTGTAGTCCACCCTTTAGGGATATTGAGTAAGTATGCTATGTATATGTCCAAAAACTGGATGACAAACATTTGGTCTTGGGATAATTGCTTTAACGCAATAGGCCTTTGTACGTGGAATGAGAAACTAGCTTTAGATCAACTATTAATCTTCAGTGACCAACAAGCTCCTTGTGGTGTTTTACCTGATACTATGAATAATCTATATTGTTCCTTTTCTTGTTGTAAACCACCTATACAAGGATGGGCATATTTAAAAATGATGTCTTTAAATAGTTTTTTTAAAGAAGAAGCACAAGTAAAACCTATTTATAAGCAGTTAAAAGGATTAGAAAAATATTGGATTGAATTTAGAATATCAAAAGACTATCCTCTTCCCTATTATAATCATGGTAATGATTCAGGCTGGGATAATGCCACCCCATTTTCTTCAGGAGTACCTGTAACAACCCCAGATTTACCAACCTATTTAATTTTATTATATGAGGCACTTGAAAAAATGGCTAAAATTTTAAAGTTAGAAAAAGATGAAGAAATATATAGAATGAAAGGTGAAGATATGGTACTTAAACTCATTACCAATCTTTGGGATGGAAGCACTTTTAGATCTTTCCAACATACTGATAAAGCTTTTACTACAACAGGCAATTCATTAATTGAATTAACTCCAATTTTAATTAGCAACCGCCTACCCAAAGAAATTGTTAATAAAATCTTAGCTAAATTTATCTCTCCCTCCTTCATATCTGAACATGGTATTGCAACTGAAGCAATGGATAGCCCATTATATGAGAAAAACGGATATTGGAGAGGACCTATTTGGGCTCCTACAACCCTATTATTTATTGATGCACTAAAAGAAATAGGTAAAATTGAGTTGTCAAAAAAATTAGCTAGGGCTTTTTGTGAAAATGCTCAAACTTTTGGAATGTGTGAAAATTACGATCCCATCAGTGGCCAAGGCAATGATGATCCTGCTTTTGCTTGGACGTCTAGTGTGTTTTTAATCTTAGCAAATCAATATATCTAAAGGGAGTCAACTATGAAAAAAATATGGGAGAACCCACAAAAATTACATGAAAATACCACAACGCCACATTCTTATTTCTTTTCTTATGAAACTTTGAATGACGCAATAACTTATAAACGCGAGAAATCTAAAGGTTTTCTTTATTTAAATGGTAAATGGAAAGTTAAATTTTTTAATAATCCTGGTTATTGTAAAAAAGAATACATAACGCTCGCAGTTGATCGCTCTAGCTGGGACGAAATAGAGGTCCCAGGAGTTGCTGAACTTCAAGGCTTTGGTAAACTTCAATATACTGATGAGGGATTTCCATTCCCTATTATTCCTTATGAAGTACCAAGTAATAACCCTACTCTTCTTTACTCAAAAGATTTTTTTATATCAAAATTAGATAATAAAATTTATATATTACGTTTTGATGGAGTAGAAACTTTTTATTCTCTTTATATAAATGGAGAATATATAGGCTTTAATAAAGGTTCCCGTCTCTCCACAGAATTCGATATATCTAACTATTTGGTAGATGGCAATAACGAAATAGCAGTAAAAGTTTTAAAATGGGCTGATTCTACATACGTAGAAGATCAAGATATGTGGTGGTCAACTGGAATAATTCGTGATGTATATATTTATGAAAAAGATGAAATAAATATTCAAGATATTACTTTAGTTACTACTCCAACTTCAAATTATACTAACTGGAATTTAGAAATTTCTTTGTCACTTTCAAAAGCAATTAATCAAATTGAAACACTCGATTTTGAACTACAAGATTCAGTTTTTAATTTAATTAAAACCGATAACAAATATGACTTTATAGACAATAAATATAAAATAGTAATGTCTGTAGAAAATCCAAACCTTTGGAATAGTGAAACACCTAATTTATACAATCTTATAATAAAAATAAAGGATTCAAAAACTAATACTATTAGTTATTCTCCCTTTCATGTTGGTTTTAGATTTATTGAAATTAAAAATGGATTAATTTATCTCAATGGTTCATATTTCCAAATGCATGGAATAAATAGGCATGATTTTGAACCCAAAAAAGGAAGAGCAATCTCAGTAGAAAGAATTAAAGAAGATCTACTATTAATGAAAAAAAATAACATTAACGCTATTCGCACTTCTCATTATCCCAATGATCCTAGATTTTATGAAATGTGTGATGAAATAGGATTTATGGTAATTGCTGAGAGTGATTTAGAAACTCATGGCTTTATGTTTATGGGTAATATTAGCTATGCTTCAGATGATCCAATTTGGATAGATGCTTATGTTGATAGGATGTTACGTTTTTACAACAATCATAAAAATAACCCTTCTATTATTATTTGGTCTTTAGGAAATGAATCAGGAATGGGAGTATGCATACAAAAAGAAGCCGAAGCAATTAAAGCAATAGATCCAACTCGCCCAATCCATTATGAAGAAGATAGAGAGGGCAAATATATTGATGTAATTAGTACTATGTATTCATCAATTGAAGATATGGAAAAATATGGTAAAAATCCAATCAATAAACCAAGAATAATTTGTGAATATGCTCATGCCATGGGAAATGGTCCTGGAGGCCTATTTGACTATCAAAATGTCTTTGATAAATATCCATCAATTCAAGGTCACTTCCTTTGGGAATGGATAGACCATGGAATATCTGCTGTTGATAGTAAGGGAAAGGCTTATTATAAATACGGTGGTGATTTCGGCGATTACCCAAATAATGGCAATTTCTGTATCGATGGTTTAGTATTTCCTGATTTAACTCCAAGTCCTGGATTAACACAATATAAACAAATTATTTGTCCTGTTAAAATAGAAAAAGAAGATAAAGCTTTCTATATTTCAAATCATTACAATTTTTTAACTTTATCAAATATTATTGTAAAGTATTCTTTAACTAAAAATGGAATTGAGCTGACAACAGGGGAATGTTCATTTGATAAAGAAATAAGTCCAAGTTATAAAACAGAACTTTTAATTCCCCCAGTTACACTTAATCAGGATGCTGATTATCATGTCAATTTTTTTATATACCAAAATAAAATGGCAAGTTCAATTGATGAAAACACTCAATTAGGAAAATTCCAATTTGAACTAAAAAAAGAATATCAATTTGCTAGTAAAACTTCTAAATCTATTTTGGAATATAAAAATGATGATTTTTTTCTAGAAATAAAAGGTTCAAACTTTTCAATATCTTTTAATACAATTGAAGGCAAATTAACTTCAATTGAAAAAGAAGGCCATACAATATTGGTAAAACCTATTGGATTAGAATTTTATCGTCCAATTATTGATAATTATGTTGATTACAATAATAAAAACTGGAAAAATAAATTTTTAGATATCCTTCAAGAACAGGTAAAAGATATTAATTATAAATGTGAAAAATCACAATGCATAATAAATGTTTCAACAGTTATTGCCCCTCCAATTTATGCTTTTGGCTACA
>Ga0307990_1003966_pt1 | contig 11022 bp, 8 predicted proteins | sample EllFjometagen129_FD_203168 | JGI IMG/M metagenome (GOLD analysis project Ga0307990, IMG submission 203168) | Marine microbial communities from Ellis Fjord, Antarctic Ocean - #129 | ecosystem: Environmental > Aquatic > Marine > Unclassified | place: Southern Ocean | collected 2014-10-08
AATATGAAAATCCAAATCCTGCAGAGAAGCAAGTTTGTAGTAATAAATGCAAATCAAGTTGCCAAGATATGTGGCATGCAGGCAATTCATGCACTTACACAAACTGGTGGGAATTCTGGACATTATGGAAAAAGCATGATGGAAATTACTGCTGCCCAGACACCTGTGATGATTTGGATGGATATACTTGTGAGGAAGGAGAAGTTTGCCCGGATGATTGGTTAAGCCCATTAACAGGTGAGACAAAATGCTGTTCTGTTCCATGCGTGAAGCCATGCGGCTATAGCGAAGACAGTGAATCTTCTGCAACAGGACTAATTTATATTGAAGAGCTTGGTCTTGATGAGGAGGAATTAGCTCATGATGCAGATATTGGTATGGAAACAAATGCTGTGCAGGAAGTAATCAAAGCAGGAGGAGTTGCTGTTTGCGCAGATGAATGTACTGACTTAAAATATACTGTAGAAGACTCTTGCGATTCATCAGATGAATGGTGCAAAAATTGTGTTTCATCCACTGGTTCACATTGCTGTGTATACTGCCCGCCAAAAACAGTTTATGAAGAGGGAAAAGGTTGTGTAAAGCCTTCTTGTGATTCTTGTGAAAAAATAACCGGGCTTCCTTATAATGAAGAAGATGATAATAAAGATTACCTTGACACTGGTTACTCAATATGCAAGGAAGAATGTGAAGACATTGATTTAGGCGATGGAGTTATATGGAAAGCATATTCTCCTTCTGAAGGAGATAAGTGGTGCTCTCAAATAAATGGCGGAACAGATTTTGAGAATGCTACAAAATGCTGTGCATACTGCCCTCCTGAAACACATTATTCTCCTATAACTAAATTATGCGAACAAGAATTAAATGAAACTAATTTAATTGTTGAACTTAATTGCCCTATAGTAAAATTATCGTGGAAAAAATATGATGGAGCATCATCTTACCAAATAATTCCTTTTTATGATGAGGATAATGACAAAGAAGAAGACGGAAAGTGTGAGGAGGATGAACTTGATACAAAAAGAAATTACTTTTATTATATTTTGAAATCAAGCAAATGTGCAGACCATTACACCAGCAATTTAAGGTTTCAGATTATACCCCAATACCCTGACAAAATTACTATGGAATCTGAGGAAACAGAATGGATTGATGTGAGTGAATGTGATATTAAAGCATTTTGTAGTGATGGGACAACTTACAATGAGTGTTCTGATGAAAAGCCCTTCTTCTGTGATAAAGGGGAACTAATTAAGAATTGTTCAGTTTGTGATTGTCCAGAAGGAGAATACACTTGTTTAGATAATGGCTCATGCAGTTTGCAATCTTAGTAGTGTTTTTATCGAAACATTTTAATATAAAGTTTATTTTAAGTCAATAAAAGACATTTATAAGGTTTAATCATGTACAAAAAAAAGAGGGGACAGGTTACAGTATACATAATTTTAGGCATAATTATTCTTTCTTCAGCTATTTTGCTTTTTTATTTAAGAAACAAAACTGAAGGAGATATGGGCATGCAGGAAATTGTAAGGGCACAAAAAATACCAAAAGAGATAAGGCCAATAACTAACTATGTGACAACCCAGCTTGATGATGCTGCAAAGAAAGGCCTTTATCTTATTGGAAGACAGGGTGGTTATATCTATGATAGTCAGGGTGGGCCAATACTTGACCCAGAAGAAGAAGGAAAAGACTTTATTATTTATGATAAAAATAATATTGATAATAAACATAATGTTTCATATTGCATATACAAAGAAAAAGAAATGATATCAAATTATTTCATACCTATTCCTAGATATTACCCGTGGGCACTTTATCCCTACCGCTCAAAAAAAACACTTGGCAAGAAAGAAGTCTTTGCCGGATTTTTTGGCACGAGCTATCTGCCGCCATTAAGTGGCCCTATTCCGTCAATACAGGCACAGATTGAATATTTCATAACAAATTACCTTGAAAAAAACATTGATTTTTCAATATTTGACAAACAGGGCTTTGAAATAAATGATGGAGAGATTAATATTTCTGTTATAATCGGAGAAAATGATGTAATTGCATTTTTAGAATATCCCTTGGGCATAAAAAAGAAAATAACAAACACAATAACCAATGTCACTTATTTTTACACAAATCCACAGATAAGATTAAAAAAAGTTTACAATTTTACAGATTTTATCATAAACAAGGATATTACACATATTTTATTTGATATAAATGATTCAGAAAACAACAGAAATGGAATTGGTGTTAATAAAATAGAAAATGCTTACAATTATGATGATATAATAACTGTTTATGATAATAAATCATTGCTTTATACAGAGCCATATGAATTCAGGTTTGCTCGTGAAAACAGATATCCTGCATTAAGGTATAATTTAGTTATAAAAAAGACTTTTCATGGCATTCAGGCTATAATGGGTGCAGTCCTAAAGGAGAGTGATATAAACCCAATAGCAGATGACCCTGATGAGGATGATATTATTTTTACTTATGACCCTCCTTTGCCCTATACTGTAAGACAATCTGATTTTGATAATGGTTATATTACTTTAATAATTTATGCAGAGGAAAAAGATAATCCTAACCCTGTTCATAGGGAATTGCAGAAGCTTAGCATCAGCATAATGGGTTACTCAGAAGTTTGATAACCAAAACAATTAAAAACAAAAACATTTATATAGAGATTTATATAAAACATTAAATAAGAGATAATATTATTAAGATTTAAGGAAATTTAAGTTTAACGAGAAATTAATAAAAGGGATATTATGAAAATTTTTAAATCTAAAAAAGGGTTTGCTTGGATAGTTGCTGCTGTTGTTGCTGCAATTGTATTATTAATAGGTTATGGAATAACTACTCCACCAGGAGAACCAGATCCTCAAGATTTAGAGTCTGCAAACTGTGAAGATTTTACTTTAAATCCTTGGTCTCCAGCCTTAGAGGCAGATTATTATAGTTCTTGTTCTTGCCCAAGTGATTATGTAAAAGGAACTTGTAGTTATACACCTTATGAGTATGATGACCTTGACAACCCTACAATCTCTACAGGAGGAGGTGACTGTATAGAATGTTATTGTAAACCAAAAACATGCACAGACATAGGAGGGTTTGTGTGTGAGGGTGGAGCAGTATGTCCAGGAGGTTGGAAAAAGCCACCTGATGGAGGTACGCAATGTTGTTCTGAAGAGTGTGTTACACCCTGTGGTATTGGAACTTCTCTTACTAGTGTGTCTCTTGATGAAGCTAATGTGATAGATGAAGCAACAGCAACATCTGGAATTGCAACTTGTGCAAACCAATGTCCACCCATGGATTATCTTGTTGAAGGACCACAAGCAGAAAACAAATGGTGTCAAAAATGTTCTGAGCCAGGAGGAACATATTGTTGTATATACTGCCCGCCTAAAACAAAATATTGCTCAACAGCACAGAGATGTGTAGGTGCATGTCAATGTGATTCATGTGAAGCTAAATCTGGGCTGCCTTTCAATAGCAATGAAGATGATACCTCAAGCTATATTAATACTGGTTATTCAATATGCAAGGAACCAGGAGAATGTGTTGACAATGATTTAGGTGATGGTGTTGTATGGAAAGCATATTCTATAGGGGGTGTTGCAGATGATTGGTGTGAACATACAAATGGCGGAACAGACTTTGAAGATGCCACAAAATGCTGTGCATATTGCCCTCCTGAAACACATTACTCCCCAGCAACATTGTCATGCGAACAGGATTCAACTGTAAGCGAGCTTGCATGGGAACTTCAGTGCCCATATATAAGATTGGAATGGGGAGAATATGAAAATGCTGTATCTTATGACATACTCTTATTTTATGATGAAGATGATGTGGATGATGAAGATGGCTCATGCCTTGAGGATGAGGTGAATGTTGAAGAAAGCCCATACTACTATGACTTAGGCACAAGCAATTGTTTAGAGCATTACACAAAAAATGTTAAACTTATATTAGTACCACAATATGCCTCTGGAGATATTTCAGTTGATTCTGATGAAACAGACTGGATTGATGTTAGTGAGTGTGAGATTAATCCAGAGCCAGAAGATTGCTTTGATGGAACTGTTCATGAAACCTGTTCTGAAGACAAGCCCTTTTATTGCAATGATGGCGTATTAGTAGAAGAATGTGGATATTGTGGATGTCTTGATGGATATGAATGCAATACAACTGAGGGAACCTGCTCTGAAATTCCCCATGAATGCGGAAACAATTTAAAGGAAATAACAGAAGAATGTGATGGAACAGATGATTCTGCATGTCCTGGAATGTGCAACGATGATGACTGCACTTGCCCACCACCAGAATGCGGAAATAATGTAAAAGAGGAAACAGAAGAATGTGATGGAACAGATGCTGATGCATGCCCAGGAATATGCAATGATGATTGCACCTGCCCTGTTGCGTGTGATGATTCAGGAACAGGACCAAATGGTGATTTCGACAATGATGGTATTTGTAATGATGAAGATCTTGACAAGGATTGGGATGGAGTTCTTGATGGCCCTTCTGACAACCCCTGGGATGAGGAGGAATGGACTCCTATTGGATGTAATGTAGATGATTATGGTGTTTCATTAGATGATGATGAAGATGGAATCTGCAAAGGACTTGACTGCAATGATAATGATGAAGATATAGATTTTCCAAAAGATGACCCTGCATGCACAATAGATTTGCTTTGCTCAAATAATGAACTTGATGATACTGAAATAGAGATTGATCTTGGCGGTGATTGCAGGCCATACATTGAACTTATTCAGCCAGAATATGGTGTTTCTGAGACAGATGGTTTTGATCTTATAATATCAACTGACCATGATGCAACATGCAGATTCAGCATTGATGTTGTTTTAAAATATGATTATATGAACACTTTTACAAGCCCTGAAGGTACAACACACACAAAAGAAGAATTTACATTAAATGATGAAAGCAAACATGAACTTTATGTAAGGTGTGATGATGTAACATGGTCTCCAGAAGACTCTGTTTCAGAGTTTGAGTTATATGTTGATTCTTCAAATCCTATTATAAGCACATATTATGCAGAGCCAAATCCAATTATAGAAAGGCCTGTTGAAACAGTCCTTGTTGTTGGAACAGATGATGAAACAATATGCAAATATGATTTAAATGAGCAGGAATATGATTCAATGAACAACAAGTTCCCTGGATTTGATGAGTTTGATTTCTCTGAAGACCACACACAGACAAAAAGCCTTCCAGATGATGCAGAGGATTACATATATTATATTGCATGTGAAAACAGAGCACGCTTAATTTCAGACACAAAAGAGATTGTTGTTAGTGTTGATCTTAATTCAGACCTTATTGTAACATCAACAACTGACAGATATACAAATGAATCAAGCATTTACTTAAGCGTCAAAACAAACAAAGCTGCACAATGCTTTTATAGTAACATTTCAGATAAAATAGAAGAACCATTTAGTTCAGGAGATTATGAGCACAAAAAGAGGCTTTCCTTGCTTGCTGATGGAGACTATCGTTATTATGTAAGATGCTACAGCGAGGGCAAGCAGTCGCCAATAACAACAGTAATATTTACTGTTGATACAGACCCTGTTGAAACACCAGAGGTTGATGACACAAGTATTATTGATGAATACCCTGAATATTCTTATCACACAGACAAGATAAGGGTAAAGTGGGAATTAGATGAAAAACCAGCTTCTGGAATAGATTATTATCTTTACATGATTGAGGATGAATTAGGAAACATAACAGTCAACTGGACAGAAAGTACTGAAGAAGATGAATGGGTCTGGGTTGATGAAGACCATAATGGTGATGACCTTAATCTAACCAAAGGAACAGAATATTTCTTTAGTGTGATTGCAAAAAACAGGGCTAGCTCATCTAGTGAAATTGGTGAGAGTGATGGAGTAAAAATTGATCCATCAAAGAAGCCAGAGGAATGTGATGATCTTGAGTTGAATGGAGATGAAACAGCTATTGACTGTGGGGGCTCATGTCCAAAGTGCGAGCTTAATAAAGACTGCCTTGTTGATGATGACTGTCATAGCGGCTTCTGCAACTCAAGCAATAAATGTGCAAAGTCATCATGTGATGATGGAATCCAAAATGGAGATGAAACAGATGTTGACTGCGGCGGGGAATGTGATAAATGTGATAATGATGATGACTGTAAAGAAGATAGTGACTGTGAGTCTGGAAAGTGTGATTCCAACCTTAAAATCTGCATAGGAATAAACAAATGCTCTAACAACAAACTTGATGTTGGAGAGACAGATGTTGACTGCGGCGGGAAATGTGATCCGTGTGTGGATGGACAAGATTGTAAAACTGGTTCAGATTGTGAATCAGGCAGGTGTGATAGTGGCGAATGCACTGCTTCTATAAAAGACAGTGATAAAGATGGAATACCTGATAATGATGATAATTGTAAGTATGTAAGCAATTCAGGCCAGGAAGATACTGATGGCGATGATATAGGAGATGCCTGTGATGATGATAATGACAATGATGGAATGCCTGACGACTGGGAAGAAGAATATGGTCTTGATTCTGGATATGATGATGCAGATGAAGATGAAGATAATGATGATCTCACAAACTTAGAGGAATACAAAGAGGGAACAGACCCAACTAATAAAGATAGTGATGGAGACGGGGTTTCAGATGGTAAAGAAATTGAGAAAGGATTTGATCCAACTGATCCAGACAGCCGTCCAGCATCCATATGGCCAATCATCTTGCTTATAATGGGAATAATCCTTCTGCTTTCAGGGGGCGGATACTTATTGTATAAGAACTCCACAAAGCCAAAACAGAAAAAGCCATTTAAGCCATTCACTCCAAGTTCCCCAATTAAGACAACAACATTTAGGTCTTTTACTCAAGGAAGCACAAACTCAATGGAACTTAGAAGAAAACAGGCTATGGAAAAAATTATAAGAGACAGGGAAAAATTTAAGGAACATGATAAAGTCTTTGGCACATTTGCTGCCAAGCCAAAAACTGATATAAGGGAAAAGCTTCACGGTAGGCTTGATATAGGCAAACCAAAGGTCACAAAAACAAAGAGTGTTCCTAAAAAAACAAAAACTACAAGGAAAGTCAGTATAAAAAAGAAAGAAAAAAGCCCAAAAGATGTTTTTGAGAAACTGTCGCTAGTTGCAACTGCTGAACTTAAAAAATACAATAAAAAAGATAAGAAAAAATAATTTATTAAGCAGGGAATATTTTTAATCTGCCTCTTCTGCTCAAAGGGAAATTTATAAAATGAAATCAAAAAAAGGGGTGATTAGTGTCCAGTTTAACTGGGTTTTTATCTTAATTGCTGGGGTGTTGATACTTCTGTTTTTTGGTTCATTTGTACTCAATTTAAAAGAAAATTCTGATACAACAATTGCAGATATTATAATAACAAACATGCAGACAATTATGACTGGCGCAGAAGTAAGTAGCAGAACCATTAATCCAATCAAGATTCCTGATAAGGAAATCAAATTTAGCTGCGACTCAATATCTGTAGGAGATATAAGAAAAGACATAACAAAAAACAAGATTGTTTTTTCTCCAGAATCCATAAAGGGAAGGATATTGCTTGCATGGGCTCTTGACTGGAATATGCCTTATCATGTTTCAAATTTTCTTTATCTTACAACACCAAGCTATAAGTACATATTCATTAACTCAGGAGATGCACAGGAATTGTATAATTCCCTTTCCACTGGAATAACAAAGGATATAGTAGAGCCTGACAGCATATCAAATATCAAAGATACTGGGAATTACTTTAAGCTTATATTTTTTGATGAAGAAGATCCTAATGTTCCGCCTAATCTTGACAGTGTTTCTAATAATAAGGTGAGTGCAATAAATGTAATTTCAGGAACAAATGAAATAGAATTTTATGAAAAAAAAGGTGCTCAATTTAAATTAGTTGGAAAAGCAAACTATCTTGGCAACCCAATGATTTTGGGTGCTATGTTTAGCGGAACTCTTGAGGATTATAAATGCAATGCTGAAAAAGCATTTAACAAGCTTGGTATTGTAAGCATGGTTTATGAAAAAAGAACAGATTATCTAAAAGATTTACATGCTGGAAGCAGCTGCATATCCTACTATGATTCAGGTCTTTTTTCAGAGATAATAATCGATTCAAAAAGGGAAATAAATACTGATTCAGTACAATCAATTAAGAGCACCATTGATAATCTAAAAATGAAGAATGAGAATTTGCAGTCATACTCCTGCCCAACAATGTATTAAAATGAAAACCAAGAAAGCGCAAATAAAGATGTTTGAGACAATTGCTGTCTTGCTGATATTTTTTGTATTAATAGCATTTGGCCTTATATTTTATGTTCGGGTGTATAGCGGGAGTATTGAGGAGACTGGAGAAGAATATTTTGAATTAAAGGCTATCCAGACAGCACAGCTTGTTTCTTTCCTGCCAGAGCTTCAGTGCACCTCCCCAACCTCTATGAATCTTGTTGATGATAACTGCTTTGACCTGCTAAAGGTTAAGGCACTTACTGAGATTATAGAAAATGACCAAAAACTCAGAAATGAGTATTACTATGATATTTTTGGTTCAAGTAAAATTAGTATTGAACAGATTTATCCTTCTGAAATGAGCTGGAATATTTATGATAAGTCTCCAGCTAACAAGAAATCAATGTCATCAATAAAGATTCCTATTTCGCTTTATAATGCAAGCTCAAAGAAAAATAATTTTGGGGTATTGAATATTGATATTTACAATTAAAATGAAAAAGAACAAGAAATCACAGGCAGAGATTGTTGGTCTTGCTATAATAGTCATTTTAATAACAATGGGGCTTCTTTTCTTTGTAAAGTTTGGTATTTTAGACAAGAAAGATGATATAAAGGGCAGCTTTATTGATTCTGAGCTTGCTAATAAAATGGGTGATGTTTTGCTGAAGACAACAACTAACTGCAAAGAAAGCTCTGTTACAGAATTATTTCAGGATTATGCTGCTTTTAACAGGATTGATTGTGACGGAATGAATTCCTGTGAAAAGCTCAATGAGACAATCGATATAATATTTAGCAAAACCCTGGAGGAATGGAAAAAATCATATGAATTCAAGGCATATCGCGGCTCTGAAAAAATAATGGAAAAAAGTTATGGAAACTGCAATAGGTACTCAACCAGGAACCAAGAAACATATGTTGTTCCGACAGCTAGGGGGAATCTACTCATAACACTTGATATCTGCAGCTAATATTAAATTATCGATAATTTTAAATACTAGTTAACCCAAAACAGCTTTATATTAATTTTTTGTTGTAAAACAAACAAATGAGGTGAAATAAATGAAATCTAAAAAAGGCCAAGGCCTTCCAATGAACACTATTGTTATTGCGGCTCTTGTTCTGGTAGTTTTAGTTGTATTAATAATGATTTTCACAGGAAGAATGGGAGGTTTTACACGTTCTATTCAAGATTGCGCTGAAAAAGGAGGAGAATGTGTATCTGGAAGCGAATGTGATCTTGATAAAGGAAGCTTACCTATAGCAAGAGGAGAATGTGGGGATGGGAAGATATGTTGTTCTAAACCAACCCCTGAATAGAGGTGAAATAAATGAAATCCAAGAAAGCACAAGGCCTTCCAATGAACACTATTGTTATAGCAGCAATAGTCTTGATAGTTTTAGTAGTTTTAATAATGATATTTACAGGAAGTTCTGGACAGTGGTTAAAAGATCTTATTAAGACTGAAGAAGAAGGCAAAAAATCTGTTGAAGCTATTTTTACATGTGGAGGAAAAGGTGGAGAATGGATGTACCCTGATTATGATAAAACTACTAGTGGATGCCCAGAAGGTCGTAATATAATAACTGCCACAAGTGATAGTCCTTCAGATACAGTTAAGATATGTTGCGAAAAAATTTAAAGTAGGGAACTCTTTTTTCTTTTTTTTAAATCATAAACTATTTATAGTTCTTTAGTGGCCTTTATATTGAAAAGAGGTGTATCATGAGCTTTAGGGATATTGATGAGATTATAAAATCTAGAAAAGATAATCTTCTTCTGCCAATGCTTCAGGCCATTCAGGCCAAGTTTGGCTATGTTTCTGAGGCCAATGCACACTATTTAAGCAGGAAAACAGGAATTCCTTTCTCAAAAATATATGGTGTTATAACATTTTATGAAATGCTTTACACTGAGAAAAAAGGCAAGTACATTATAAGGATTTGCAACAGCCCTTCATGTTATCTTAATGGCTCATTAAAATTAATAGAGTTTCTTGAATCATTACTTAAAATAAAATCTGGTGAGACAACAAAAGACAAAAAATTCTCTTTAGAGATTGTGTCATGCCTTGGTTGCTGTGACAAGGCTCCTGCAATGATGATAAATGATAAAGTATATGGCAATCTTGATGAGAAAAAAATAAGGAATATAATCTCAGGTTTAAAATAAAAAATTAAAATAAATAACATTAAAAATAATAAACTAAAATGAAGATACTAAAAAACTCTAACTTTAGGACATTAAGCAAAATAGCTGGAATGAGGCCTGAGGAAATAATCGAACTAATAAAGAAATCAGGTCTTACTGGAAGAGGAGGGGCTGATTTCCCAACAGGGCTTAAGCTTGAATTTACAAGAAATTCTAAAGGTGAGAAATTTGTTATAGCTAATGCTGATGAAGGCGAGCCAGGAACATTTAAAGACAAACTGATTCTTGAAAAAAACTCTAACAATGTAATAGAGGGAATGATAATAGCTGGCTATGCAATTGGTTCAAACAAAGGTTATCTGTATTTAAGAGGAGAATATTATTATCTAAAAAACAAGCTGCAAAAAGTTATCAATAAAGCAACTAAAATAGCAGATAAGTTAAAAATATATTTTGATATTGAGATTATCTCAGGAGCAGGAGCTTATATTTGCGGTGATGAGACAGCTATAATTGAATCTATTGAAGGCAACAGGGGAAATCCAAGAATAAAGCCACCATTTCCA
>Ga0307990_1003967_pt1 | contig 11022 bp, 6 predicted proteins | sample EllFjometagen129_FD_203168 | JGI IMG/M metagenome (GOLD analysis project Ga0307990, IMG submission 203168) | Marine microbial communities from Ellis Fjord, Antarctic Ocean - #129 | ecosystem: Environmental > Aquatic > Marine > Unclassified | place: Southern Ocean | collected 2014-10-08
GGGGATCAGCCGCGTAGCTTATCGTAATCTCGAGAAAGGTGATGCAACCCCCCGTGAGAACACTCTCCGTGCTCTGGCAAGCGCACTCAATACTTCTGCCATGGACCTATTGGCCCCGGTTCCGGAACTCAAATCATTGCGCTTCCGGGCTAATTCGAAAATGAGCGAACAGGAGCGGGCGCAAAGTCAACAAGTTGTCGTCCGCACCGGAAACTGGCTACAAGATTTCAATGAGCTCGAATCCATACTGGATAATCGGAAACCTGTTCGACTCAAAACCTTTCGGAAAGGCACCCAACCGGAAACCGCCGCCACCAAACTGCGGGCCGAGCTACTTCCCCACGAGTGCGACTGCATTCCCGACCTCTGCGAGTTACTAGAAAAAGCCGGAGTGAAAATATCCCTACTGGACTTCCATATGTCGGAAATGTCTGGCCTCTCGCTAGGAAAAGCCGATGGCGGCCCCGCCATGGCCATCAACACCGGAAATAAAATGCCGGTTGAACGGCAGTTTTTCTCCATTGCTCACGAACTTGGCCATCTGATTCTGCATCAGGACTCATACGGAAAATCCTCCGATGAGCTAACTGATGAGCAGGAACACGAAGCCGACGAATTTGCTGGGGCCTTTCTGATGCCCGACGAACTATTCACCAAAGAATGGGAGGAAAACCGCGGCCTACACTGGGTCGATGCGGTGCTCAAAACCAAGCGTCATTTTAAAGTCAGCTATCAGTCCGTGATCCACCATCTAATCGATCTTGGCAAAGCGGAACCCAAAGCTGCTTACAAAAAGTTCCGAGCGGACTATAAAGACCGCTACGGCAAAGAACTCCACTGGAAAGAGGAGCCCTGCCCTCTAAACCGATTCGATCTCGTTGAAGACCGCTTCGCCACCCTCGTGCGCGATGCACTAGACAAAGAACTTATCACCGTTAGCCGCGCGGCCGAAATTCTGGGCGTAAGCATAGAAGACATGCGCAACCGGATGAAGTCATGGGAGATCATCGGATGAACCCATCTCTTGAAATTAAAAAAGGGGGGCTCAGGTGACCGAATTACCCGCAGCCGTAATCAGTGACGCCAATGTCTTGATCGACTACATCACAGTCGAGGAGACAAAGGTTTTGCGGCTTGTCACCGAACATCTTTTTCCGGTCAAACTCCCCCTTGATATACTCCAAGAGGTCAACGACTTTACTCAGGATCAGGCCGAAGCTCTCGGCATGGAAATTATCGACGCCACGTTGGCACAACTACAGGAAGCCGCCGTTCGGGGCGGAGCGCTTTCCGGCCCCGACAAACTCTGCTTTGCCATCGCCCGCGATAATGGATGGGGAATTTGGACCAGCGACAAGCCGCTCCACAAAAGATGCGCCGCCGAAGGTGTTCCCGCCTACTGGGGCCTCCAACTCATGCTCGACCTCTGCAAGGCCGGCAAACTGGATTCCGACTACGCCTTCAAAACCGCTCAAAAAATTGGGAAAGTGAATAAACGAATCTCTGAAAAAATCATCAGCCAATTCACCAAGAACCTTCTGCTATGAATATTAAAACCCCCATTGAATGGAAAATACGAATTGATATGGAGGATGGGCGCATCTTTGTGACGGATAAGGCGATCCTCCTCCATCAAGCCTATGCAAAAATTGACTCGTTGCCTGAAAAGGGAACCGCGAAACCCGCTCGGGTTTTAGAAATTTTAGATCAGCCAACACACATCTGCTTTGGGCTGGATGATCTGGTTCGCGAAAGTAAAACCAGCTATTTAGCCCCCGGGGATATTTCTCTGGGATACAAATACATCACCTTCCTTCGCAAACTTTCCTTTAGGGAAAAGCTTTTTTTCGCCACATGGAAGGGGGATCTAAAGAAGGATCTAAAGGGGGCTCTGTTGATGGATGGAAACCAAATAATCGGAGGCTTGGCTGCTCTGGGACCCGGAAAAAAACAATCTGACGAGGATCGCTTGAAAAGCGCTCAGGATTTTCTAAAAATCATCCCTGTAGGTACACACCCCAAAGCGGAAGCCGGATGTGTTAAATCGCAGGAGTTACTGGCTTTTGTATACAGTTGGGCTTGCAACTCAAACCCTGAGTATGACGCAGAGGCACTCAAGTGGCTTTTGTTGGCCGCAAAACACGGGGAGCCTAAATTGCAGCATTACCTTGGACTCAGATATCGATATGGAAGAGGCGTTCCGAAAGATCTCACGCTGGCGGCGAAGTGGTTCAAAAAATCCGCCGATCAAAATCACCCGAAGGCCCTCAGGATGCTGGGAATACTTTACTGCTGTGGAGCGGGAGTTCCGCAAGATGACCTGAAGGGAGCATTGCTCATAGAAAAGGCGATCAGCCTTGGCGATGTGGAGGCCATCAAATCTCGATCCATACTAAAAAAGAGCACACCTGCCGTGGAATACCAGGAAATACAAACCCACATCGAACAGCATTTAGATGAGTGGCGTATGATTCCCAACGGCTAGAACATTTTACCGAAGAGAAAACAAAAAGAGGGTGATTTAATGGGGAAAACAACAAAGGTTCTTGACGGCATTCCAGTATCGTTAAAAGGGCGTTTTGTCGACGGAGAAGCCCGCGTGGGGTTTATTCACCGTTGTTGCCATTGTAAGGTTCGAAATAGTGTTCAGATTACAAAGAAACCGCAGGAGTCCAAAATCACCTTAAACTTTCGGAGACTGGACAACAAAAAAAAGGATGCTCGGAGCGGCAACCTGACCAACGTCGGCGATCAGGAAATTTTCAATCTGAACGGAACGGAAAAAGGCGCAGGGGAGGTTCATGCCCGATTTATCCACTGCTGCCACGACTGCGGACTGGAGCACAAAGTCCACATCAAAAAGAAACCCCGCTCCGCCAATATGGACATTACGTTTGTGCGGCTGAAAGCGAAGGCGGCGGACTGTATAGGAAAATTGAAGTTATGAAACCTGTAGATTGTGATTGTTTAGAAGTTTTTCCTGGAGCCGTTCCGGGGTGGCTGTGTTTTGGCGGGCAGGTTGAGAGTATTCGAGCCTTGTTTGACTCAGCACTTTTTCCTGAAGCAGAAAAATATCGATACGAAGAATTGGCCGAACTCTCGTATATCGGTTTGGTTGCGTATTTTGAGGGTTTTGTGAAATATCATTTTGCATCCGTAATTAACATTTGCCCGCGATTACTCACGGAATTTGCAAAAAAACGACCCGATGTCTCGATACCTCTTCTGGAACTTGCTTCACTTGAAGATGTACACAAACACATTGGGTTTGTAATCGCGGAATTGTTTTCTTTCGGTTCGCCCAAGGAAATAAATGGGCTGTTCCGAGACCTTCTTTCCAAAACCCCCTTTTCAGAAAAAGAAAGACGACGATATGATCAAATTTTGCAGGATCGCCATCAAATAGTACACAGCGCGAGCCTTTACACCTCGAAATATTTGCGAACTACCTCCAACAAAATTCCCGAAAACGGAAGCGCTGCTTATGTGTACGGCATTGTCATAGAACCAGAGCGACTACTTGATGATGCGAAATTTCTACTCTCAATATCAAAAAAAATCACCACCTCTTCTTACGAGTTTCTTAAAACCACAGAACTGTGGGCTTCAAAAGAAGAAATGGAAATGATGTCGAAGCATGTCAATTGGCTTCAGTGGAACGAAATGGCATTTTGTAAAAACTCAACGGTTTCTGGAGATAACGACCTCTTTTGAAAAAGATTGTTTTTCGTATGCCTATTCCTCGTTATTCCTATTGTCTTCAATTTCAGAAAATTTGTTCCGAAAGTTGTCGATGATACTCATGATCTTGATGCGAATAGGGCTTGGATCAATTTCGATGTTCTCGTAGTTCGCAGCCAGTTTGCGCAGGAGCGTCTTCGTAATCTTCCGGTTAGCAGGAATCATGATATCGCCGCTCTGTACGTCCACAACGTCCAGCGAAATTTTATCTCCCAATAAGATGTTCGAAAGTGCTTCCGTTAACTGCTCTACAAGTTGTTCGTGGCTCAATTCGTCGGCCAGGTCTTTCTCCCGTTCCATAGGCTCGTTGCCGGATGAATCGTCAACGATCGCATTATTTTCGCGAGCCAGAATGGTTCGGATGTCCAGCAAGTGTGTCCCTGTAAATCTTATAGACAAAGGTTCCATTTCGGAATCATGCATATCGATCGAGAACTCGGTGGTGCCGGTACTGCTTGTCAATGCATCCCGAAATGAGGTGATACATGCCTCGTGCTTTTTAACCAGCAACTTGTATTTAGCCGCGCAAACTGGGCACAACGCCAAATAGAGAGCACGAGACTCCTTCTTCAAGTCGTCCATAATCTGAACCACCTCAAAATGGTAATTTCCGTTTCTTAATCTGAACGGCATTTCATGCTGGCACATCTGGCAAACGAGCTGCCCGTCATCGTTCGTATTGAGCGGTTCTAAATATGCGCGAGCTTCTTGAGTCAATGCGGTTTGCCTCACCGCCCGTTCACGCTTTACGGACGTTTTCTGCGTGGCATCGTCATAGCCCTCTTCGATTTTCTCCTTGCGCCGCCCAGAATGCTTCGGGTCATGCTCAGGAAACTCAACCTCGGCAGCCTTGCGCGAGTCATATTCATCAAGAAAGTTCTCGAGGTCTTTCTCGGGAATTGCGCTTAACGCCTTCATTTTTTCGTGCGTCAGATCAATTCCATCGGAGCGCAAACGTTTTGTTGTCTCTTGACGCTCAAACTCTTCCTCCTCAAGCTGTTCCTTCCGAGTCTGCTCCTCCTTTCCAAATTCAATAGCTGTCAACCACCCGTTGCCATTCCGAAACTCAAACTCGTCCGGCAATTGATCGCGAGTCATCTCGCACGGTTTATGAAAATTACCTTTACCTTCTCGATCCGGCACCCACGCCCTGTTAGACAAATACTTAATTATAAAGGAAGGAGCAGATTTTGCATCTCTCCTGCGTTGGTCATTCGGTACGTAAAGAGCCTGAAGGACACTTGCAGGCGCCTGGCACATAACCCGCCAAACCTGATAACTAAGCGCAAAGTTATACGTTTTTTCCAAATCAAATCGCCCGAGGAATGATGGAAGACTTGAATTCGCCCAATGAGCTCCATTGATGAAGTAATCCTTATCGATTGTAGACTCGGTCCTTCGCCCGGTCTTTGGGAAAGTCTTGTTCTGTGCTTTAGTAGCCTTAATTGTCTCGATTCCAAGCCGTTCAAACACACCTAGCTCAAGCGCAAACTCAGTGAAACCTTCGATAGACGCATATTCATCGGATAATCTATGCTTCATTACCGAGAAGGACCCAGCAGAAAACAGCTCGTCTAATTTTGTATCGATGTAAGGAATATCGATATATAACTTCTCGGGACGAAATAACAAGCGCTTGCCTGCATCCGCATGATGGACAAAGCATAACTTCCCAGCCTGGCGCACAAGGGTTTTGTGTGCAGATACAACACCAAAAAGGAACGAGTACCCGTCAAACTTACCCGCCGTTCTCTCTTCTTTCCACCACTCAACAAAGAATTTCACGTGATCAAGATGCTGCTGCGGTGACACCCGCGATTCTTCATCGCTATAATATTTTTCCAGAATGAGATCAATGCGCTCGTCATCGCCGATCTGTTGGACACCAAGAGCAACAAGACTCTCTTCTATTTTTTTGTCCTGCTGTTTATTTTTTCCCTTCAGTATGGCGGACTTAATCTGAGGCAACTCTCGATAGGCTTTTTTAGGGAAATAAGCATTTTTCCCAGCGACGTGATTCGTTTTTTTGTTTTCTGCAACACGAATAATATTACAATTCGTTATATACCGCTCAGAACATTCCTTTTTCACAAGAGCTTCCCCGAGTCTCAGGTAAAGTTTCCGGAGCCATTCATCCGATCTCTGCTCCAGCCATGCGACATCATCGGAATCGACACACGTGTAAGGCCCATATTTCGAGTGAAGCGCCCGTTGCAGCTCTTTCCATCCCCACTGCTTAATTTCGAGACCTTTTAAAAACTGGTCTGGACGGGGATTTGCCTTAACCTTCTTCGCCGCAACCCCCTTCGCCCAAAATACGGTCTTTAATTCAGCCAAAAAACAGAGTTCCGGCGGTGTTATTACTCCACGAACAGCCGACGGGCCTTGGAACGCCTCTGTTGCCGTCGCATACTTGTCGTCAGTAGTTGGGATAAGTGCATTTTCATTAAATGCCTGAATGATCGCTTCGCGAATCGGCACATAGAACAGAGGAAGTTTATCTTGAGGATTCGGAAGCGTAGCGAGAAACTCCACGGTCAACAGGCCTTGATCGCGAATGGCGGTCAACGATTCCACCGTCAGAGCGACGAGGTGATTGCGCAGCTCCAGATTTTCCTCACAATCGCGCACGCTATCCCGCGCTATGGTTGAAGCAAACGGGGCGTGCATATGAAAACGGAGGTTGGACGTTTCCTTTTCCGCAGGAAAATATATTGAAACCTGACCCTGCTCCAGAGGAACTATCTCATAACCTTCCGTTCCTTTTTTGTCCACCGCCTTTTTGATGCTGTACGCGATGGCGATGCGGCAGATTTTGGATTTTCCGTCTTCGTCCGCAACAGTAACCTCCTTTTCAAAACGCAGCCAGTGGGAAACGGGTTGTTCCTTCCCCGACTGATTTGATCGAATTTCAATGCGCCCGCCGGGCTGATCAATTCGCTCCAAACTGCCTAGCGAACCGTCAGGCAAAAAATATTCGATTTTGCGGATATGACTTAAGAACAGAAGCGTATTGTTTCCCAATGCACGCAACCCGCGCTCAACATCCCGAACCGCTCGTTCGCCGGTTTTTCTGGGGTTGTCGAACGGAAAGATAAAGCGTGTTTCCTTATTTCCCATTTTGGGGCAAGAAACCCCGTCCGTCTCGGGTACCACTAGATCATGAATGCGAAAGTGGAACTCACCGGAGTGGATTTCCGGCGTGTTGGTATAGGCGAACACCGCTTTAAAACCGACCCCGAATTCACCGATGGTAGTAGGGTCTTCGCGCTTAGTACTATTCGCAAAACTCGTGATCGATTTGACGTCTTCTGCTGAGAAAAGCCGTGCGCCGTTATGCTCAAACGCCAAACAGGAGTTGGATAGGGTAAATCGGCATGTATCCGCTTGTGCGTCTTCTGCATTTTGGAAGAGCTCATAAATGAAGTGTGCTGTATCTGGATACAGATCAGAGAGGAGCCTTCGGAAGGCGTCCTCTTCACCCCTTACACGCAATGCTTGAATTAACTGAAGACCGCTTTCCCTCCACTCCTCTAAATTCATTACGCACCCTCCACAATCAAAGTACCAAAAACGACGGGGCGGGCATGAATATCCGCGGCAGATTGAGCGGACTGGAGCTCTACACGCTTGCGTTCATAATCGGCCTGAACATTATTGAGCTGTGCCTGTTTCATTTTCCGAATCTTCTCATTGGTGGCGTTTTCTATCTGCTTTTCAATGACATTGATTCGGCCCCGATGACTGATTTCTAGACTCTCTTGCCGGAAATGAACCATCTCGGCTGTTTTTGACTGGTGCACGGCTTTTTCTTTCGACCAAAGGCCGTGGTGCACGTTGTCGATGGAGGCGAGATCTTCGTCTGGAACCCTGAATTCGGATGGATCGATTGAAGCCCCTGCTTCCAGATAGTCGAAGAAGTTTTGCCTTACAACCTCGTTATCACACACCGGGACAAGCCGGAGCTCTGGGCGCAGTCCCTTAATCTCCCATGCATAGATAGCAAAAGGATATCTTCCAGCAGCCAAATTATCATCCGTCACTCGCAAGGCCGTATAGACCGGATCAGCGACATCGAGATAGTGTGCGGCCTGCTGCACCAAGGGATGCAGGGGCATGACGAATAACGCTTCGCGATGGTCCGCCGCACAGGTGGAGTCGAAGGTTATGGCGACATGGGTCTCAGCGCCCTTTAACCATTTTTCCCAATCCCGGAACATGGGTGTTTTTGATTTGGGAAGTCTGCGGTAGTCGTTCAACAACTTGCCTCGCGCCTCCTGAGACATGCGCAGGGTTTTCAGGGGTTTGTCGCCAAGAAGATATTCTGCCGATCCAAGGCGCTGATTGAGATATTGAAGCACAAACCGTTGCATCGAAGAGGTTGTCAGCCAATAGCTTTCCGCATCCTGCACGTCACTATCGGAATTGCTTCGAGGAAGCTGGAGGCCAAATAGATCGTGTTCCTGCTCTTCGAGTTTTTTCTGCTCATGAATCATCCGGATGTCATTGTCAGCCAGCTGTTCCAACTTTTGCTGACGCTGGATTTCTGTGAGTGAGAGGTCTTCGGCAATACTTCGGATTTCGCGGCTAATGTCCCCGAGGATTTCCTCGCACTCCCCCATACTGGCTTCAAAGACTCCAATGCGCATCAGGCACCGCTCGTAGATGTCGGCGTCGACCGTGCCGGGCGTAATCATATTATAAATGGCGACCGCCTCGCTTTTCTGTCCGCGCCGGTCAATGCGCCCAATGCGCTGTTCAATGCGCATCGGGTTCCACGGCAGATCATAGTTAACCATCATATCGCAGAACTGATAGTCGAGACCTTCGCACCCGACTTCGGAGAAAAGCAACACATCCAATGCGTCGGAATCTTCCTTGGGTCGTTCAAAGCGGTTACGCAGCACAAGCCGATCTTCATCCTTCACATTCCCATGAACCAGACCGACCCGAATTCCGCCCCGACGTAGCTTCCTGTCTAGATAGGCCAAGGTGTGGCGGAAGGTGCTGAAGACCATCAGTTTGTTGTTCGGCATTGCGATTTTCTCGGTGACGATACCCAGAAGCGCGTCATACTTTGGATCTTCCGAAGAAAGCGCCTCGACACGTCCGACGATATCCAACGCATCATTTTCCAAGTCCTTAACAAACTCGGGCAGCTCATCTGTTTCGTCCGAAGATTCCAGCCATTCAAGTTCGGAGAGTCGACGCTGCAAAATGTCTGTAATGAAGGGGGCCAAGCCAAAGATACAGCTTGCCGCCTGGCGGCGGATGGTGCTCATCATAAACTGTACGTTTTGACTGCCATGTACAAGAGTCAGCGCTTTGGCTTGGAAGTCCAACAAATCATCATGGAGTTGTTTCTGTGCTTCTGTGAAGGACACGGCAACGGTATGCGGCTTGCGGGTGCAAAATGCACCAATATCTCGGCGACGAGTTCTGTTGATCAGCCGTGAAAAGCTGTGAAACCCTTCCATCTGGCGGACGATGGCAACGCGATCCTCCCGCGATAAAGATGCTTCACCCATCTTCTTCAACATCGTCTTGAATCCCGGATTATTGCGAAGGATTGATTTTCCCCATGCCGTTTCAGCCGCGCCCAGCAGAGCCTCTACCGCACCCTTCTGCCAACTCACGCCTCCGGCGCGTGCCAAATTAACCGCTTTATTGATGAATGGATTTGGCTCAGCCATGTGCTCAAAGGTTTCTTGGTCTATCACCAAATCAGGGCGGAGCAGGTTCAAGAGCGTGTATAAATCATTGTTACCCATCTGTACCGGTGTTGCCGTCATGAAGACAACGGCCTCGGCATGTTCACAGAAATAGCTGACTGCCTGATAGGCATAGGTGTTGGAATTCCTGACATGGTGGGCTTCGTCTACGATGACTAAATCAAATTTTGGCGGAGGATCGAGATCAAGCAATCCCTGTTGCTTTTTACGGCCATTGGTTTTCCCATGGAGCAGGCCTTCATCCTGTAGCAGTGAATAAGGCAGGATGACCTTGCCATGAGAGTCCGGCCACTCGCCTTCCAAATGTGCCTCATGAATGCAATGCCGTAGAGCCTTCCCGTCGAGCGGAACAAACCGTTCATCAAAGCGCTTCATTTCAAGTTCCCACTTGCGCTCAGCCACAAGAGGTTTTGGGCAGATGATGAGGACGGAGTCAACATTGCTTCGTGCCTGAAGCTCACGGAGGATAAGACCTGCTTCGATCGTCTTTCCCACACCAACGCTGTCGGCAATCAAGAGTCGCGGCTGGTCAGACTGAATAATCTTAAGCGCTGGTCGAAACTGATACGGAACAAAATCAATACGCGCTGCATTTAGCGAATAGAGTGTCGAAAGCGACGGGTGACGAATCTGTAGCCCAGTCAGTAGGCTGTGCAATTCGTCCAATTTAACCAGATTTTTATCTGATGCCTGCTCAGCAAGTTGAAGCTGTGGCGCATAGAATGGTTGAGGTCTACCATCTAGAAAAACCGTGTACCGAGCCGTTTCGCCGGAGCCATCAACACTCATGACCGCTCCGGTTTTTTCAGGATTGCTGACGAGCGCAACCAAACTTCCGATACCGATACCAGGGAATGGTTGTGATTCTTCCCGAGACTCCTCAAGCGGGACAGGCTCTGCGGTTGGTTCCGGCTCTTCGACAGGTTTCGGCGAAGGAGATTCCGCATTACGAATAAGCCCTTTTACCTGCTTTACAGCTTCGACAGTGGCACTCGGCGCATCCAATGCCTGGAAAAATCGTTGCAACGTATCTACATCGCGATAGACATCGTCCGGATCTACGCCATGAGCATCCAAATGAGCCCATCGATTGCGCACGGTCTGCATTTCCTTAATGTAGTTACGGTCCTGATTTGTAAGGTTGAAACGAGATGAAATTTCATACCAATTACGATCCAAAACGCGTAACAATGCCGCAAGGTCGAGTTGAGATAACGAGTCAGTTCCACTTTGCTCAGCCCGCTGGCGTTGCTGAAAGGACAAATTAGGCAAAACCAAGGAGCTCCACCAAGCTTGATCCAGTTTTGGCAACGAATCGCAAAGCCACTCGCATAAATGCCTAGTTGACATCTGTAATAGCGCAGAAAGTTTTCCGGACACCTCAATATCTATCACAACCAACCCCCTCAAATCTTAAAGTCGCTCGATTTTCCAATGATTGGAATATTTCTACCGGATTTTTCCAGTCCCCCTATGTGCCAATGAAAGTGAGACACGAAAGTGAAACACACGGGCGCAGAGGAGAAAAAAAATGGGAACCATTAATCAA
>Ga0307990_1003968_pt1 | contig 11022 bp, 6 predicted proteins | sample EllFjometagen129_FD_203168 | JGI IMG/M metagenome (GOLD analysis project Ga0307990, IMG submission 203168) | Marine microbial communities from Ellis Fjord, Antarctic Ocean - #129 | ecosystem: Environmental > Aquatic > Marine > Unclassified | place: Southern Ocean | collected 2014-10-08
GTTTGGCGGCTATTCTACCATGATAACATCAAACGCGTTATTCTTTTACGCGTTCGGGCTCTTAGCTTATGGAACAATAAAGATACTTGTAAATAGTTTTTACGCTATGCAGGATACCAAGACACCTGTAAAGATAGCCGCGTTTTCCCTTGTAGTAAATATATTTTTGAGCATAGTTCTTATGTTCAGGTTTAAAGTTGGCGGGCTTGCTCTTGCCAATTCAATATCAGGTATTCTAAACGCGGTCTTGCTTTTTATAGTGTTGAGGCGGAGAATAGGTACATTGCACGAAAAGAGCTTGCTGGCCTCTCTGGTAAAGATATTTATAGCGTCCCTATTAATGGGTATTTTTGTATTCTGGCTTCATGGTTACCTGCGGCTGGTATTTTTTTCAGGGGCAATATGGCATTCCGCGTTAAGCCTTCTTTTTTCAATCTGTGGAGCAGTTATATTCTATCTGCTTGCCTGTTACGGGTTACGCATCAAGGAGTTAAAGGAGTTTGTTGGATGGGTATTAAAGAAGATATAGGAAAACTACCGGACCTTCCAGGTGTTTACCTGTTTAAAGATGAAGCGGGTAAAATAATCTATATTGGCAAGGCAGCATCTATTAAGAAGAGGGTAAGGTCCCATTTTTTAAAACAAAGTTCTTCAAGGCATGGAATGCTTATTAAGAATATCGCCTATCTGGATCATATCCTTACCTCTGATGAATCTACAGCCCTGTTGCTTGAGGCAGCGCTTATCAAAAGATATAGCCCGCGGTATAACGTACTTCTCAAAGACGATAAATCATATCCTCGCCTTAAGCTCACTCTAAACGAAGATTATCCCCGCTTGCTTATAGTACGAAAGGTAAAGCCTGATGGCGCATTGTATTTCGGGCCATATACCAACGCAAAGCTTTTACGGGAAGCGTTTAAGCTGATGAGAAGGGCCTTTCCCCTTCGAACCTGCCCAAAAATACCCAAACAGTCCACCCACCGCGAATGCCTCGATTTTCATATAGGCCAGTGTATTGGACCGTGCATTAATAATAGCAGGAGAAAAGAGTATCTCGCCATAGTAAAAGAGCTAAGACTTTTTTTGGAAGGAAAACAGGAAGAGCTTATAGAGATTTTAAAATCCCAGATGAAAAAGTCCGCGGCAGAGAAAGATTACGAGAACGCTGCCAGGGCAAGAAACAGAATACAGGCGCTCTCTATTGTATCAGGTACTCCCGGCCCTGTCCTGCCAGGAGGCAGCCACGCGGATAAAACTACACCTGTTTATTCGGACAGTATTGCTGTAGTTACCCCATTGCAGGTAGCAGAGTTGAGGTCTTTGTTAAAGATTCCTCGTGCGTTGAGTGTCATCGAGGCGTTTGATGTTTCCAATACAAGTGGCAAAGAGGCTGTGGGTTCTATGGTGTCTTTTATAGATGGCAAGTCTCGCAAGGATAGGTATATGCATTTTAAGATAAAGACTGTCCATGTTATAGATGATTACAGCATGATGCGTGAAATTGTCTCAAGGAGGTATAAGAGGCTTTTATCGGAAAAAGGTGCCTTACCGGATCTGATAATTATCGATGGTGGCCGGGGCCATCTTGCCGCTTCCAAGGCTGAATTACACGCTTTAAGGATTATAGATGTTCCTGTCATTGGGATAGCAAAGAATCCGGATAAGATATATACCCATGAAAAGAAAGACCCGATATTGCTTGGTAAGTTTTCTCAGGCGCTACTTCTTTGTAAAAGGATACGCGATGAAGCGCACAGATTCGCTATAAGTTACCACAGGCTCTTGCGAAGAAAGGGTGTGAGTATCTCTGAGCTCGATAGTATAGGGGGGATAGGCCCCAGAAGAAAAGCAGAGCTTGTAAAGTATTTTGGTTCTCTTGATAAGATAAAAACAGCTGATATTAGTGAACTTAAGAAGGTAGATTTTGTAGACGAAAGAGAGGCAAAGGCGGTTTATGATTATTTCCGCTTTAAGTAAGAGGTGCCAGTATATGGGTTTAAGGCATACCAGCCTTCGCGTAGATAAGATAAAAGAGAACAAAGGCCTCGGGAGCCGGTATGAGCCAATTTGAGAAGAGAGTCTATGAGGCAGTGAGCAGGATTCCTCGTGGCGAGGTCAGAAGCTATAAGCAGATAGCGCGAGAGATAGGTTTGCCGCGCGCTTATCGTGCGGTCGGAAACGCGTTAAATAAGAACCCATATATTGGACAGGTGCCCTGCCATCGCGTAATCAGGTCCAATGGCACAATAGGGGGGTTTAAAAAAGGCGCGCAGTTGAAGATACGCCTGCTGAAGAAAGAAGGTATCTCTGTCTAACTTTACATTTTGCGAGAAAGCAATAATCGTGTGCTCATTTCGCTTGTCAAGATAGGGTGATATGTGGTATTCTTTATCCGTGTACCAGAAGGTCGCAGGCCTTCGGTACAGGGTTTTGCCTCACAGGTAGGCCCTGGCAAAGAAGGCGTCATAGGCATAAACACGTGGGCCTACATAATATTATGCTCGAAGAGATAAAATCTAAACTGAATGTAATAAAGGGTAAGCTTAGCCACCTAAGGGGGTATCTTTGACATTGAAAAAAGACTGGATGAGATATCCCACATAGAGGCTACTATGTCCGTGCCGGATTTCTGGAGCGACACACAGAGCGCAAATCAGGTAATCTCCCGTTTAAAATCCCTAAAAGCTACAAGTGAACCATTCCAGGTATGCTACAGGGAGTATAAGGACATTGAAGAACTTGTTTCAATCCTTGATAACAACGAGCATGATACTATTAAAGAAACAGAAAAGGAGCTTATTGGCCTTATTGAGAAAGTGAATGGACTGGAGTTTAAGAGCCTCCTGAATGCCAAGCGCGATATAAATAATGCTATACTAAGTATAAACGCGGGAGCAGGTGGTACGGAATCCTGTGATTGGGCAAGTATGCTTTTAAGGATGTATAACCGTTGGGCAGCAAGAATGAATTACAAGATAGAGCTTGTAGATTTTTTGCCCGGTGAGGAAACAGGGGTAAAGAATACCACCATTATTATAAAAGGTGACTGGGCGTATGGTTACTTAAAGGGTGAGTGCGGGGTGCATAGGTTAGTAAGGATATCTCCTTTTGATTCAAATAAGCGCCGTCATACATCATTCGCGTCAGTTGATATTATGCCCGAGGTAGCGGATGATGTGGATATCGATATAGCGGAAAAGGATATAAGGGTAGATGTATATCGTTCAAGCGGCCCGGGAGGGCAGAGTGTAAATACGACAGATTCCGCGGTAAGGATTACGCATACGCCCACAGGGATAGTAGTACAGTGCCAGAATGAACGTTCGCAGATTAAGAATAAGGCAACGGCTATGAGGGTTTTGCGCGCACGGCTTTACCAAAAGCAGCAGGAAGAATTGCGCAAAAGAATGGAGAAAGAACATACCGCTAAACAGAAGATAGAGTGGGGCAGCCAGATACGCTCTTATGTATTTCACCCATATAATATGGTCAAGGATCATAGAACAAAAGAAGAGACCTCAAGCACCCAGGCTGTTATGGATGGAGATATCGAGAGGTTTATACAAGCATTCTTAAAATGGAAGTAATAGAAAGATCGAAACAGTTTCGGTTTAACAGGTTAAAGGCTAGAAAATGATAAATTGGATAAAGAAAATAATCTTCGGTTCGCAAAACGAGAAAGAGCTAAAGAAGCTAGAACCTATTTTGCAAAAGGTTAACAGTGAAGACGCGCGTATATCTACACTCTCTGATGAAGTGTTACGCGCAAAAACAGATGAGTTTCGTAAACATATCCGCGAGAAAGAGAAGGCTCTTTCAAAAGAGCTATCTGGACTTAAACAGCAGATTGACGAGGCTACAACACAGGTATCCAAGGACAGGGTAAAACAACGGCTTAAGAAGCTCTACAACAGCTTGTTTGACGAGATACTCCCCGAGGCCTTCGCGGTTGTGCGAGAGACTGCTAAGCGTACAGTCAATATGCGTCATTTTGACAGCCAGATTATAGGTGGTGTTGTACTTCATGAGGGAAGAATAGCTGAGATGACAACAGGGGAAGGTAAGACTCTTGTTGCGACCCTGCCGGTTTACCTGAACGCTCTTTTAGGTAAGGGGGTTCATGTTATTACTGTAAATGACTATTTATCTCGTCGTGACTGTGAATGGATGGGCCCTATATATGCATTTTTAGGGTTGTCAGTTGGAGTTATTCAGCATGATATGCCCCCTGAAGAGAGAAAACGTGCTTATGGCGCTGATATAACTTACGGCACTAACAATGAATTTGGATTTGATTATCTGCGGGATAATATGGTTGTGTCAAAAGAGGATATGGTGCAAAGGGAGCCATTCTTCGCTATAGTAGATGAGGTTGATAGTATACTTATAGATGAGGCGAGGACCCCACTTATTATATCCGGCCCAGCGGAAGAATCAACAGAGAAGTATTACCAGATAGATAAGATAATCCCGAGGCTCAAAAAGGGTGTGCGTGACGAGAAGACTAAAGAAGAGACAGGCGATTACATAATAGATGAGAAGGGGCGTACATCATATCTTACTGAAGCAGGCGAGTTAAAGGCAGCGGAGATATTAGGAATAAAAGATATGCATACGCTATCATCAATGGAATATAAGCACCATGTTAACCAGGCCTTGCGCGCGCATAATAATTTTAAGGCTGATGTGGATTATATTACTAAAGATGACCAGGTAATTATAGTTGATGAGTTCACGGGAAGGCTCATGCCCGGAAGGCGATGGAGTGACGGCCTGCACCAGGCAATAGAGGCAAAGGAAGGCGTTAAAATAGAGCGTGAGAACCAAACTCTCGCGACTATTACATTCCAGAACTATTTTCGCATGTATGAGAAGCTGGCAGGCATGACAGGAACCGCTGTAACTGAGGCAGAGGAGTTCTTTAAGATATATGGCCTTGATGTAATATCAGTGCCTACTAATAAGCCGCTGGCGAGGACTAATTATCCTGATGTTGTCTACAGGACAGAGAAGGAAAAGTTTGATGCTATAGTAGATGAGATAGTAAGCCTGCATAAAGAGGGAAGACCTGTGCTTGTTGGCACTATATCTATAGACAAGTCAGAGCATATAGGTGAGATGCTTAAAGTTAAAGGTGTGCGGCATAATGTACTTAACGCGAAATACCATGAGTTTGAAGCTCATATTATCGCGCAGACGGGCAGTAAAGGTGCCGTTACAATAGCAACTAACATGGCGGGGCGTGGAACAGATATACTCCTTGGCGGAAATCCCGAGTCAAAGACAGATGATATGATAGCAAAGATAGAGGCGGGTGGCAAGGCTGTTTCAGAACAGGAACGTAATGAGATTCTCGAGAAGTTCAAGCAGGAGGCCCAGCAGGAGCATGACGAGGTTGTTGCTTTAGGGGGTTTGCATATCATAGGTTCTGAACGTCATGAGGCAAGGCGTATTGATAACCAGCTAAGAGGCCGTTCAGGCAGACAGGGAGACCCCGGTTCAAGCAGGTTCTACATATCTCTGGAAGATGATCTGATGAGAATATTTGCTTCAGACAGGGTAGCGCGTTTAATAGATTTCTTCCAGCTTGAAGAAGGTATGCCGATAGCTGAACATAAGTTAGTTGCCAGGTCTATTGAGACAGCTCAACGGAGAGTAGAATCTCATAATTTTGGAATAAGAAAGCATGTCCTTGAGTATGATAATGTCATGAATAAACAGAGGGAAGTTATCTATGCAGAAAGAAAAACTATATTAGAGAGCGAGGCTCTTAAAGAGCATATATTTAACATGACAGATGATGCTAGTGATTCCGCGCTTGATATATACGCGCCGAAAAATCTACATCCCGAAGAATGGGATTACAACAACCTCTTAAGTCGGTTTAAGGGAAAATTTCTCATAAATCTTAGTGGAGATGAGATCAAGTCCTTAAGCCGTGAAGAGTTGAGAAGCTATATCAGCGAGAAGATACAATCTGCTTATAACGCGAAGGAGATATCCATTACTCCGGAGAAGATGCAGCGGATAGCAAAGTTCGCGTTATTGCAGACCATAGACGGAAAATGGAAAGAGCATCTTTTAGGTATAGACCATTTACGTGAGGGTATACATTTGAGAGGCTATGGGCAGAGAGATCCGCTTGTCGAGTATCAGAGAGAGGCCTATGAGATGTTTATGGCAATGATAGATTCCATAAGAGAGGACTCTCTTGAATACATATTTAGGATACAGGCTGTTGAGACAGAAGATACTGTAGGCGTATTTAGGCCCATGTCCCAGAAGCTTATGCATCCAGAGGCAGGCTCAATGCGTGATATGCAGAAAAATAGCCCTAGTAGTAAACAGATGCCAGTAGATATGAACCAGATGCCTCAGCCTCCTCATGTGCCGGATACAGGCCCGCCAAAACCTTAGATGCCTCCAAGATTGGCAGAAATGATCCATGTCCCTGTGGAAGCGGCAAGAAGTATAAAAAATGCTGCGGAAAATGATCTTCGCATATCGTCTGTTACCTTGTATTATATCTGCTACAATATTATCTCTGAGTTTTTCCACATTAAACCTCTCATACCTTGCGTGGATCGGGTTTATCCCGCTTTTTTTCACATTGCGTGGCAAGGACATTAAAGAGGCCTTTTTCTTGTCATACCTGTGCGGATTTCTATTCTTTCTTTTTTCAATGTATTGGCTTATCAATGTAACCTTAATCGGCTGGATAATAACGGCTCTTTATCAGGGGCTCTATTTTGGAGTTTTCGGCTTATTACTTAGTAAGCGTTTTTCGCTTGAGAAGTCATGTTGTATAAGTTATCTATTGCTGCCCAGCGCGTGGTCTGTTCTGGAATATCTCCGTTCGCATATAGGCGGCGGTATAGGTTGGAACCTTTTAGCTTATTCGCAGTATGAGAATATTCCAATAATACAGATAGCTGATATTACAGGTGTTTATGGGGTATCTTTTCTTATCATACTTGTTAACTTCGCTATATTTTCTGCTATAAGCATGGCAATAGGCTGCCAGAAAAGGCATAAAAGAATCTTCATTAAATCAGGACTATCTTTTAAGGAGGAGATTAAGCTAAATCCCCTGCTACAGGTTATGGCGGTCCTTTTAATAATAGTTTCTCTATCTTTATATGGCTATAAAAGAATAGAGGTTCTAACCACGGATCCAGGAGAAAAGATATATATTAAGGCGTCCATTATTCAGGGTAATATTAAGCAGTTATTTAAATGGGACGCAGCTCACAGGGAATATATCCTAGAGCAGTACAGGAAACTTACGATTAAGGCTACCAATGATAACCCTGATATTATTATCTGGCCAGAGACATCTGTTCCGGGCTACCCTGACAGGGAGCCTGGCCTTATGAGTTATATTAAGGGCCTGTCAAAGCAAGTAGGCGTACCAATTCTTATTGGCGCACCGCTTGTTGCCACAGAAGAGAGCAGGTACGGAGGCGACTATAACAGTGCTCTTTTATTTTCAAAAAAAGGCGTACTTATCAGGCAATATAATAAGTTACATCTTGTATTACTCGGAGAATTTATCCCGTTAAGCAGATATTTCCCTTGGCTATACAATATCCTGCCTGTTGTGGGAAGGTTCATACCGGGCAGCGATTATACAATATTTCAATTGCCATCAAGAAAACCGGCCTCTTTCTCTGTGTTGATATGTTTTGAAGATATATTTCCTGGCCTTGTTAGGCAGTTTGTAAGAGCTGGCGCTAATTTTATGGTAAATATGACCAATGATGCCTGGTTTGGCAAGACATGCGCGGCTTATCAGCATGCCTCAAACTCTGTTTTTCGAGCTGTTGAGAATAGAAGGCCTTTTGCGCGCAGCGCGAATACAGGGCTCTCCTGTTTTATTGATAGGACAGGCAGGATATATTCGAAAGTGGGAAGCAACGGAGAGGATATCTTCATAGAGGGGTATAGGACATCTGATATTACGTTTTACCGAGACGCGTTATTTACATTTTACACTAGATTTGGTGATATATTTATATTTCTCTGTTTTATTATCGTGCTTGTTTTTCTGATTGACTATATACGTTTACGCAAGTATAATAACTAATTACGTTGGCCCGGGGCTCAATCCACCTTTGTCCGTTACGATGCGGGTATGCCGACAGGGGTTTTGGTGGATTAAATTTGCAGATAACCTTGCGGTTTATGATTTACATATCTTTTACGCTTTGTAAATCACCTACTCATTTAATTTGACAAGATATGGTTCGGGGATATGCCCCGAACTAAAATCTTTAATATTACTATTTGTAATTTTTATTCGGGGCGTGGCTCAGCTTGGCTAGAGCACCTGGTTTGGGACCAGGGGGTCGCCAGTTCGAATCTGGCCGCCCCGACCATTTTTCTTCGCCATTAAGTGCGAATTTATCCTTTACTGTTATGTTTTCGTAAGAAAACAAGTAGGGGCAGTTGGATGATAAAGTTTTTGTGCCCGTAGCTCAGTTGGATAGAGCATCTGCCTTCTAAGCAGAGGGCCGTAGGTTCGAATCCTACCGGGCACGCCATTCCTTGGCTCCAGACATTCGGTATGCGGTTTTAAGCTTATGGCTTTTACCGTAAAGTGGCAATCGATAACCTAACACCTATAACCGAAGTTAGTATGCCACAAAGATTAAATGGCGGGCGTAGCTCAGTTGGCAGAGCACCTGAATGTGGCTCAGGCGGTCGCGGGTTCAAGTCCCGTCGCTCGCCCCATTAATTAAATAGAAACAGCAGTTATCTTTTGGTAGCTGCTGTTTCTATTTTTATAGTGTTTGGTATTTGGTGTTTAACAAGAATTGATAACTGAAGAACCAAAAACTAAATTTAGCTGCGCAAAATGCTTATTGTACTTCCTCTGCAAAAAAATAACAAAAATTCTGATTTAAGTTGTTATCTATGTGCATGTTTGTTATATTATTATAGCATGTTTTATAGGAATAAATAGGAGGCACTATTATGGTAGAGACAGGTAAGCCAAGTGAACAAAATATTTTTATATATTTTGTAGCCTTGATAGCGGCTTTAGCAGGACTTTTATTTGGTTATGATACAGGGGTAATATCCGGCGCCATACTTTTTATAAAGAGTGAGTTTCAGCTTACATCAATGATGGAGGAGATAGTGGTAAGTTCTGTACTCTTAGGCGCTATTGCGGGCGCCGCAGCAAGCGGAGGCGTATCAGACAAGTTTGGTAGGCGCCAGACTATAATAGTAACCGCGATGCTTTTTGCTGTTGGGGCGCTTGGTTCTGCTTTTGCGCAGAATGTGATTTGGCTTATTTCGTGCCGCGTCATAATAGGTGTTGCAATAGGTGTCGCATCCTTTGTCGCGCCGCTTTATATCTCAGAAGTTGCGCCCACAGAAGTAAGGGGTGGGCTTGTATCCTTAAACCAGCTTATGATTACTTGCGGCATAGTCTTATCTTATGTAGTTGATTACGCGTTTTCAGCTTCAAATCACTGGCGATGGATGTTTGCCTTCGGCTCTGTGCCGGCTATTATATTGCTTATTGGCATGATATTTTTACCAGAGAGCCCGCGTTGGCTACTCAGCCAGTCCCTTGTAAAGAAGGCCCGTGAAATACTTGAACGGATACGTAACAGAAAGAATGTTGACAAGGAAATTAATGTTATTAATAAAACTCTTAAGCAAAAAGAAGGCGGGTGGGGGGATCTTTTAGAGCCATGGATAAGGCCCGCTCTTATTGTTGGCATAGGGCTTGCCTTTATTCAACAGGCAACAGGAATAAATACTGTTATATATTATGCCCCTACCATATTTGAATTTGCGGGATTTGAATCCGCGAAAGTATCTATACTCGCGACCGCAGGTGTAGGTATAGTCAATGTTCTTATGACAATAGTAGCTATTTGGCTTTTGGATAAATTGGGCAGGAGGCCGTTGCTCTTTGCTGGATTAATAGGTATGATATTAAGCCTTGGTGCGCTCGGGCTTGCTTTTAAAATGCCCAGCCTCTCAGGGGCGCTTAAATGGATAACAGTCGTGGGGCTTGCATGTTATATAGCATCTTTCGCAATAAGTTTAGGCCCCATATTTTGGCTTATCATTGCTGAAATATACCCGCTAAAGATACGCGGTAGGGCTATGAGTATAGCAACTGTCGCGAACTGGACATTTAACATGATCGTTGCTCTCACATTTCTTACAATCGCGGATAAACTTGGCCGCTCAAGTGCTTTCTGGCTTTATGCGCTTGTAGCTATTGCTGGTTTTATATTTTGCTATCTCTTTGTACCAGAGACAAAGGGCCGTACCTTAGAGGAGATAGAGACTACCCTGCGAAGCGGCAAGTGTTTCAAAAATCTCTAAGTTAACGTCTATCTAATCTTATCTTATGCTATCTTGACTATGCTCAAAAGCTATGATACACTTATATGGGATGTAATAGAATAACTATAATAACTATAAATGGAAGCATGGATTAATGGTGAACAATATTCTTACAACCCATCAGACAGCAAGGCTATGCAATGTTCATCATACAACAGTGATAAACTGGATTAACGAAGGCAAGCTTCATGCCTATGTTACTCCAGGAGGTCACAGGCGTATTCATGAGGATGACCTCATAAGATTTATGAAGAAATACCAGATACCAATACCGGAAAGACTTTTAAGCAAGAGAAAAAAGATACTTATGGTAGATGATGATATAGAGTTTCTTGAGGAGCTTAAAATCGCCCTGGGCAAGAACGACTTTGACCTTGATTTTGCCTCAAACGGTTTTGAAGCAGGCAGAAAGATATATACAAAAAAGCCGTCATTAATACTGCTGGATTTTAAGATACCCGGGCTTGACGGTTTTGAGGTGTGTAAGATCCTTCACATGTATGAGGATACAAAAAGGATACCGATCTTTGCGGTTACTGCCCTTAATTCAAAACAGGAGATAAAGAATATCAAGGCTTGTGGGGTCAAGGAGTATATACCAAAGCCGGTAAATGTGGAAAAACTTATTCAATCTGTAAGAAGTATCTT
>Ga0307990_1003969_pt1 | contig 11020 bp, 4 predicted proteins | sample EllFjometagen129_FD_203168 | JGI IMG/M metagenome (GOLD analysis project Ga0307990, IMG submission 203168) | Marine microbial communities from Ellis Fjord, Antarctic Ocean - #129 | ecosystem: Environmental > Aquatic > Marine > Unclassified | place: Southern Ocean | collected 2014-10-08
TTAAAATCTGGCTTATCTGAGAATGAAATATCCTTATCAGTAAATAATGTTTCTTTATCATTAATTTTTGCCAAACTAATATATGAGTCTACACTGCTATACTTATTCAAAAGCTTTTCATAATAATATTCTCTTGGGGAATAATAGTCCTTATCCTTTCTAAACAACTTTAATATTTCTCTAAGTATTTTCATCTGCCGTGCATTTGTATATAACGGTCTGGGCTATGGCCTGTGCCGCAATTACCTCCAACCGTTCAGCACTTTTTCTGTTCGTAAAAATACACATTTTCTCTTTTGGCCGATGCACCCACCGCGGCATGGGCTATGAGCCACTTGTTATGTGCCGGTCATCATTTTCATCTCAATCCTCCTCGCCAGCTCAATTTACTGCAATGACCCGGGCTTCATATTTTTCGCTCAATTTACTCCACGCGGCTTCATGCTCAATCCTGCCTCGTTTCACTCAAAATTGTTTTTCTCAAAGAACTCGTTCGCGAACTCATTTCCTGAATTTGCTCTTTTTCACTGGCACATTAACGGTGGCGGTATGAAATCGTTGGGGATTGCGGGCTACTTTCCTGTCCAGTTACAACGAACTTGATGCGTGGCAGAATGCTTGCATAACCACCTAAACCCCAATGTTTTATACCGCGTGTTATAGCCATGTGCTTTATTTTCATGCGTTTAATTGACATTTTTCATTTTGTTATTACTTGAAATACTGTTGTATTAATGCGAGTAATTTGTCTTTGTTAATAGGTTTTGCAATGTAATCGTTACATCCCGCCTCAATCGCCTTTCCTTTGTCGCCAGATAACCCAAGAGCGGTTTGTGCTATTATGATTACGTCTTTATTAAATTCCCGGATTTGTTGGGTGGCTTCGTAACCATTCAGGTTAGGTATTTGAATATCCATCAGTACCAAATCGATGTCGGGATTATTGCGGCAGGTTTCCACTGCCTCTTTTCCGGTTTTTACTCTGATAATTTCTTTTGCGAATTTTTGGACAGCAATCGAAATCAGCATTTCTGATGGTTCATCGTCTTCAACAATTAATATTTTCAGCTTGTTTATGGGAAGCGCTTCAACAGGAGTCGAAATTTCTTTTTTAGTGCTGTTCTCTTTTATCGTTTTCAAAGGATATGGAAGCGTAAAATAAAATACGGTACCTTTTCCTTCATCGCTTTCCACCCACAATTTTCCACCAAGCATTTCAACATACGCTTTAGAAATTGACAAGCCCAACCCTGCTCCCTGTCGTGCCATTTTATCGTCAATATCGGCTTGAATAAACCGTTCAAATATGACTTCCTGCCTGTCTTTTGGAATACCAATACCGGTGTCTTTTACATAAAATTCAAGAAAACCGGCCTTTTTAACATAGCCAAATTCTATCGAACCTTTTTCGCTGTATTTAATGGCATTTTTAACCAAGTTGGAAAGTATTGCGTAAACCTTTTCGCGGTCAATTTTGAGTGTGACTTCTCTTGAAGGCAATGAATTACTGAAAGAAAGTTGCATCCCTTTTCCTTCCACCTCGGGTTTGAAAAACGTATAGATGTATTCGATTTGTTCGTTAATATTTGTTTCCTTAATATCCATTTTCATCAGCCCTGCTTCAACCTTCGAAATATCAACAATATCGTTAATGATATTGAGCATCCTTGCTCCACTTTTTTCTATAATTCGGATATACTCTTGTTGTGTTTCGCCTGAAAGTCCGGGTTCTTTTAATAATCCGGAGAAACCAAGAATGCCATTCATCGGAGTGCGAATTTCATGACTCATATTTGCCAGAAAGGCTGATTTTAATCGGTCGCTTTCTTCGGCATGTTCTTTTGCGATAATTAATTCCTGTTGTGTCTGTTTAATCTCTGAGATATCAACAATTATACCTCGCAAACCGACTATCTTATTTTCTTTCAAAATAGGATTTGAGTAAACCAATACATCAAAAGTAGATCCATCCCTGCGGACCATAGTGAATTCGTCGCGTAATGCATTTTTATTACCGGCCAGGCTTAACTTCATATTTTCAACGGCTCTTGCCACATCAGCAGGGATGAAGAAACTAAAGGCGCTTTTACCAATTAACGAATCCTGTTCGGAATAGCCCGATAACTTATACGTCTGTTTGTTTACGTAAGTCAGGTTACCCAGCATATCGCTTTCAAAAACTATCTGAGGTAACATTTCCGCCATTTCCCTGAATTTTTCTTCGCTTTCTTTTAATTCTAATTCCGCTTGTTTACGTTCGGTGATATTTGTTAGCGATACTATCCGATTCTCACCAATCAATGCAATGTTAACGATAACATTTACAAATTCGCCGCTCTTGTTGATAAGACTGCATTCGTATTGCGAGGGAGGAGGATCGCCACTTTTTAGACGTTGAGAATGGTATTTTTGCAATCTTATCAGGTCTTCTTTAACAACGAAATCGGACCATTTCATCTTATCAAGAATTTCTAGTTTTGAATATCCACTCATATCTGCAAACATGTCATTACAATCAATCACTATACTGTCTTCACCAAAAATCCCAGTTGCAGTTCCTTTGTTCTCAAATATACTCTTGAATTTTTCTTCGCTTTCTATTAGCGCTTGTTCTGCTTTTTTACGTTTAGTAATATCTTCTTTTAGGCCGAGATAATGCGTGATTTTATCATTCTTATTTTTGATGCCCAAAATAGATGCAGACTCCCAATAAAGTTCTCCATTTTTCTTTTTATTATGAAAAACTCCTCTCCATTCTTTTCCCGAGCTGATGGTTTTCCATAACTCGTCATATTCCACAATGGATGTTTCGCCTGACTTTAATATGCTTGAATTTTTTCCCAGCGCTTCTTCGGGCGTATAACCTGTAATTTGAGTAAACTTTGGATTGGTATATTCAATTTCGCCGTTTAAATTGGTAATTACAATGCTTACTGGATTTTGCTCAATAGCTTGCGAAAGTTCCCTGATATTTTTCTCTGTTTTTTGCTGTTTTGTAATATCACTTATAACACCTGATATAATTTTAATGTTTCCCTGAGCATCTTTATTTACTTCAGCAATTGAATGAATAGTTTTTCTAATCCCTTTATCATTAGTTATGATATCATAGACCAAGTCGTATTTTTTGTTGTGTTCTATTAGGTCAATTAATGCTTGATGCACCGCTTGCCTTTCTATGATGCAGCTTTCGACCATTTCTAAAGTAAAATATTCGATTTCAGAATCGAAGCCAAAAGTCTTTTTAGATTCATCTGATGCCCAAAGGTTATTTGAAATAAGATCATATTCCCAATTTCCAACTTTACCCATTGTTTGAGCCTTTTTGAAACGCTTTTGATTATTGGCGAGTACTTTTTCTATATTTTTTTGTTCCTCAATTACTCTTAAAGTCCCTATCATTCTAGTGGGTTGTCCGTCTTTGTCTCTCTCAATAACCTTACCGTAATCTAAAAACCATTTCCACTTATTAGATTTTGTTTTTAGGCGATGTTCATTTATATAGAAATCTGTTTTCCCTTCAAAATGTTCTTGTAAATCAATGTTTACTTGTTTTACATCTAAATGATGAATTTTATTTTTCCACCAACTAATAAGTGGCTTAATTTCATCTATTTCATACTCCAATAACTCAGGTAATATATTATTATAGACTTCATCTCCCGAAGTAATATTCCAGTCCCACCAACCAATATTACCACTTTCCATAATTAGGTTTAATTGCTTGTATTTTTCTTTGAGTTCCTTTTTGCTTTCTATTAATTCTTCATTTATTTTGATTAAATCTGAGCTTAGTTTTTCAGCTATTCGTTGTCTAAATTTACTATTAAGCAACGACAAGGAAAGAAAAAAAAGCAAGAAACTAATTAATACACCACCAATTAAAACTAGGAGTGTTCTGTTAGAAAACGGAGTAATCAAACTATAGGGTTGGCTAAAATACAAAGTCCATTTTTTTCCATTAAATATAATTGGCTGTATTACTTTTCTATACTTCAGTTTGGCTTGTTCTGAGGTATATTTTACTTGGCTATCGAATAATAACGATTTTTCTGTTAAATTATCATTATCATAAATTTTTAAATGGATTCTAGCGGCATTAATAGTATTCCTATGTCCCAAAATCCCTTTCATTAAATCAGTCATTCGATAGGGACTATAAACCCAACCCAAAATTGCAGCCCTGCATTCTTCAACCGTTTTTGTGGGTTTGTTTTTTTTATAAACGGGTACATACATTAGTGTTCCTGCTTGTAAATCCTCTTCTGTTTCCTGAACCAAAAGTACTTTACCAGTAAGAGAAGCTATGTCATAATCGCGCGATTGCTCCATAGCTTTGCGCCGTACAGATTCCGAAAACATATCGTATCCAAAAGCTCTTCTATTTCTAAAATCAAAGGGTTCGAGATAAATAATTGAAGTATATATTTCTCTTTCGCCTATTGGTTTGATATTATATTTACCAATAATTGTATCCTGCTTGTTTTCATTTCGTATATGCTGAATATGTTGTTGTAATTGAGATTTTGGTACGATAAATGAAAATCCAATGCCTTGTATTCCTGGTAAGTTTTTTTCAATATGACTGTTTTCAATGAATTCTTTCCAATCATGCCGTGTTATAGTATCTGATGAATTAAAATAGGCTGCGCCACTTCTTAAAAGTTGTGCGTGTGCATGTAATCTAGTATCAATTCTTGACTCTATTTTATTACATTCCAGCGAAAATTCCTGATTTGTTTGTTTTTCTTTATCTAAATAGGTATAAAATGTTGCTACAATGGTTAAGATTAGTCCAACAATTAAAATAACCAATGCTATCCATGTATTTTTGGAAGTTGATTTAGGCAGTGCGTTTTGATATTTTAAATTATTCATCGGCATTGGTTTTTTATTGTTAACTTTTATTGCTTATAACTCTTAGTGTATGTACTTTTTTTGTTAGGAAAATCACATTGGTTTCTATCAAGTAAAGCGAGTTAATTTTACCTCTGGTTATTGAAAATTAGTTTTACTGTGGCTCCATTTGATTGGTTGTTATATATTTTGATATGGCCTTGATGTAAATCCATAATTAGTTTTATCAATGCCAGGTTCAATCCGATATTTTCGTCAATGTGTTGGTCAACTCCGAAAATCTGAAAGGGTTTATTGAGTATTTTTGTCGGAAAGCCAGAACCATTATCAATAAATTCGCAAATAGTGGACTGGTTTTCGGAATATACTTTTACGGTAACGAGACCATTATTTGCAGAGAATTTAACTGAATTATCAATCAACTGATCAAAGCAGGTTTGCAGTAATTCCAAATCACCTCTGAGTTCATCAATTGTTTGTTCGTTTTCAATAATTATGGTAATACCTTTTGCCTTAATTTTATCCGCAAGGTGAGTTTTTGTAAGCTCAAGCAATTTATCAAGCAAAACAACTTCCGGTTTAATTTTGCGTCTCTTTGTACGCAATTCAGTAATAAGTAATGCCTGATAAGAAAAGGCTTCAAGCCTTTTAGCAGACTCTTCAAGACCTTCAAGATATTCAAGTAATTCCGGTGATTTAATCTCGTATTTAAGGATATCTGTGAAACCAAAAATACCATTTAGTGGAGTCCTGATCTCGTGACTAATTAGTGAAAGAAAATCACTCTTGGATTTATCAAGTACCTCCAGTTCCTTATTAGCCCTGTCTAAAGTAATATTGGCTTGTTCAAGGTCGTAAGTCCTTTCTTTTACTTTTTCTTCCAATACTTGATTCTGCCCTTCAAGCTGCAGATGCAGATACCGTGTTTCAAGCAAATTGTTTATCCTCAGTTGCACTTCGTGAATATCGAATGGCTTGGACAGAAAATCCTTTGCCCCACCCGAAAGCGCCTGAAGTTTTGTTCCGACAGTTATATCGGCAGTAAGAACCAATATTGGAAAATATGTTTTCTCGGGTATTAATGTTCTTAGCTGATCCATAACTTCAAAACCATTGAGGTGTGGCATCATCAAATCAAGCAGAAGCAAGTCGGGCTTGAACGATTCAAACAAACCAACAGCCAGCCTTGAATCAGTAATGGATTTAATATTCTTAAATCCTGATGTTTCGAGAATGTCTTCCAATATGTCAATATTTGATTGTTTATCGTCGACAATAAGAATGTTTGCATTATGCAAGTTTAAATTTATCATATCTATTAAAGTTTAAATTTTACAATATTGATTAATTATCTTTAGAAATTGAATCACATCGATAGGTTTTGTTAAATAATCTGTAGCCCCAGCTTTCTTCAACTTTTCAATCTGATAAGACATAGCATCGGCACTAACTATGACTACCGGTATTGATTTTGTTTGTGGATCAGCCAGTAGCTTTTCCAGTACTTCGCTGCCCTTTATATCCGGCAAATCTAGATCGAGCAATATTAAATCGGGTTTATGCCTCTTAGCCAGTGATAGGGCTTGTTTTCCGTACATGGATGTTTCCAATTGTACTGATGATTTATATTCGTCCAAAATTTCTTTTACCAAAGCAATGTTCGAAGTATTATCTTCGATATACAAAACAGTTGAAAACACGGTATCCTCTGGCAGTGCATTCTGCTTGTCGGCTACTTCTTTATTTCTAATGACTGAAGGCTGATTTGTATTTTGTGGTAGTTCAATCCAAAATGTACTCCCTACACCTAATTCGCTTTCAACACCAACTGTTCCACCCATCGCTTTGGTAAGTTTCATTACAATAGCAAGGCCCAGTCCAGTACCTTCTGTTTCGGATTCATCAGCCCCTATTCGCTCGAAAGGTTGAAATAGTTTGCTGATATTTTCGGCCTTAATCCCAATGCCTGAATCGTGAATTGATATCCTCAGTTTTGAACTTCCGGGGATTTCAGTTGATATTAATTCTGTGCTAATTTTTACGAAACCGGCTTCCTTATTGTAATTTATAGCATTTGCAATTAAATTAAGCAATACTTGCTTTACTCGAAGCAGGTCTGCCTGTATAAATAGGTTATTGGATGGAGAATCAATAAGTTCCAGTGTTATATTTTTTCTATTTGCTATCACCTGAATCGCATCTATAACTTCATTAATAATTTCGATTAACTGTCCAGGTTCAGAAATAAGAGTCAATTTTCCTGCTTCAATTCCAGAAATATCAAGCACTTCGTTAATTAATTTAAGCAAGTGATTCCCACTATTTAAAATATGATTTAACCTTTCTTTTTGTGCAGGATTTACTAAGCTCATCTCCATAAGTTGGGCAAAACCCAAAATAGAATTCATTGGAGTCCGCAGCTCATGACTCATGCGGGAGAGGAATTCGCTTTTTGAAAGATTAGCCTTTTCGGCTTCTAGCCTTGCCTTTTTAAGTTCTTCTTCAGCTATTTTACGCGCCGTAATGTCAACGGCCACACTCAATGTGCACCGCTCATTGCCAATATAAATAGTATCGGTGGATACAAGACCTGTTTTTATTTCACCGCTCTTTGTTTGCATGAGCACTTCCTCATCATGGACCTGAATATCTTGTTTTATCCTACTTATTATATTCTGCCTGATTTCTGGATCAATATAAATCCCAAGTAATTCATTGGTACTGCCTATTATTTCGTCGCGTGAATAACCCATTATTTCACTGAATGCCTTATTTACATCAATATATTTCCCCTCTTCAAAGCTGCTAATCGACATCATTGCAGAATTGGATTGAAAAGCGGAAGAGAATTTTTGCTCAGACAGTTCTATTTTAGTTACATCTTTACTGACACCGAAAATTACAGGTTTTCCATTCCAGAAACCCGGATTTACCCTGGTTTCCACAGGAATGTAATGCCCGGTTTTTGATATGAGCGGAACAGGACAAAAATCAGCAGTCCCTGCCAGCATTTCACCTACAATACGACCGGCCTCCTCTCTGCGTTCCGGGGGATGAACCATCAGCACCGATTGATCTAAAAGCTCCTCAATTGAATATTCTAATCCATTGATAACCCTGTTATTGGTATGAATGATGTTTCCTTGCTTATTTAATACAAACAGAAAATCATCAATGGTATTGAAGAAAGTTTCATAATTTAAACGGGTTTGATTTAATATCTGTTCAGCCTTTTGTTTATTCAATAATCCTGCCAGCATATTGGCCCAAACCCTTAGGCTATTTGTTTCAGATTGGCTGCATTCTTTTGTGCTTCTAACAAAATCTAAGCCCAAAAAGCCCATCAAATCGTTATTATTAAGAATGGGTATTACAAGCAATGACTGAACTCCCTGGGGTTCTAAAATTTCACGTTCGGCACTCCACGATTCAGGTAAATCTTTCACAGAGTCAATTTGAATGTTCTCTTTACTACGTAAGCTTTTCATCCACATAGGGAAAATAGTGAGGGGTAGTTCCTGAAGGTTTTCTATTTCAGGGCTTATACCTTCATAGCACCATTCGTAGGTATTGCTCATGGTATTACTAAGCTCACTTGATTTGAAAACATAGGCGCGGTCAGCGAATAAAAATGAACCAATTTCTGCTAAAGCATAATTGATGGTACTATTAATATCCTCATTTTTTGTCTTATTTATCAGTAAAGAAAGTTGTAGCAATATATTTTCAAATTCACTAATGTGTTTTCTTTCTGTTATATCTATAAGAGAAGTAACTCTGATATCCTTCTCTTGATAATTGAAATTACTTCCACTAAGTTCACACCAAAATGTCGAACCATCTTTTTTAATTGCAAGTGCATCATAGGGTTTTGCATATCCTGAAAGCATATTATTTTTAACGAGTTCCTTGCTCTCCGGAGCAATAAAATCAGTTCCAAATTTTCCAATTATTTCATCATAAGAATAACCAAACATTTTTATTGCACTATCATTTGTCTCTATACAGATACCCTTGTCTGAAAAAAAGACAGCTTTTACAGTAACTTCAGATAAAGCAGATAAACGCCTTTCACTGGATGTTAGCTTTTCTTCTGCTTGCTTGCGATCGTTAATATCAATAGTAATACCCTTTAATGTAACAAGCCTTTCATCTTGAAAATAGGGAACCATCTTATCTAGAACCCATTTAATTGTTTTATCAGGTAAAATAATTCGGAACTCAATAATTTCTGCCGATTTGCTTATATTTATTTTTTTCATTACATCATCAATCAGATGCAAATCATCGGGATGGACATGGCTTTTTAAATATTCAAATGATGGCTGGATTTCAAAAGGTTTTAAGCCATTAATTACAAAATAATTTTCTGACCATTTTACCTCTTGCGTGATAAAGTCCATTTCCCAATTACCCATATTTGCGATTTCCTGAGCTTGCCTTAAAGAAGATTCACTCTCAATTAACTTTTCTTCTGATCGCTTGCGCTGAGAAATGTCTCGTATAGTTCCCTGAGCTACAAGTTTTCCCTCATGCCGTATTAGTTTTCCATTAATCTCAATGTCTAAAAGGTGCTTGTCTTTATGATAAATCTGTGTTTCAAAATTTCTTATATCTTTGTGTTTGAATACACCAGCCAGTATTTTTAAGTATTTTGGTATTTCTTTTTTGGGTACGAAATGGGTGAATGATTTTCCCACAAACTCGTTTGGTTGATAACCAAGGACATGTGACATGCTCTCATTTGAAAAAATTATTTTTCCTGTTTTATCAAGAATAAATATAATATCGAGCGATGCTTGCGTGATAATTCTGCATTTCTCATCGGCATTTAATAATTCAGCCTCTGCCTGCTTGCGTTCAGTGATATCAAGAGCAACTGTATAACGATATTTTTTATCTTGAATAAAAATATTTTCAGATGACAACAGCACATGTTTGATGTCTCCGTTCTTTGCATTTAAATAGGCCTCTACGTTGGTTACATTTCCATTTTTATCATGTTTTAATATTATTTTTCGGACTGACTCTGCGGATAAAATACCTAAATCAATGGCTGTTTTGCCAATTACCTCGTTTTTATTAAACCCAAGCAAGGTGTTAAATACTTCATTAACTTCTACATATTTTCCTGTTTCTACATCACTTAAACCACAGGCTAAAGGATTGAGATAAAATACTTTCGAAAACTTTTCTTCAGACAATTTGATTTGCGATACATCTTTGGTAACGCCAAAGATTACCGGCTTACCATTCCATATTCCTTTACGTACTCTTGTTTCGACCGGAATTTGTTTGCCCGATTTTGTAATAAGCGGTACGGGGCAAAATTCTGCTGTGCCCATTAACATTTCACCCACAATGCGTCCGGCTTCTTCGCGCCTGTCGGCTGGGTGAACCATTAGTACTGAGTTTCCTGCCAGTTCCTCTCTCGTATATCCGAGCTGGTTAATAACCGTACTGTTTGTGTGAATAATATTAGCCTGCTCATCAAGGACAAAGAGAAAATCATTGATGGTATTAAAAAAAGTTTCATAATTCTGGTGGGTTTGACTTAATACATTCACGGCTTCGCGTTCCCGTGTTACATCGCGCTGAATGCCAAAATGCCCGGTTATACGACCTTTATCGTCGTACAGACAAATATAATCGCCAAGGATTGTCATGGGTGTACCATCGAACTTTTGCTCATTGGTATCGATATGCAAATGGCCTTTATCAAAAAAATCTTTCCAAACCGCACGGCCATGTGCTATGTCGTGAGCAAAAAAATCATTGGGCGTAAGGCTCAAAAACTCTTCGCGTTTCGCTTTGTACTGCAAAAGCATGGCATCGTTGGTTTTTGTAACGCGCTGGTGCGAAAACACATAATCGAGTGTTTTTTCTTTGTCGATGGTATCGTCCCACTTCACCGGTTCATCGAGCATCATAAAGAAGAATCCATCCATGCCTTGTCTGAAAAAAAGTTCAAGGAGCTCAGCACTTTCTGGTTTCTTAAAACCGGAGATGTCTTTATACAAAGTCTTTAGAGAATTATTCTCTTGTTGTAATTCCTGCAACTCACTTATGAGTTCTTTCTTGGTTTTGTCCTCGTTGTTCATAGCAATATATTTTTATTGGTGAAGTGTCAGTCATGTTGTCCTTAGCATTGGCTATAACGGTC
>Ga0307990_1003971_pt1 | contig 11010 bp, 3 predicted proteins | sample EllFjometagen129_FD_203168 | JGI IMG/M metagenome (GOLD analysis project Ga0307990, IMG submission 203168) | Marine microbial communities from Ellis Fjord, Antarctic Ocean - #129 | ecosystem: Environmental > Aquatic > Marine > Unclassified | place: Southern Ocean | collected 2014-10-08
ACCAGGTTCCACCCTCTTATTAGATCAAGGGATTTGGATGGCTCAGTGCCTGTCACCGTCAATGTACCTGTCTCCGTCATATTGATCCAGTAGCCCCATCCTGCCTCCATGGTGCTCAAATCGCTAAATCCTGGATGATATGGATCATATACCTTCCAGGAGTTGTTTTGAAAGGCCCAGACACTTGAATATTTGCCGGGAATGGGGTCAATAGGAATTGGGATTGTGTTATCCGGCGGTTGTTTGCATAGGGAAATCAGGTTCCAGCCCTTTGCCAAAGATACCAGGGACTGGCCAATAAAAAAATCTTTGCTTTCACTATCCGAACCACCTTCAAAATTCACCTTAGCGACAGCAATGTATTTTCCTGAAAAATCATTTGGCACATCCCACTGAAAGGGTACCGTTCCTTTTTGTCCGGAGGGTATATTGACCACTACAGGAATAGTTTCACCAACAGATAAATAATTCTTATAAAAAAGGATCTTAAAGGTGACCTCAAGCTGCCCTAAGGTATTGTTAAGGAAAGAAACGGAGAAATTGGCAGCTCCCCCTGGTTCTATGCCCTCAGGTACTACAAACTCGGTAATTCTCCCAGAGGAGACGCTGAACTGTTTTGTAATCTTACCAATCTGTCCCTGGCCGTCAAAAACAACAACCTCAAGAAAATAGGCCCCAGGAGAGGATATAGGAGAGAAACCAAGGGAAGCAGTATCAATGTCACCAGAATTTATAGAGACTGAAACAGCCTTTTTCTCAATCTCCTGACCCAACACATCTTTTATCTTTCCTTGCACGTCAAATAATGCCACACCAGTGCTGGTATTTTCAATGATCACAGAGGCAGAAACCGCCTCTCCAGTATGATAAGAACTCTTATCAAGGCCAACACTGTGAAGAACTCCCTCTTGATCAGTCTCGTAGCTTATGGTAATGACTAAATTTTTATAAAGGGTGGTTGCTTTTGTCTGTGCGTCAAATACTACTGGAATGACATCTACAATGATGCTCTTGGCTGTATGGCCGTCGGCCTCAAACCATATAGGGGTAGTAATTGCGTCGAACACACCCAGCGATGCCGGTGCTTCAAGATAAAGCGGTTGAGGCGGTGCCCCTACTACCGGCGGGTAATCGTTAAAGACCGGGATGTTAACAGCGCCAAGATCAACAGAATCAGAGCCCACGATAGAGACGGTAATGTTATTGGCATCTAACGGCACATTTACCTCAAGCCTTTTTACCGGTAGCACCGGCTGCTGGTGACGGTTGAATTCATCGAAACCTGTTATCTCAACAAACTGGAAGTCATATTTATCCGCCACCTTATAGTCATTCTTATCAATTGTGAAATTAACGGTTTTTTGAAGCTGATTAAGTATCTGTGAGGAAGTTATTGCCATTTGAGTAAGATAGGGTTTTTTATACAGGGTGTGAGAACTCACCCCCGCTTTTGGTTGCTGAGGGTTTTTATAGACTATCCACGGGAGGCCATAGAGGGTATAAGCAAAATTACATTTATCATATATGTCAGATATGAGGCCTAAAATGCCTCCGTTTGTATTTCTTTTTGCTTCATTGAGGGCCTTTCCTATTGAGGCCGGGTTTTCACTTTTCCATATTGGCATCAAAAATTGAGGAATTTGCCCAGTTAATTTTTCGTAAAATTCCTTTTCTAAATCACCGTTAGGCCCACCATTTGTTATTGTAGTAGCAGCTAAAATTGTCGATGATCGCGCCTTGGCCAACGAGTAAACATTAAGAGAAACCGCGTCTCCATCTGCAAGCCCAGAGAGACATGTAAAGAAATGAAATGAAGGGAAATTATCAAGAGCAGAATTAAAATCATATCCTTTAAAATTTTTAGCTCCATAAACACTTCCGTGCCCATAGTAAGCATTAATTTTAGAAACATACAAATCATTAAAATCCCACGTTTCTCCAATAGAGCACCAGGGATCCCATTTATGTTCGGATCCTAATAAGCAGCCCTTAAACCAGTTTCCATTTTTGCAATCATCACTGCATGTTCCGTCACTTTGGCATACGATACCATAATTCGCATGAGTGAAATAAGGTTTAGCATCTAACATGCTTTTTCGATCTAAAATATCTTCAACACACTCAAATGTGGCTGGTTTAGCATTTCCAGATGTTAAAGTGACATTCTCAGCAGTTATAAAATTTGATTCTTTTAATTGCGTTATATTTTCTTGCAAAATCAACTTTAAATTTTCGGCATTGTGAGAGACAATACGGCCAACATACATGTCATCCACTTTTCCATCTCCCCAACCATCTCCATCAGTATCCTGATATCGGCTTTCTGTAAAAATCCAGTTTTCTTTTGCCATAGCCTTTGTATGATCGCTGGCTTTGTACAATGTCCATTTATTTGGAGTCTTTTCAGTAGGGTCCTGCGCTCTATAGAAGGGAATTACCTTGTCATCCCCAATGATCAAAAGCCAGTGTTCTGCGTCGTTTTTGCCCCCTGTCTCATCCGCCCAGTAGTGGGTGTATTCGTCTATTGCAGCGGCAACGGCATTTATGCGATCCTCACTCATACTGCTATATTCAGTGCATTGGTAATTATCTCCGCTGCCAGAACAATCATAATAAGCCTCTCTATCCCAGTATAATAACGGTGCGTCTCCCTGACAGTAGTTATGATTGTTCACAAGACCACAATCAGGGTTTTTCTCACCATTGTCTCCGTTGCCGCTAAAGTTGTCATAGAGGTCCCACTGGTCAATGTAAAAAATGTAGGCGCCCTGCAGAGAGCCAAGCTTGTAGATATTTGCTAACATCTTGTTAACATGCTCATTTTTCTGGGTAGATTTGGAAGATGTATTAAGCCCTGTCCCATACCTATTGTAAAGAAGATGACGGTTGGTAAGAATGAATCTCTTGATATTTTTGGAAATATTAACATTCCCTAAGATTTTTTCTTGAGTTGCAAATTTTTGTCCTCCAGGGTCATTATCATTGTCCCATTCTACCTTGAAGGATAGTGAAGATGTTTCAATTGTATTACCTTTTGGAATGATTAATCTAACCAGGCATTCTTTAGATCGACTTGAAGGTGCGACAGATATATTGGAGATGGTTACCTTTCCCTGTTCAGCGATAGTATACTGAGATAGAATATCTATGTCTGAACCATTCATATTTTTCCGCTGTTTAATTGCCTTTTGGGAATCGTTCTGCACAAAATTCCAGCTATCCGGGTAATCAAAGATCAGCCTGGCTACAGCGGCCTTGTCAGAGTTGTTTGTTACCTGACATACCAACTGGATAATATCACCCGGCAGTTTGTAAACCTTAGTATCCACCGGATCCAGCCATGCATCATCAATATGGCAATCAATGGAAACACCTGTGTGTTCTATTCCATGAACAGCATCATTAATGGCATCAATAATTCCATCCACTAAATCCTGATCGGGCTGATTAGAAGTGAAGACCCTTCCATGTGTACCCTGAGCCATTCTATCAGCGGCATCATGCATCTCCTGGTACCAGCTGCTGCATAAAACAGGTATAATGAGCACATTGTTTCCTGTAGCAGCATTGATGGCATCGTCGGTCACCTGTTCATCTGCATTATCCCAATAATCACCGTCCTGAGTTCCTTCATCACTCATAGGAATCACAACCCTCACATACCCTGACTGCCAGGGATAATGATTGGAAAGGTCAACAATGGCAGGCCCCCAATCCTCTGAATGATTTACAGTGGGTGTACCCCCATTTTGTATAGTAACATTATAGACGGTATCTTCCGTACAGTTACGAATCTGATTAATTCCGTAAATGTGAGGTTCGAGATATATTCCTTGATTTCTTAATCCTTCTATAACAGTGTTAATGCGTGCACATAAGACATCAAACTCATCGTTCATAGAGCCCGAGGTGTCCATGGCAAAAATAACCTCAGCATTTGTTTGATCTAAAATTGTTGGGTTATCTTTTATCTTATGATAAATGTGTTCTTTAGGCGGCTCCCACCAATGTAAGTTCCCTTCATCGTCTGGAACCCATTTGGCTGCGATCGATCCTACACAAATAATCAGTGAAAATACGATAAATACGGCAACCATTAAAACTCTTTGAGATTTAGTATGCATCACATCCTCCTTCGTAAATTGTTAATTAAGCTCCTTTCAATGTATGGTTCAGTGCCTGTCATCGTCATTTCACTATTAGACAAGATTACAGGATTTTCATAATATATTATCTTGTTTATCCATGCCTGGCCCGCGCATGTCGGGGTTCATCCTGTCAAATAGTATCCCAAGATGAGCTATTGCTCAATTTCTAATAAGAAAACCCTGGTGGCATAGGAGGTGGTTCAAGGACATGCTTTTTTTCTTTGCTGGCCTCCCTGTCCCGTTAAATTCCAAAAGAAAGCGGAGCGTATTTAACTGGGGTCAACAGCAAAGAAAAAAACATAAATCATCTCTGCGCCCTCTGTGCCTGCCCCGTAGCTCCGGCAGATGGTACTGGGGCCTCGAACGAGCATAGCGAGTGGGCGGTGCACCCCCACACCCGCCCCCTTTTCATATTGTTCATTTACGGCAAAGTCCATGTACAGTTCTGTTTAGCCTTTATCCAGTAACCATATCCCGGCTCCATTGTATCCAGATCACTGAATCCGGGGTTGGCCGGATCATAAACCTTCCACTGTCCATTGATGTAGAGCCAGACAGAAATATATTTTCCTTCAATTGATTTGAGGGCATCTGCAATCGGTTGTGGAGTGCATGAATTATACCCTACCAGGTTCCACCCTCTTATAAGATTAATGGACTTTGATGATGGCTCAGTGCCTGTCACCGTCAGCTCAGCAGCCTCTGTCATATTGATCCAGTAACCCCAGCCCGCATCCATAGTAGTCAAATCGCTAAAACCTGGATGATCTGGATCATAGACCTTCCAGGATTTGTTTTGGAAGGCCCAAACGCTTGAATATTTACCGATAATGGGGTCAACAGGAATTGGGATTACGTTATCCGGCGGTTCCTTACATAGGGAAATGAGGTTCCAACCTTGAATTAAGCTAATAAATGGTTTCTCGATGGTAAGCGCGATAGACTTTGTCCCACCATCAGCCGATTCGATAATAATGGATCCCGTGCACGAACCCTTAAAATCAGCCGGTATGGGGATACTAGCATTCACGATCTGATCTTTACCTGCGGGAACATCAAAGTTATTAATGTCAAATTCCACATTAGAACCATGTATTTGGCTTGCAGGCCCTGTAATATCAGTACAATAGATACTGACTGAATGGAGCGTTTCTTGCCCACCAACCTCGCTAACTGTAAAAGTAAAATCTTGCGCGGTATCAGGCTCCACAATCAACTGCACCTTGTTCGGTGTGGCCTCCATGATCGGCAAAACGTCCAATGGCTCATAAAGCAGCGTCATCGCGCCTTCCATGGCTGTTACGGTCACAGTTGTGGCAAGATTTTCACCACTATGGATTTCGCCATCATATGTTCGAGTAGTTACGATTTTACTATCTTGTTGCCCATTAATTGTCAGATCAAAAGGCCCATCACTGGTCCCCACAAGCTCCACACGGTAACTGCCTGCAGCATCAACTGGCAAAGTGATAACCTGGCGTAGACCCTCATCCGGAGTTGTCCCATCATACGGAACCTCATTGCCATCGGCATCGAGAATTTTGAAGGTAGCCCCCGGTATATTTTCCTCAATTGTCATTGTATCATAATTCACACCCATATGCCTACCATGAGGATCGTATACATGCACATCGGCGTGTGATTCCAAAATGATAGACATGCTGAGATCCGCATGTGGAGTCAGCGTACGGGTCTGGAGACTCAGAATCGAGTAGCATGTTGTCAATTCCAAATCAGCTTGCCCAGATAACCATCCACCGCCCGGCCAGTTCCCATCTTCTGTTTGCCAGTTCATAAGTTGCTCTGAAAGCTCTTCAAACCAATCGTGTCCACCGATATCCCCAAGTTTTGTTTTGTGGCTCATGGTCAGCGCTTTAGCAAACGTCAATGCATAATAGTAATCAGATGTTCGCCCCCATCCATCGTTACTTATAAGGCTATAGTTCTCTGCTAACCATTGCAGCCCATCAGCAACAGGAACTTCCCCTGGCCCTACTCCACATAGGAGATAGCTCCATACAGAAGCAGCTGTCATGCTATGAATCGATCCGCCATTAGGAGTGTAGTAACTACCCCCATCAGCATTCTGGCAACGTTCCAAGAAATATTGGGCCGCTTTATCGTAAGTTTGATCCGTGTCATTGGCATTAACCCCCAAATATTCATCAGCTGCCTTGATACCCATCAAGGCCCATTGCGTATTTGAAAGATCGGCTCTTGACCCATTTCCATATCCAAAACCGCCGTAATTGATATTGGTAGTATCAATACTGGCATAGAATGAATCCTCATCCCATTGTGAACCAATCAGCCAATTCCGCATCTTCTGAATCTCATCTTTGTAATCGTCATTACGGGTTGCTATCAATGGCAGGATTGCAATAGATGTATAATAAGTATAACGACCGCTTTCATTATGAAAACTACCATTATCATTTACCTTGATTGTATTCAGCAGATAGTCTAGGCCAGCATGCACAACGGGATCATTTTCATCATATCCCCAATTCAACATTGCCAGCACAGCAAGAGACGTGACTGCCGGCTCATTACTCCAGGAGCCATTAGCGGATTGCTGGGCCTTGAGCCAACTGAGGCCTTTGGAAATAGTGAGATTGCCATCAAAATAATATGCCCAAAATATTCCTTCACCTCCACCCCCATTGAATTTTTTTGTTGTATATCCATTCTCAATACCCCCGTCACTTCCGTAATTATCATGAAAAATGAGAAGGGTTTCGTCATTGTGTTGCATATATCCTACAGCTGCCATTGAGTGGCCCATACCAGCAATTTTCTCAAACCAATCTGGCGCCCCAAATTTGCAGTCCGTCCAGCCATATAAGACGCCATGATGTCTTAAAGCATTTTTATACGTAGCAATATCGTTTACATTGGGATCTTTAGGCAATATAGTATATGAATTGCCAACGCCATAATCCTGGTCTGCTGGAGAATTATAGGTATAAGCGTCAAGATGAACTCCAAAAAGAGGTTCATTATAATCTGCCAATGCATAAGTTTCCTGGTGGGTAAGTAACTTTGCATATCCTTCAATTAGCTTTGGTACACGATCACCTGTAACAGGATCTCTGTACCAAAAATTAACTAAATCAAATCCTGAAGGATCCCACCAGTCACATAGTCTTATATATTTTAGCTCTAATTCCCTTGGATTAAATCCTTGTTCTAATTCCCCACAAACCAGATCTGTAAAATCACCCGGTAATGTCTTGCCCCTTGCTATCGTCCACCAATCAGCTGCAGTACTCGCACCATAGGCTAAACATTTCAGTGCTATCCCTTCATTCCAATCGCCCTCTTGCGGATCATAATTCTCATTAACGTAGGCAACACGCTCGACACCAGCATATTGATTTTTCCAGGGAAGTTGATCATAATATGGTATCCAGTAGTCTGCATTATCCGCAACCTGGTTTTGCCTCTTTGATTTGTTAGAAAGCTGGCATTGTTTTTTTTCATCGATCTCACCATATGGTTTAGGAGCAGCCGCCAATTCTTTTGGAGATTTCCCTAAGATAATATCACTGACAGTAAATCTGAAATTTTTGAATAATGTTTTGCTATTTACTTCTTTACTTTTATTAGATTGACCAGAATTCTTAATTGATTCTTCAGCAAGGAAAACATAAAATTTTTGGGTAAATTCTGAATCCTGTATTTTTAATATTCGCACTTCCTTGGCAAATTTTTCCACATCTAACCCAGCAGCTTTGGCAGCAATTCTTTCCAGATTTTTCCAATTATCATAGGGTTGCTTTATTCTTGGGCCTCCACCTTTGTTCCAATCAGGATATTTTAAAACTTGACCATCATAAGGATCTATTACCATGAGGCCGCTAATGTTATTATTTACAAGTAGCGGGACATAGTAAGCCATTGGTTTAGTTTCATCGAAAACAAGCTTAGGGTCACCCACTTCTGTAAATTGTGAATACAACGAATTAACAGCCTGTTGCCAGGGGCTTTCCATATGCGTTTGGCTATAGTGAATGACATTTTCAATAACAGTCTCAACACCCACTAATACCTCTTCTTTGGTTAAGATCCCACTGGTTAGCTCTTCAAGCGGAACTACCTCTGTTCTGATTGGAGCCCCTAAAGCAAAGTTTGCTAACATCATCACAATAATAATCAACATCAGGCAAAAAACACTAATCCTATGAATCATCTCATTCTCCTTTCATATTACAATTTTAAAAAAACATCTTATACAGGCCCTTTGACGCTGCAAAGTAAACAATTCTTCCGACGGGAAGTACAGAATTAATTTGTTGCCCATGGGGTACAGGCACCCTTTCCGAATATTGTTTGTCAAGCTCTAATTTTCTTACATTCAATCTCTCCCTACCAAGATAAAGAAAATTCCTGCCACTGTACAAAAAACTTCCATTTATTCTTCCACGGAATTCTCGGATTTCGTGATTTTTTGCATTGTAGGCGATAATTTTGCCTGATCTTGTAAATATCCATAAGACATCTTTATCTTCACTCTTTACAATTTTCGTTATGCCTTTGAGCGTGAACATCTGTTCCCATCCGATTTCCGGGACGAAACACGTTACGCCATCAGATGTTCCGACGTATAATGTATGATTTAGTAACTCAATAGACAGGATAAATTTGTTTTTCAATAATTTGTTGCGATTTCTTTTATCCATTTTAGGAAAGCTCTTCCCGACAGGGGTTACTCCTTCAAAAAAATCATTGACTTCATAATAAGTTGTCGTTCTTTTTTTTTTGTAATACCGCCCCAATAACACCCTCGAAGCAAACCATACGGAGTTATTCTCAACTTCGAGAGATCTCTTATGCATATCCTGAGAATCGATTTCAATCAGTTCAAGCCTTTGTGTATTCCTGTAAAAATGCATTATCTTCCCAGTATATGCAATCCAGACACTACTCGTGTTATAAGGGTCAAACTCAATTTCGCATACATCGTAAACGGCATTTCCCGAAACCTCGCTGTAATTAGTAAAGGTTTTCGATTTTTTATCATATAACGAAATACCCCGACTTCCTCCAAACCAGATCAAATTCCTGTTGAATGGATCAAAAGCAATTACGCTAACGTCATTTGAAACCAGACCGTCCTTCACAGAAAGAAAGCCAATCTCGCCCGTCTTCCAGTTGTAACACCCGACACCAGATCCTTGGTTGTCAGGCATCGTTTTTGCCAATTTCGCAGGCTTTGTATACTTAATAGCAAACCACAGTTCATCTTTGTTAGCTGGATTCAATTGAAGGCAATGAAATGAGCACACATATTTCTTAAATAAACCGTACTTTTTTATAAGTCTTATTTCTTCGTAATTATTGCCTAATTTCTTCTCAATTATGAAATCCTGAGCACCATTGACATCAGTGGCAAACATAACCACCAAAATCATAAAAAGTTTCGCAAGAAAGTGCGATTGCAGAAGTTCTACATGGTGCAACCTAAAAGTATTGACACTACCTAACCTATCTGAAAAATGGACGATCTTAGAATAAATAATATAATTACTCATCTATTTTCACCCAATACCCCATCCCAGGCTCCATCTCGTCTAAATCGCTGAACCCTGGATTTTGAGGATTGTAAGTTTTCCAAAGGCCATCTTTATATCCCCATACGCTTTCAACCTCTCCTTCAATATCAGACAGAACATCTTCTATAGCCATGCTCTGTAATGAATTAATTCCTATCAGGTTCCAGCCATTTATTAAGGCCAGGGGTGTGGTTTTCAATTCCCCCTGGATTTGAATACGTAAGCCCTCCTGGTTGGTCTTTACCCAATAGCCATACCCTGTTTTCATGGTCTCGAGATTGCTCATTTGAGGGGATGTGGGGATGTAAACCTGCCATGCTCCAGCTTTGTATCCCCAGATACTTTCAATACCGTTACTTGCTAAACTAATAACCTGACTTATAGTGCTATTGTCAGGCGGCAGCGGCAGCGAAATCAGGTTCCACCCCACCTCGAGTGGTATGGTAAATGATTGCCCATTGTGCCCGCAGGGTGAAAAAAGTATGGTTTGAACCTGATTGAGCTGGCTTTCCCCATCATATGAGCTCAGGTGATAGTTATTCCCATCTCCACCGGAGATCCCGATGGTCGGGGAAAGATTGCTGTTTCCAGCTCCATAGTTAAATTTTATCCTGCCATCTTCATAAAGGATAACCTCTACATTCACAGGGTCTCCGGTCTCATAACGCTCCCCTATCCATCGGATACAGACTGATTCCGGAGAGGGGGAGTGAATATAGATATCTTCACCTCCCTGGGATGTGCCGTTGGTTATGATATCATCCCATAATGGGGCGATCATGTGCCTTTCTTTAAAAATTTCCGTGCTGTTCATATAAGAGGAGGTGCTGTTGGTGAAGTCCAGATATCCGTTGGAGCTGACATAGAGACCGTCATAGTGCTGACCGAAAAAAGTAAAAGTAAAGGGCAGCTCATAGGACCATGACTGATCATCTGCCCGCCATCCTAACCCCTGCCCTGTGCCCAAAAACTCATTCTCTATGACTGACTCGCCATAGAATGTGGCCAAGATAGTAACTTCTACGCCATTGCTTGTCCCCTCTGAGGTGGTGACTGTAACCGCACCTGTTTGAGCGCTCTGAGGTATCGTGCATAGAATAGATGTATCGCTCCAGGAGATGATATCTGCTTTGATACCTGGGTGAAAACTCACATCAGCACTGTCCTGTTCAGAGCCGAGGTAATCACCAAACAGGGTGATCTGATCGCCTCTATGGGCGGCATCAGGGCTGAGAGAGAAGATATGGGGGGTTGCGTACACCCCTGAAAGGGCTGTATGGGCATTAATTCTGCCGGAGGTGATATTT
>Ga0307990_1003973_pt1 | contig 11010 bp, 8 predicted proteins | sample EllFjometagen129_FD_203168 | JGI IMG/M metagenome (GOLD analysis project Ga0307990, IMG submission 203168) | Marine microbial communities from Ellis Fjord, Antarctic Ocean - #129 | ecosystem: Environmental > Aquatic > Marine > Unclassified | place: Southern Ocean | collected 2014-10-08
TTTTGGTTTTTTTGAAGTTGCTCAATTTGTTGATTAACTTTTTGCGATTGCTCTTTTAATTGAGCAATTTCATTTTTTAATAATTTGAAAGATTCCATTTCATTAGATTAAAGATTTTATTTTTGTTTATTTATCATTTAAATTATATTCTTTTCTGAACAACTTTGCAAATAATCAAAAAAACCGCCTATTACAAGCGGTTTTTAAAATTTGAATTCATGGTTCTTGGCATCGACCTACTCTCACCGGTAAAGGCTACCATCGGCGCAGACAGTCTTAACTGCTGAGTTCGAAATGGGATCAGGTATTACCCCGTCGCTATAAACACCAAGAACTATAAATTCAAATTGAATTGAATTGAATTTTGTAGATGTAAATTTTAAAAGAAATTTTTGGAAATTTTTCTTGAAGAAAGTTCCCTGTTAAAAAGCTTTGATAACTGGAGCGGAAAATAAAAGTACAAAAGTACAGAACATTATTACTCCCAATATCATCAAAGACAATTGAAACGTGCCATTTTTAATCATATTTTCAAGAATTTAAATCGAAATTAAAAACACCCCCTATTTGACAAAATAAAACCCTTTTCAGCTAAAAATAACCGAGTGAGTTAAATTTTAAATCACGTTTTTTTAATTCTGTAATATAAATCAAGTTTAAACTTTTTTAGATCTTGAATCAAGGGTTTCATTACCTTAAATCAATCACTGTTAATTGCCAGTCGAAATCTCATTAATAACCACATTGAGGACGTAAACGTCACAAAATGATTATCAAAGAGAAAAAGTGGGTACTCCTAAATTTATTAGTATTCCTCGGCTTAATGCATTACTGCACTTATACCTAGAACCTATCAACCTGGTAGTCTACCAGGAAATTTTGTTTCGATAAATCGAAACGGTTGTCTTATCTTGGAGTGGGCTTCCCGCTTATATGCTTTCAGCAGTTATCCCTAACCAACATAGCTACTCAGCGGTGCACTTGGCAGTGACAGCTGATACACCAGAGGTTAGCTCTTTCCGGTCCTCTCGTACTAGGAAAGAATCTCCTCAAACAACAACGCCTACGGCAGATAGAGACCAACCTGTCTTACGACGGTTTGAACCCAGCTCGCGTACCTCTTTAAATGGCGAACAGCCATACCCTTGGGGCCTTCTTCAGTCCCAGGATGAGATGAGCCGACATCGAGGTGCCAAACAGCGCCGTCTATATGAACTATTGGGCGCTATTAGCCTGTTATCCCCGGGGTAACTTTTATCTGCTGATCTTCCGCGCATCTATATGCCACGGTCGGTTCACTAAATCCTGCTTTCGCAACTGCTCGACTGATAGGTCTCGCAGTAAATTTGGCTTATGGTTTTGTCCTATCACTCCGATTTCCATCCGGAGCTAGCCAAACTTTATGAGCGCCTCCGTTACACTTTGGGAGGCGACCGCCCCAGTCAAACTACCCACCAGGCACTGTTCCCGGTCTGGTATTTGGACTTTTTCAGAGACTAAATAAATAATCTCTTGAGCGATTAGATTCGTAAACGATCAAATTATTGTTACTTTCGAAATTGTAGTTAAAGTCTGTTTTGAAACATCATTAAAAACAATCTCGTTAAAAACTGTGAAAAACTTACTTACATATATCATTACATATATAATGACATACTTACTTACATTAACACTTAATCTTATCATTTACTTTTCTAATCGAAGTCATAAAAATATGACCTAAAAAAGTGCAAATAACAGACCAGGGTTAGCATTCAACATCACACAGAGTGGTATTTCACTGATGACTCCATCCCAACCAAAATCAGGACTTCATAGTCTCCCACCTATGCTCAGCAGTATAACATCAAACGCAATGCCAAGCTGTAGTAAAGCTCCACGGGGTCTTTTCGTCTTGCCGTAGGTAGAGGGCATCTTTACCCCCATTGCAATTTCACCGGGTCCTTCGTTGAGACAGTTGTCCAGTCGTTACGCCTTTCATGCGGGTCGGAAATTACCCGACAAGGAATTTCGCTCTGACATGTTAATCTTTGCATCGCTACAAAGCACGGACTATAACTTGTCACTTAATCCTAGTGACTTCAGCGTTTAGTCTCTGAGGATTCTAAGAATTTCATCAATCGTTCTTAGTCTTTCCTGCTGATTATCTGGCAGTTTTTGCAAACTACACTGGGAACATTTTTACTAAATGCAATAAATTACATTTGAGTAGTTCCAGATTCTCCAGACTTTCCAGCATATGGCTGAATTTTTTAGACATTATGTTAACTTTACATAATAAGCAACTACTTTTACCTCTCAACTTTTCAACTTTATTTTAAATTAAATATACTCGACTACACTTCCCCACAATCGTTCCAGTCTTTGAGATTACTTTAAAAAAATAATCTCAACCTTAGAACGATTATAGTTATCGCTGACGTTCACTGGCGCTTCGGAGATTGGCTTGCACCGCTCTCGTTAACGTTCCAGCACTGGTCAGGCGTCACCCCCTATACATCCTCTTACGAGTTAGCAGAGAGCTGTGTTTTTGATAAACAGTCGCCAGACATCTTTAGCTGCGGCCAATCCTATAAATAGGATCGGCAGACCTTATCCCGAAGTTACGGTCGCTGTTTTGCCGAGTTCCTTAACGAAGGTTCTCCCGTTCACCGTAGGCTACTCGCCTTGTCTACCTGTGTTGGTTTTAGTACGGATACTATATTACTAATCTTAGAAGCTTTTCCCGGCACTCTGCTCGCCTTTCTTCTTCTGATAAAATCAGAATTCGAGTCAATTCTTGGAATATTGTTAAACGGATTTACCTATCTAACTCCCTTAAATTGCCTACCGGAATCCAATAACCGGCAAAGATTACTAAAATGCGTCACTCCATCGAATAATACAGTAGTGCAGGAATATTAACCTGCTGTCCATCGACTACCCTCGACCTTAATCGAGACTCGCCTTAGGACCGACTGACCCTGGGATGATTGTCATAGCCCAGGAAACCTTAGACTTTTGGTGTACGGGGATTTAACCCGTATTGCGGTTACTCATACCAACATTCTCACTTCTATTCGCTCCACCTAAGCTCACGCTTAAGGCTTCACAGCAAATAGAACGCTTCCCTACCACTTAATAAATAAATATTAAATTCGCATCTTCGGTACTATGCTTAGCCCCGGTACATCTTCGACGCAAAATCACTGAACTAGTGAGCTATTACGCATTCTTTTAAGGATGGCTGCTTCTAAGCCAACCTCCTAGTTGTCAAAGTAATTTCACCTTCTTTTCCACTTAGCATAGATTTAGGGACCTTAGATTGCGATCTGGGCTGTTTCCCTTTTGAGCTTGGATCTTAGAACCCAAGTTCTGACTGTTGGGGTACATTAATAAGTATTCGGAGTTTGGTTGAGCGATCTAGACATAGTCCGATGCACTCATTCAGTAGCTCTACCCCTTATTAATAATTTACCCAACGCTAGCCCAAGAGCTATTTCGGGAAGAACCAGCTATAGCCGGACTCGATTGGAATTTCTCCTCTATGCACAAATCATCCCCGCGCATTAAACGACGCGTGGGTGCGGGCCTCCTCTCAATGTTACTTGAGATTCACCCTGTTCATGCATGGCTCGTCCGGATTCGGGTCTAATTCATAAGACTTTGAAGCCTGAATAAACAGACTCCATACGGCGGTTAAACCTCGCTTTCACTACGCTTATTTCACAAAGTGACTTAAGCTAGCCATATAAATTAACTCGTTGGTTCGTTCTGCAAAAAGCACGCAGTCATCCACTCGAAAGTGGACTCCTACTCTTTGTAAGCACATGATTTCAGGATCTATTTCACTCCCCTTTCGGGGTTCTTTTCACCTTTCCTTCACAGTACTAGTTCGCTATCGATCTGAAATAATATTTAGCCTTGGAAGATAGTGCTCCCGGATTCAAACGGGGTTTCACCGGCCCCGCCCTACTTGAGAATAACTACAATGAAGATTTATTTTTTTCGCTTACGGGACTATTACCCTCTATGGTCTCTCTTTCCAAAGATATTCTGCTAAAAATAAATTTTGTAACTTCACACCAAATAAATGGTCGTAATTACCTCGCAACCCCATAAACTGAATAGTACGTCTAACCTTAAAGTTCTAAGGTTAGAGTAAGTACTAAAACATCGCACGGACCTAGCTCCTTTAAAAGGAAGTGGTCCAGATTTTCACCGACAACGCCGGCGCAAACTAATCAAAGGAATAAGCTTTAGAAGACTTTCCTTTCGATATGGTAGTGATGTTTTTTCGCACTATTCAGTTTATGGTTTAGGCTGTTCCCCTTTCGCTCGCCGCTACTTAGGGAATCTTTAATTAATTTTTGTTCCTTCGGGTACTAAGATGTTTCAGTTCCCCGAGTTAGCCCCCGCTCATGTCTCGCTGAACTCGACAATAGTCAAATTCAATGAGACATGAACGAGTAACAGAGGTTTGCTCTGTCGCGTTTCCGCATTCGGAAATTCCCGGATCAAAGGTTGTTTATCACCTCCCCGAGACTTATCGCAGATTACTACGTCCTTCGTCGCTTATTTCAGTCAAGGCATCCATCATGTGCCTTAGTTGAGCACCGCACTTTTGACTGGCAAATAACAAAGATCGAAATGATCTGCTATTCACACAATACAAAAGCTTATACTCTAATTTTATATTACAATTATATATTTCTATATAACACCTACATCTACATTATTAAAAAACTATTAAACTTAATCGACTATATAATAGTTCCACTTTTTTCAACGTTCTACCTTCATTTAACCTTAATGAAAGTCCGATAAAAAAACCTATATCATTTTCTATTAACCAACAATCATTAAGTCACAGAAAATTTGTTGCGAGACAAAGAAATAAATTTTAAACTAGTATCCATAGATACATTTAAATATTTTTTTCAAAGTCGTAGCTCAAATTTTCAAGACTTGGGTGATTGGTGTTTAATTAGAAATGATATCACCTAATTCTTCATATCGAATTTTCACCTTGCTTTACCTTCTTTGATTTATCTTTTTCAAACAAAAAAATCGCCGGAGCGATCTTACGAGCTTATTCAATTCGTAAAACCTATTTTTTCTTTAATTTTAGCTCGTTAATTGCGATTGTCATTAATTGGCTTAAGTTTTACTAGTTGTTTTTGAGATACAAATCCAGGAGGTAAAATAAAATCCCCCTCAAAGATCAAACCTCTCAAAACAACTTCATTAAATATAGCAGAGAAATAAAAGTTGTCAAGAGTTAACGCAACCAGTAATCGGTCATCAGCAATCGGCTTCACCAATTTTCAATTCACAATTTTCAATTTTCAATCAATTTTGAATGACTTAATTTTCAATTTCTAAATATTATCTATTGCTTTCTTGTTAATCTTTTTGATATAACTGCTTCCTTGCTTGTAAGCCTTGTTCTTTCTAACCAAAGATTTTTTTTCAATCAAAGTTAAATCGTCTCTCTTGAGTTGATCCGTTACCTCACTTTGTCTTCTTCTTGTTTTTTCTCCAAAATAAATTTTATTTCTCCCTATGCCTAATCCTAAATGTTCCATACTTTTATCTAAATAAGAAACTATCCCTTTCTCCTTTTTTTCCTGATTCAAGGGCAAACCATACCCTATTAGAATTTTTTCGATTCGATCAGACAATTTCTGCATTTCTTCTCTTGAGACATTACTCCCTGTTATCCCAATGTCATCAACGAAAATTGCTATCTTAGGATCATGTCCATTGAGCTTCTTTTTAGCCTCCCAATATATTCTTTGAAATGCAAAGAGTTTGCACCAAAGGGCCAAGCGAGTTGAAGTAGCAAAACCCCTTGCCAACGTTTTTTCATTTTCATTTTTAAACTCTTTCGGACCAGTTGGAACGCAACACAAGTTTGCAAAAATTCTAGCAACGCCAGAAGAGCACCTACATTTAAACCTGAAAAAATCATAAACATCTTGATATTTTATTTGTTCAAAAAATTTACTAATGTCTAATTTTAATAAAGTTCGTTTCCTTTGCTTTCCCAATAAAAAACAAACTGCCTTAACATGGTCTCTTTCCGATAAGCCTCCAAAAATAAAATCTGGGACTAACTCATCTTGAGGTTTTAATATTTTTTTATCGATTTTAGACAAAAGTTTTCCTAGTTTTGTCCCTTTGCAACTCCTTACATATTTAGCCTTCTCTGGCTCTGAAGCGCTATCGACATCACCCCAAAATCGATCATGATTTTCCAAAACATCATTAATAAGGTCCAATGCTTTTTCTTTCGAGAATTTCTCGCTAGAAATTCTCTTCGCAAGACCATTTTTATTTCTGATCTCCAGTCTTGGATATTTATCTTTTTGCTTTAAAAGCATATTTTTTTAACTTTTTCGATTTATTTTTAATTAAATGTTTTTGTAATTTCTCTCCAATTTCTATAAACTTTTTTTCAATTTCCGAAATATTCCCCTTATTAAAATCATCATCGAGAAGAATGAAGGGCGTTATAGAACTAGGATGAACTTCAAGTTTTTCAGCCAACTTGATAATGAAAGCCTTTGAAGCTTCTTTCTGTTTCGTTTCAATCATTGAAATTAAAACCGTAGATACGGATAAGGCGCTCGCAAATTCTTTCTGGGTCAAATCACTCTCGCTCCTTATCTCCTTTAATAATTCTGAAAATGTATACATAAAATTGTTATAAGCATTAAAAGGCGGCTATTTCAATTTTGAAATATCCAAAATAATGTGAACGATCTTTATGACCACTGACAAAATTTTAAAAAATTTCTTCATTGTTAACCGCCTTTGCGCATAAAAGATTAGAATAAAAAAAAATATAAAATATTGATACTACTGGATTTTTTCATGAGTTTAGCAGATTAAATTAATTAAGTCGGCTCGACATTCCATGTATCATCCTTATTCTTAGTGACCATCATGTTTGAAAAAAATCTTTTATACTCAATCTGATAGTCACCGAAGTGTTCAGACAATACTCGCAAAGATAAGAAGTTAGTCAAGGTAGAGACCGTTCGCCTCTTCGCTTTCTCTAGCGTTCAGTTGTTAGCTGTTGCCGGAGAAAGTTTACCGTTTTTTCTTAAAACCATAGTCAAGAAAAAGGGCTCTAGATAGCTCAAAGGCTATCTTGTATATTCAAAATAATGATCATTTTTTTATTCTTTTTTAAGGTGCTATGGTATGAATCAATCTTATACAAAAAGTATAAGTCTGTCAAGAGAATCCACTCTTAAAGATTTATTTGCTGTTAATTGTTGATTGTTCATTGTTAATTGTCGTCCCCACACCTCTCAAAACCCAAAAAGAAAAGGCAATATCTTTGAATCAAGATACTGCCTTTATGGAAGTTTAGCTTCCCTCAACAAAGCCCGGTGGTTACCAAACCACAGCGCCCTCAGGACATCTATCACAATAGACGTCGAAAGATACAACTGAATTTTCAAAAATTTCTTTTTCCAAAGAATCCATTGATTCATATGAACTCTTTCCCAGCACCCATCCTTACGGAAAAAGACAACTATCCACCCCGTGTTGCGAGTCATAAGGTTCTCCCCATTAACCCACTTCCAAAGACATGAGGACTTGCAAAATTACTAAAGCGGTGAATCAATTAAAGCATCCAACCCAGACCCTACATTATTCTCCCTTAAAAATCAATCCAATTCCACAAAAAAAGAATCCCTCGTTAGCTGCAACCAGAGATTCTTAATTTTAAAGTTTAGTTACGAAATTTTAATGGTCCCTTATTATTAAATAAACCATAAAACGCCACAACAAAGAAAATAATTCCGACAACCAAAGCTGGAATCAACCCCACCCGAAGATCACCAGGCTCTAATTCCGTTATTTTCGGCAAAACTATTACTGCCAAAAAATAAAGAGCTCCTGCCAAAAATAATGCCAGAATAAACTTAGCCGAATGCTTTCTATAAAGAACTTTCTTTTTCATAACGTCCTCCCTCCCTTATAAAAAATTTATTCAATCTCTTTTACTTCAATATACACCATGGCATATACCTTCTCACCCCCCCCCAGCAAGCTCCGCTTGCCTCCCAATTCTCATCAAACAGGACTTTTCTGTGATTGCTCAATAGCATACTTCACCGCCATCTCAGCCAAAACCTTATTATCATACTTACCCGAATTTTCACCAAGCCAACTAGCTATATTATCAGAAACAAGCTGAGAAAAACTTCCTCCTTTTTTTGAATCGACCGCCACCTTAGTTCTCCCCATTTCTCTCGGCGCGTCCGTAATTGAATATTTTTCCATCCACTGACTCAAAGCCCCCTGTATTTTTTCAACATTATTTTTGTCTTTAAAATGAATCACTATTGAATCATTATGTGCAAGAAATTCAGCCAAGCCCTTTGGAAATTTAACCTGAACGCTGTCATCAGTTTCATCGGCAATTTCTCTCAAGTCATTTGCAAGAGAAAGAATGTTCTGCACAAAACTATACTCATCCGCAGGAATAGTTGCATAGATTTTCGTATCATTGCCTTCTTTTTCCTTTGGTCCTGGCCTAGCATTGACTCCAAACCAACCCACATTACTACCACACCCAAACTTATCCCCTTCTCTAATATTTTTCTCAACCTCTTCTCTTGCCTTATCATACCAAGCGTATTGCTTTTCAAACGGCTTCATCATTTTAGCTAAACTGTTCACCTTCTCTCTTTCTTCCACAAAACCGCTCCGGGTAGTTAACATTGTATAAATACACTGCGACATTTTCTCTTCATCACCGCCTTCTTCTAATAACTTTTCTAACCGTTCTTCTCCAACTTGAACATTCTTCAACTCGCTCCAATTCTCTTCAGTGACTTTTTCTATTTTATTTAAAGCACCCTCACCAGAAGGCATTTCTCCAAAACCCATAATATTACCCTTACATAATTATATTTTTCATACTTCCATTTTACCACACTTCCCCTGCAATTCTAAACTCTTGCTCCAAATCTCAAAATAATCTATTCTGAACTTTCCAGGAAGCACCCTAAAAACCCAATAACAGGAGACACCGCCATGAGCGTCAACAAATACGAAACAATCGGCCACGCTTATTTAAGCGACGACCCCGAAGCAAAAAGAATTACAGCCAAATTAATAGTTCATCTGGAAGTTAGCCCAGACAAACTCAAAGCTTTCAACGAAGCTGCAAAAAAAAATCCAGCTCTCACCGAAAAATTGGCTCAATTCATAAACACTCTCGGCGGAGAAAAAACTCGTCAAGAAACCGTCAGCGACGCCGATGGGGTCCTAACAATCAAACTTCCTCTTGCATATGACCAACTAATAGCTTCTTCTTTTGAAAAATTTGAAGTCATCGAATTCCTCGGGAAAAAACACCTCTCTTGTTTAAATGAAGTGGTTTTAAAGCTTAAATCACTCGAACATACTGACAGAGAAAAAGAGATAACCTGTAAAGTGAACTCCAACGACGAACTCGAATTCACCGGTTTTCTCAGACACATCCCCCGCCCCGAACCTGGAGAACAACTTCTCCGTTGAAAAGATTTGAAACTTCAAATCCCCTCTTCTATAAAACCCCGCGAACCAAACAAGGTTCCCGGGGTTTTTCACATCTAAAAATAAAAGATGTCTTCATCATTCCCACTTATATTCTGTCATTCCCGCGAAAGCGGGAATCCAGTCATTAAAAATTCTCCCCCACCAGATCCTCCTCCTTTTCTCAATTTATTAACCAGAAAATAAAAAGGAAATATCAAAAAATATCCTCATTAGAGAAAAGAGCTTCCTCATTCTACAGAACTATTTCACCGAACCTCCTCCCTTTCCCAAAGGCCCGTCTCGCGTCGCTTGCCGAGGCGGAGAGACCGAGGAGGGTTTTTGAGTTTTTAATTTAAATTTTAAAACCTAACTCCCAAGTCTTACCTCTTAAATCTTTTTTATTGTTAATTGCCTACCCCGTTAAATTCTGCAAAACTATTTAACTGGGGTTGCTTTATTAATCAATATCCTTTATTATTAAATATTCACAAAATTGTTCGAAAATTAAATTTAAATCAAAGGAGGTTTTATAATGAACCCAAAAAGAGAAGTACTGATCGTTAAAAATCTAAAAATTGGCGACAAAATTATTAATTTTTATTCTGTAGCCTTAAAAATTGTTGACATCCTCACTTCCAATGAAGGTGAGATTGTGACTATGGTTAAATCAATTGGTCGAGAAAAGCCCAAGAAAATGGTTTTTCCAAAAACCTACGATCGAAAAATCAAATTAAATGGTTTTCAAAAACACATCCCCTCTAAAAACACGCTGGAGGATGTCGATGTCTTCAATTAAAACAATGATCAAAAAGACCCTGCACAGTAAAACTTGTGCAGGGTCTTTAAAATTTTCCCTAATCCTCACCCCGTTAGATTGCATAACACCCTTTAACTAGGGTTTACCTCTTCAAATTACAACGTACTATTTAAACTTTGTTTAAATTAGAATTAATTATATTTAACAAGGTAAATTATAAATTATAAATTTTCTTTCCTATATCATTCTCTCTCCTGCCTGCTAGTAGGCAGGTTCAAAATTGAATCGAAATTAAAAATTCAAATCTAATCAACAATATTTAAAAAGGCCCCCGAACGTATCGACGCTCAGAAGCCTTTTATTTTTTCAATAATCATCTTGCTTTTCCCTTTTTCAAGATTTTACGTCAGCTCCATTTAATCTTCCGTACAACAAAGCTTGCCACATTTCAAAAAAAACTTCTTGCAATTTTTCATACTGCCACAATAAAGTTTTTCTCAAAGAATTTTCAATGACACGTCGCTGAAATTTAAGAGGCAATTCTTTATTAATCAGAATAAAAAATCTTCGCAAAGACTCAGAATCAGAAACATTCAAATCCAATAAATCAACCTTAACCTCCATGATGCCACTACAAATCTCGGTATTCAATTGATAAAGACACAGTCGATTGCTTTTTTTACTAACAAATGGATAAACAATCAAAGTATCCTCTCTGAGAATTGCCT
>Ga0307990_1003974_pt1 | contig 11008 bp, 3 predicted proteins | sample EllFjometagen129_FD_203168 | JGI IMG/M metagenome (GOLD analysis project Ga0307990, IMG submission 203168) | Marine microbial communities from Ellis Fjord, Antarctic Ocean - #129 | ecosystem: Environmental > Aquatic > Marine > Unclassified | place: Southern Ocean | collected 2014-10-08
CTATAGAAAAATGGTTTGAAATTAAACCTGAAATTTTTTTTCAAAATCCATTGATATTTAAAAATAAAGTCTTATCTTTGCAAAATAATAATCCAAGTTATCATAAACAACCTTGTGAAACTTGACACTTTTTAATTAAAAAAAATAAATTATATTTGCAGTATCCGTCAATTGACGGATGGATTTTTACCCCGTGAAATGTATTTTTTATTTAACGGGGTGGTCCATTTTTTGACATAATCCCCATAAATAATAAGCTATGTTAGAAACAATTAGTGAAAACTTTGAGATTAAAGAGATAAAAGAATATCTTGACTCAATAACAATAATATTTGAAGAGCGGCAGAATCTTATCCCTGAAAAATTAAAAAGGAAAAAGGTTGTGCTTGATGGATTTTTAAAGCCACTTGAGTTACAAGCTCTTTCATGGGAAGACAAAAAAATATATATAGCATTATATAAACGAAGGTGGAAGGAAAAGAGTGAGCATGGTCAAAGGTATAGCAATACATATAACCTCTGCACTGGTATAAAAATTCCTTATACATTTGGAAATTTTTTAAAAGAGAATATCAAAAAAATGCAACCTGATAAATTTAACAAACTCTGGAATAAAACAAAAAAAATTCCATTGTATTTAGGATTGCTGGCTTTGCCTTTTTTAGGAAATGCGCAAGAGAAACCATTATCAACAATTAATCCTTTTTGGCACAATCAAGGTGAATCTGAATGGAGCCATGCTGATTCTGTTTGGAATTTAGCAGATAAAGACACTAAAATAGCAATGCTAGAATATGCATTTACACAAGATAGTATTTATCATTATGGTGATCCAAGCTGGTCAGATTCTGGTTTTGGATATGCAACTCAGACAATGATTAATTATAATGGATATAATGAACTTATTGATTCTTCATTAAATATGACTAATTTCCCACCATTTACAACAAATCATAATGGTGAATTTAAAATACCTGTTTTTTATGCAATGTATAGTGGAGATGTAACTAAAAGTGCTGTAATGGTTGGTGATAATATTTTTGATTTAAATGATTGGTATATTTTTAAAGCACATGAACTTCCTGGCTCTAGTGATAGAAGATTAACACCAGGACATGGTTTGCCGACTACTTATCCTTATCTTAATTTTGATACAATAAGTTATTGGACAAATGATGACACCGATACTACTTATATTTATCATCCAAGCCCACCTAATTTTTTATCACTTTCATATAATAGTGATACAACACTTGTAAATTCACATAATATTTATTCATTGGTTTTAAAAAATCCAAAATATGATTCAATTCCACCTGAAATAACATGTTCAATTCAAGATAGCAGTATTGTAAATATTTCAGATTTTGATATTAGTGTTTCTGATTGTGAGAGTGATTCAAGTTTTTTAAATGAATATCAATTTTACAAAATTGATGAACAAGAATTAGATACATTTCCAGGAACTTGGGATCCTTCGATATATCGTGTTCCTCTATATAAAAAAGATATTACAATTCCTATTTCATTAAATGATGGAGCACATACATTAAAAATATATGGCTTAGACTTGCCAATGAACAAAGATAGTTTAGTTGTAAATTTTACACAAGATGCAACACCCCCCCAATTAAATGTGAATTCACCAAAAGATTCAACTTATCATATAAATAAAATTCCTTTGGATTTTACTGCTTCTGATGAAAATTTAGATTCTGCAAATTCTTATATTGAATTTAATTCAGATTCTAAAATTTATTTAAACCAACAAATTCCAGATTCTCTAACATCAAAGCAAGGAGCAAATAATTTAAAATTTTATATTTATGATTTAGCACAAAACTTAAAACAAAAAACAATAAATTATACAAGCGACACAATAAATTCAATTGCTGAAAATAAAATTTCTGATTTTAAACTTTACCCAAATCCAACAAACTCAAATTTCACAATTGAATATTTTTTGCAAAGCCCTGAAAATGTTTCATTTAAGATGTATAATTCACAAGGACAAGAATTAGAAGATAAATTAATAAAATCAAATGTTGGAGAGAATAAATTTAATGTTGATATGTCAAGTTATTCTCCTGGAATTTATTTTTATAAATTCACAGCTAATAAAATTTATAAATCTGGCAAGATAATACTAATAAATAGTATCAAACATTAATATTTTATACTGAAAAGCAATCCATGTGAAGATAAACTATATGATTTTGGTAATCATACTATTGAATATAACGGATTTTAAGTAAGTATTATATTAATACACAACAAGAGTCGGTTTTTCGTGCAGGGACTACATATTTAAAATTGCCCTGAAAGGGCAAAATCAAAAACACAGGGCGATAGCCCTGTGAATGAACAATAACAAATGACATAAGCCCTGAAAGGGCGTAATCAAAATTGGAAAAAGTTAAATCTCATTCATCACCGAAAAAAGACCTTTCAGGAAGAATATTTAGAGTTCCTGAAGGAGTATAACATAGAGTATGATGAAAAATACTTATGGGATTGAGATTACACCCTTTCAGGGCTTAGCCTAGTATTGTATTTATATTCACAGGGCTACACCCTGCGTTGATATATAATGCCCTTTCAGGGCTTAAAAATGTTCATTTTTTATTAAAGTAAAGCAGTAAAAAATTTTAGATTTTAGAATTTATTATCAAAACAGAATTGGGGAATGCAGAGAACCCGACAAGTCGCGCAGCACCTGTTGGGTAGCCGGGTTAAATCCTCGAACAAATTAATTATTTTTTTTCTCGGAATTAAGGTTTGTTGTAACACAACCAATGCCTGATAGTAGGAATATTCCCAATCATTGCATTTAATTCATTACACCGAATTAGTGTGCTTGCAGCCAATTTTTTCCTGTATTCATATCTATTTCCAAAGGGAATGACATTGGGATAGCATTACACATATTTTCTTTAACTATATTTTTAACAATATCAATTTCTTCTGTTAACACATCAAAATTTAGTTCATCGTGCACTTGTATAATCATTTTGGATTTTAAATTTTTTGCATTTATCTCTTTATAAATATTATTCATAGCAATTTTAATTATGTCAGCAGCAGAGCCCTGAATAGGTGCATTAATAGCATTTCGTTCAGCATAACCTTTTAAAATAGCATTGTTGTTATTAATATCACGGATATATCGTCTTCTGCCCATAATAGTTTCTACATATCCATTTTCTCTTGCAAATTCAATAGTTTTGTTCATATAATCTTTAATAGCAGGATATTTTATAAAATATTGCTCTATAATTTCTGCTGCTTCTTTTCTTTTTATATTAAGTCGTTGTGATAAGCCAAAGGCAGAGATTCCATAGATTATTCCAAAGTTAACGGTCTTGGCTTTTCTTCGTTGTTCTTTTGTTACATCTTCATATTTTACCCCAAATATTTTGGAACCGGTAGCAGAATGTATGTCTAAATTATTTTTAAAATCCTTTATCATCTCTTTATCTTTGCTTATTTCAGCAATAACGCGCAGTTCAATTTGTGAATAATCAGCAGACAGCCATGTATAATGTTCATTTTTAGGCACAAAAGCTTTTCTTATTTCTTTGCCTCTTTCAGTGCGTATTGGTATGTTTTGCAGGTTAGGTTTGTTGGAACTTAAACGTCCGGTAGCTGTAACCGCCTGATTATAAGAAGTATGAATGCGTCCTGTTTTTGGATTTATCATTTCCGGCAAAGCATCAACATAAGTTGATTTTAATTTCATAAGAGAACGATAATCTAATATTTTTTTAATGACAGGATGTTTATTAACCAATTTGACAAGAATATTTTCGCCTGTTGAGTATTGTTTTGTCTTTGTAAGTTTAGGATTTTTTACGATTTTCAGATGTTCAAACAATACCTGTCCAAGTTGTTTTGGTGAAGAAATATTAAAGTCCATACCTGCTATATCAATAATTTCTTTTTCTACTTCTTTTATTTCTTTTTCTAATTGAACGGAATAATCTTTAAGAATTTTTGTATCTATATTAACACCTTGTGCTTGCATTGAGGCAAGTACGTTAATCAAAGGCATCTCAATATCATTAAATAGCTTACGGGTGTTGGTTTCATCTAATTTATGTTCAAAAACATTTTTAAGTTGTAAGGTAATATCAGCATCTTCACAGGCATATTCTTTTAACAAATCAATAGGCACTGTTCGCATACATAACTGGTTTTTACCTTTTTTACCAATAAGCGATTCAATAGATACAGGCGTATAATCAAGATAAACTTCAGCAAGAAAATCCATATTATGACGCATTTCCGGCTGAATAAGATAATGAGCAATCATTGTATCAAAAAATTTACCTTTTACTTTAATATCATATTTTTTTAAAATAGAGATATCAAATTTCATATTTTGCCCTGTTTTTTCTATATCAGGATTTTCAAATACTGTTTTAAATTCTTTAACAATCTGATATGCATGATTATAATCTTCGGGTAAAGAGACAAAATAAGCTTGTTTTGGAATAAAGGCAAAAGAGAATCCTATTAGTTCTGCTTTGTTGGTATCAAGGCCTGTTGTTTCAGTATCAAAACAAAAAGCTCTTTGCTGACTTAATTTTTCAATCAAAGAAGTTCTTTTTTCTTTAGTGTCAATTAAAAAATATTTATGTTTTGTATTACCAATAGTTCCTTTATCACTTTCATCTTGCACAGACGAATCAACATCCTGATTTGAGATATTGCCAAATAAATCTATCTGGTATTGTTTTGGCACTGATTGTATAGGGATTTGTTTTCCATCTTTTTTAATACTATCTTTAAAAATTCTTTTATAAAGGGCTTTTAATTCAAGTTCTTCTAAAAAATGTTTCAGAGCTTCTGTATCCGGTTTTTTGACTTCAAATTTTTCCTGGTCAAATTCTACTGGAACATCTAACACTATTGTAGCCAAATATTTTGATAACAGTGCTTGCTCTGTATATATCTCAACATTTTCTTTAATTTTTCCTTTAAGTTGAGCAGTATTTTTTATAAGATTTTCAGTATTATCAAATTCTGCTATTAATTTTTTAGCAGTAACCATTCCTATGCCTGGTATTCCGGGTATATTATCAATAGCATCTCCACTCAGTCCTAATAAATCAATTATCTGTTCAGGTCTTTTAATTTCAAATTTCTTACATATTTCTTTAATCCCAAAGATTTCAGGATTGCCGCCCATTCTGGCAGGTCTGTATAGGAATATATTTTCAGAAATTAATTGTCCAAAATCTTTATCAGAGGACATCATATAAGTTACAAATCCATTTTGTTCAGCTTTTTTTGCTAATGTTCCTATAATATCGTCAGCTTCAAAGCCGTCAGCTGTTAATATTGGGATATTAAGTATATTAATAAAATGTTTAATATAAGACAAAGAGATAGATAAATCATCAGGCATTGCGTCTCTTTTTGCTTTGTAAGGTGCAAATTCTTTATGACGAAATGTAGGAACACTTGTATCAAAAGCAACAGCAATATGTGTAGGCTGTTCTTTTTTAAGGACTTCGTATAAAGTATTGGCAAAACCAAGTATAGCAGAAGTATTTAGCCCTTTTGAGTTAATCCTTGGATTTTTGTTTAAAGCATAAAAAGCCCTGTATGCAAGAGCCATACCATCTAATAGAAAAAGTTTTTTTGTTTGCATCATTTTTTTATTAAAATAAACCGTTTGAGTCGGATAGATTTTGAAATTTGTAAAAGTAATTTTTTGTGAAGTTAAGGGGAGTTCTAATAATTGGTTTTGTATATGAAAGTGAGCGAAAAATATCAGTATGAGGCGGAGGGTAAAATATTCCGCAGGCATAGCCATAGCTATGGTGAGGAAAGATTTTGCCCGACAACGAAATAATGATATTTTGCAGCCACTTGTAATAAAAAGTAATTATTAGAACTCCCCTTAAGTATAAAGGACAAAATTAATGTTTTTTTTAGAGTATATTCTTCCATGTGTTTATACCGTTGGATCAGGCAGTTGCCTGACGGCATTTATATTTTCGTAATTTGTTTACCCCAGTGAAATATCCGCGAACGAGGATTTCATAGGGTAAATTTTCAGTTACTTATATTGCTGAAAAATTGTAAAGATTAAAAAAATTGCAACAAAGCAATTCATAACTTTTAATTATCTTTGGTTATGGATATTTCATCATATTATTCCTAAAAGATAATAACACCTATATTTTTGGATTAAAAAGCCATCCCCATATTAAATCCAAAAGTAAATTTAAAATTTGAACTATAAATACCAAGTTCGTCAATATTTATTGATGAATAATTTGTTTTTGTTTTATGGTCATCCCATGTATTATTTTTATAGCCAAGTCCTGTAAATATGTCAATAACAATAAAATCATTAAATATCTTCTGATACCCTAAAAGAATATTAATATTAAAGTGTGTTATTTGCAAATAATCAAAATTGATTTGTGCTTGTCTATCTGAAATTTTTGCTGATGAATAAGAAATATAAGGAGCAAGATACCAACCTTTATATGCATAATTTTCTGTGGATAAATAAAATTTATATGCACATTGAAATCTGTATCCACGAATAATTATTTTTTGGATACCTTGTTTTTGAAGCGAATCTTCAAGTAATAATAACAATAAACTCTTGCCTAAATATGAGCCGCCAATCTGAATTGATTGCTTTTTCCCGGCATATAGTTCAGTAATTAAACGATATTCAGATGAAAAAGGTATAGGTCCCCATAAAGCAGGCAATAAATTTGTTTTTATTATGTCTTTAAAAAAACCATGCTTAGGAAAGTCAAAATTTTCTATAGTATCAGCAGGAACAGGATATTTGTTTTGAGCAAAACAATGTAATGATTTACTGAAAAATATTGTAAAAACAAGTAAAAATAAAATTTTATTATTCATTTACTTTATGCCTTTTGCCTTTGTAACTATTGTCCTGTCAACTTTATAATGTCGTTCCGCCTAAGTCGGATTGATTCTGTCAGGTTCGGCAGTTGCCGAACTCTGACAGGTCAGGAATGTCTAAATATCACAGACATAAAACCTGACAGAGTGGCCTGTTATTTGTATCCAGAAGCAGGGAATATAAGATAAGAAGAACAAAATCTATAAAATTGCCTGATACCTTTACCCCGTTGGATATTTCCTACGGGGTGAATATCTACTATCTTATAAGTGTAATATTGCCTTTATTTTTATAATCTTCTTCGTTAATACATGTAACTTCAAGGTAATAATCAAAGACCCCGGAACCGCATTTTTCCCCTTTATATGTTCCATCCCATCCTTTATCAATATCACGGGTTTCAAACACCATTTCTCCCCAACGATTATAAATTATAAAATAAATATCTGTAGCAACACTGCTTCTTACATACAAAACATCATTTTTCCCATCACCATTAGGAGTAAAAGCATTAGGAACATAAATATATGGCTCATCACAAATCATATCAATCACTATAATCTTTACAGAATCTAAATAAGTGCAACCATACTGGTCTGTTATTGTTACATAGTATGTAGTGGTATTGCATGGACTTGCAACAGGTTCGGGAATTGTTGTGCTGTTTAATCCTTCGGAAGGCCACCATGAATAACTGTAATTAGTAAGTGGTAAAGCATGAATATTTGTGCTTTGTCCGTTATATATAGTATCATCATCAGTAGTTGCAACTATATAAGGAAATGTTGTAGAGTCAGTAACAGTAATAGTATCTGTAATCTGACAAAGATTATCATCTGTAACAGTAACATTATGTAATCCTTCACAAAGATCAACAGCAGTATTACCGGTTTGTCCATCGTCCCACAGATAAGAATAAGGTGGTGTGCCTCCTGATAATGAAGATATTGCCACGCCATTACATACTTCAACACAAGGGACATTGGTAGAAAACAAACTAAGTAGCAAAGCTGATGGCTCTGTTAATAAAACATTTGTCTCTGTTGTGCAATTATGTAAGTCAGTAACTGTAACAGTATAAGTTCCCTGTGGTAATCCTGTTATATTCTCACTGTTTTGCCCATTACTCCATAAATATGAATAAGGCGATGTGCCTCCTGTAGCAGAAGCAGTTGCTTCCCCATCAGAAAAACCATAACACGTTGGATTTTGTATGTTATCTGTATTTACTAAAAGTTCTTCCGGCTCTGTTAACACAAAAAATACATTTTTAATACATCCGGCTGATTCTGTAACAGTAACATTATATATTCCTGCACCTAAATCTGTAACATTTACTTCTGTATGCCCATTGCTCCATAAATAAGAATAAGGTGATGTCCCGGCACTTGCTATTGCAGTAGCATTTCCGTCAGTATAGCCAAAACAACTTGGCGGTGTTGAATTAACAATAGCATTAAAATTGGAAGTATCTTGTATTTCAATAGAAATCTCTGATGGACAACTATTATTGTCAGTAACAGTAACAGTATATATGCCGGCATAAAGGCTATCTGCTGTTTGAGTTGTTTGTCCGTCAATCCATAAATATGTATATCCGGGTGTTCCTCCTGTAGCATCAACTGTTGCATATCCATTGTTTTCACCATTACAAAGCACATGATTAGTATCTGTAATTGTTAATACTATTGAATCTGGTTGTGTAATTGTTATCATTGATGTTATTTTACATTCATTAAAATCAGTAATTGTAACAATATAATTCCCTGCATATAAAGAATCTGCTGTGGCTTCTATCTGTCCATCGCTCCATAAGTATAAATAAGGTGTATATCCTCCTGATGGAGAAACGCTAGCTTGTCCATCACTATAACCATAACAGCTTACCATTGATGCATTAACATTTACAGAAAGAACTATAACATCAACATCTACACTATCTGTTGATTTGCAGCCATAAGAATCTGTTGCTGTAACATAATATGTTGTTGCTGAATTAGGTTTAACAAAAGGACTATCAGTAGTATCACCACTAATAATTGAACCCGCAGGACTCCAATTATAACTCAATGGATTTAAAGGATTTTGATTTGTAACATTCAGAACTGCTGTATCACCCAAACAAATTATTATATCACTACTTGTAGAAATGTTTACTTCTGATATATTTACATTAATAGAATCAATTGCCTGGCAATACTGGTCATTTACTTTTATAAAAAAAGTATTTGAATCATATATATTTACTGATGCGGTATTATCTGATACAGGAAAATTAAGAGTATCATTAAAACTTAATGAAGAAGACCATATATAACTAAATACGGACTCTGAAGCAACAGCAGTGAGTAAAATATTATTACCTTCACAAATTGTAGTGTCATTACCTGCAAATACACTCAAATAATGAATTTCTACTGTCTGAAAAATACTGTCTGTACAAACACCATTTGAAACCAACAGAAGATAATTTGTAGTGATGCCAGGTGAAGCAAAAGGATTTGAAACAGTTGGGCTACTGAGTCCTGCAGAAGGCATCCATATATAAGTTACAGAAGTATCACTATTTGGTGGTAATCCTATTTGAATATTTTCTCCATAACAAACATCTTTTTGGGGCAATGTATATGAAGTATCAGAAAGAACCTGGACTTGTAATACAATAGTATCAGTAAAGTTACAACTTGTATTATCATTAACAATTAAAGTAACATCATAATTACCTGATTGTGTATAAACGTGGTCTGGATTTTCTTCTGTTGATGTTGGAGTGCCATCGCCAAAGTCCCATATATAATCACCTGAGCCAACACTTGTATTATTAAAATTAATAGTGTCGGGAGCGCAGATTACAGGCGGGATATCAAAATCAGCTAATACAAAGTCAAAATTTATATTAAGTTTAAATACGGCATTATTACAGTTACTGGAATTATTAGTATTTGACCATACCCCGGGATTAGGATAAGTAGGCGTTTGTTGACATCCTCCACAGCTGGCACACATTGACTCATAGATATTACCTTTTTTATCAAAACGACTTGTGCCTCCATCTACATGGTCATGTCCGCTATATCCGCAAGCATCATAATGCACTTCTCCAAAAAAGGTAGCATAGTCTAGTGTAGAAGCATCATCATTAAGCACTATAACATAAAAGTCCTGTCCGTCAGTTGTATCCTGAAAAGCGTCAAAAGTAACATCCATACCTTTTGTCCCTTGGGTATTTGTCCATGTATAAGAATCAGAGCCAGCCCATTCTCTTCCCCAGCCAGACAGATATATTCTGTTACAAATATCAACTGCAAATGCTGTAATTGAAATATTTGGCTTGCCAATACCAGTCCCAAATACTGTTGACCATATCAAAGAATCTAAACTTGGATAAAACTTTGTTATAAACTGTCCGCTATTAGGAGTATTATAAATTGCATTATAAATTAGTGTTGAACCGGGAGCTTCTGTTTGTCCTGTAATATAAATATTGTTATCTCTGTCAGTTCTGACAAAATATGCCTGGTCATATTCAGATGAGCCAAAATAAGTTGAAGATATTAAGTTATTACCATTTTGGGAAATATGTGCAACAAAAGCATCTACGGTGCCTCCTGCAAAATTTTGTTGATAAGCGCCTGCTGTAACAGGAAAATCAGAAGAATTTGTTCCTCCTGCAACATAAATATCATAATTATTGTCAACATCAATAGAATAAGCAGCATCATCCTCACTGCCTCCAATATATGAACTCCATACTAATGTTGATAAATCATAATCTAATTTAAAAACAACGCCTTCCTGTTTTCCTGAATATATATTCTGAAATGATGAAGCTGTTATGGGAAAGTCGCTTGAAAAGGTACAAGTGCCAATATATACATTATTCAAATCATCAGTAATGATTTCACCTCTTGCACCATCTCCATAATTATAATATAAAGAATCGTTTCCATGCATCATAAAAGGGATATATGAATTTCTAAAATTTAAGCCATCATTTGCCGTGCCTCCAATATAAGTTGAAGCTAATAATTGGCTGCCATCAGGACTTAATTTAGAGACAATTATATCTGTTCCATTGCTGAATATAATAACATTATCATAAGACAGATA